>Ga0099364_10011751_pt1 | contig 11901 bp, 8 predicted proteins | sample TergutTh196P3_FD_73070 | JGI IMG/M metagenome (GOLD analysis project Ga0099364, IMG submission 73070) | Microcerotermes parvus P3 segment gut microbial communities from Pointe-Noire, Republic of the Congo - Th196 P3 | ecosystem: Host-associated > Arthropoda: Insects > Digestive system > Gut ...
CTGTCAGTGGGAAAAGAATTTTTTTAAAATTCAAAACTCCCCTTGACAAAATACATAGGATTACGCGGATGCGTACCTACGGTACGAACGCTGATTTATTGAAGGATATTGTACGAAAAATCCGCGATAATCTGCGAAATCTGCGGACTTTTTTTGAAGTTATAGGAGAAAAGTTCACGTAGAGGCGCGGAGGAAGAAAAAAGATTTCAAATTACGGCTTTGTGCCTCTGTGCCTTTGTGCCTTTGTGTGATGATATTTTTTTGGAGGTTTGTTGTGATGAGTGAGTTTAGGGCGTTATGCGAAGAGGCTTATGAGGCTAACATGGAGATACGGCGGCAGAGACTTGCGATTTATACATGGGGGAATGTTTCCGCTTTTGATTCTGCGCGGGGGGTTTTTGCGATAAAACCGTCCGGAGTGGAGTATGACAAGCTTTCGCCGGATATGATGGTTGTTGTAGACCTTGATGGAAATGTTGTTGAAGGCGGCTTGAAGCCGTCGTCAGATACAAAAACTCATTTGGTTTTATACAGAGAGTTCCAAGGGATAAAGGGCGTTACTCACACTCATTCAACTTACGCGGTGGCATGGGCGCAGGCAAAAAAATGTGTTCCGGTTTTTGGCACAACCCATGCCGATCACGGAGTAACGGAAATTCCCTGCACGAAATTCATGAGCCCTCAAGCTGTAAAAAATGATTATGAACTTGAAACAGGCAATTTAATAGTAGAAACATTAAAAAGCGGCAATTTAAACCCTGCACATTCAAACATGATTCTTGTTGCGGGGCACGGCCCCTTCACATGGGGCGAAAGCGCAGCCAAGGCGGTGTACAACAGCGCAGTGCTGGAAGAAATTTGCAAAATGGCGTTTCTCACCTTGACGCTTGACCCTCTGGCAAAGTCGCTGCCTGAACATATCATCAAAAAGCACTACGAGCGCAAACACGGACCGGACGCTTACTACGGACAGTAGCACCATACTCCTTTCACAAGCTGCGGGAGGAAGCAATTGGATGCCGATCGAATCCTTAGTAAAGTATACCTGCCTGCACATCGCCGTGTGCACCGATTACCTAATCCCTACAGAACGCCGTTCAAGAATGGTACATGGAAGAAAAGTCCGCTTCCTTCCGATCTTTCGCTGTTGTATCTGGCTTAGAATAATACTTGCGCATTGGCGGCCTATTTCGTTTAACGGCGGCTGAACTGTGGAGAGGGCGGGTACATACCCCTGGCTTATGCTGCGATTGTCAAAACCAAATAATGAAAAATCTTTTCCTATTTCCAAACCCCGTTCGGCAGCCTGTTCATAAACGCCGCAGGCCATCATATCGTTAAACGAAAAAATTGCGGTAACGCCATGATCCAAAAGCGCAGCGGCAAGACTGTAGCCGGAAATTCTATCCCAGTCGCCGTATACAACAAGGTTGTTTTTTACATTAATCCCGTGTTCACTCATTGCAGTTTTATAACCCCTAAGCCGCGCTATAGTATGATAACTTGACGCAGGGCCGCAGATCACCCCGATGTTTCTGTGCCCTTTGGAAATAAGCAGTTCTGTTACATCTTTTGCGGCTTTTTCATCATCAAAAATCACCGAAGGAAAAACGTTTTTTCCCGGGTAGCAGTAGGCATACACAAAGGGGATTCCTATACGTGAAGGCAGGTAGGAAATTTCGCGGCAGTGGTAGCCGACATAAACAATACCTTCAACCTGTTTTGCGATCATGCTGCGCATCATGGAGTCCGAAAGTTCATGGTGTTTTGGGGTATCGGTAAAATCGTTGCCGTAACGTTTAAACAGCCTCATGTTGCCAAGTATTATTTCGTACCCGTTTTCCTCGCAATATGCGTCTATTCCATCGACAATTTCCGGGGTGTTAAAGACTGTCAGATCTTCAGTGATGATACCTATGGTGTTTGTCTTTTTCTTCTGGAGATTCTGGGCGAGGATATTCGGCATATAGTGCAGTTCATGGGCAAGTTCGGTAATTTCTCTTGCTTTGGCAACACCTGCGGCCCCCGGCTTGCCATTCAGCACATTTGAGACAGTTGCGGTTGAAACTCCGGTAATACGGGCAATCTCTTTTATTGTGATCATCAGCTAAAAACCTTATACATTAAAAAAAAATACTTGACAAGTATTCAAATATGGGGTTAGTATTATCTCAAAGTTACCTAAACGTTTAGGTAACTAATATTTAGCAAGATTACTTAAACGTTTAGGTAATCTAAAAATTTAAACGGAGGAAAACTATGAAAAGAATCCTTGGATTAGGATTGATCCTGCTTCTGGCGGGCACTTTTGCCTTTGCCGGCGGCGGACAACAAGCTGCACCAAGCGGTAGAGTTGAAATTACCTACTCTTTCTGGGGAAGCGCGCAGGAACTGGTTGATGTAACGAATACAGCGATCAGGTTTAACAATTCACAGGACAGAATTACTGTAAGGGTAGAACAGATTCCATGGGAAGTGTATGAATCTGTTTTAAACACAAGAGCTTTAGCAGGTTTGTTACCTGATGCCGGAATGTTGGTAGAACAGAGTATTGCAACTTTTGCCAATGCCGGTTTGCTTGCAAATGCTGCCGGTATGTACCCTGCAGATGATATGCCTCTTGAAAGTGTTACATTCACAGATGTAAATGGAAATCCTGTAGCCTATTCCAGCTCCAACGAAATCCTTATGCTTTTCTACAACAGAGAAATGTTCGACAGAGCAGGTGTTCCCTATCCGCCGGCAAGAGTTGAAGATGCATGGACATGGGATCAATTTGTCGATGTTGCAAGAAGGCTTACGTTTGATACAAACGGAAGAAATCCGGGACAAGCCGGTTTTGATCGCAACAATATCGTGCAATACGGCGTTATGGTAGAAAATCTTGCATGGCAGCTTGAAGTATGGGCGCTCAGTAACGGCAGCGGCTTCTACAATTCCAATGGAACTCAGGTTATTATTGATCAACCTGCGGCAATTGAAGCAATTCAAAGAGTAGCCGATCTTCACCTTGTACATAATGTAGCGCCGTTCTCAGCCGGTCTTACAGATGACGGCGTTCAGCGTTCAATGCTTGCAGGTAATGTAGCAATGACTACAAACGGCCAGTGGAATGTAGGAACAGCTTTCCCGGGTTCCGGTATTAATTACGGCGTCGGCGTTCTCCCCTACATGAGGGAAAAAGTTACAATTAACACATCAGGAGCAACTGTGGTGTTTAACACAGGTAATGCACAAAGACAAGCAGCGGCAATGGAATTTGTCAGATGGATGACCGACGTAGAAAACGTTTGGGACACTCTTGTTGCAACAGGTATCTGGATGCCCAACAAAATGAAATATTATACCGATCCTGCTCTGACGGCAAGATGGGTAAACAACCCCAATTTCCCTCCGTTTGCCGAATACAAGAGCGCTGTTATTGACTATACTTTGTCGCATGCAAAACCTACTGCCTGGTATTATACACCTAACACAAATGCCTTCAATACTCTTCTTACATCAATTCTCGGCGATGTTTGGACAGGTGCAAGGACAGCCCAGCAGGTGATCACATCAAATGCCGCAGCTCTTAGAAGAGCTCACGCAGGTCAATAATTAATCGAGGAAAATGATGGCTGGAAACAGAAGGATGTTAACCACTAAGGTTACTACTCATGAAATGCTTACAGGGTATGTATTTTTAATACCGGCGTTTGTCGGTCTTACAATGCTTACCTACGGACCTCTTATCGCTGTGTTTGCACTGAGTTTTTTCAATGTGGGAGGATTGGTTTTCCAGCCAACATTTGTTGGGTTCCTTAATTATGTACGCCTGTTTACGGAAGATCCTTATTTTCTTGATTCGATCAAAGTTACTGCTTATTTTTCGCTGCTTGCTGTAGCAGGATGTATGATTTATTCTCTGGTGGTGGCAATGCTGCTTAACCGCAAAATCCCCGCCAGAGGATTTTTTCGGGCGTTGTTTTATCTTCCATACATACTGCCTGCTGTAGCGTTGTTTATAGGATGGTCATGGCTTTATGATACCAACTATGGATTTTTCAATTACTTATTAACATTGATCGGAGTTGACAGAATAGGATTCCTTAACGATTCAAAAATGGTGGTGCCTTCTCTTGCTTTAATTGCAGTATGGCAGTCAGGAAATTTAATTGTCATTTTCCTTGCAGGACTGCAGAATGTACCGAGGGTATATCACGAAGCTGCAGAAATAGACGGCGCAAATTTCTTGCAGCGGTTCCGGCACATAACAATTCCATGTATGACGCCGATTATTTTTTACAATTTGCTGATGGCTCTTGTAACTAACTTACAGGTTGTAACGCCTGCCATGGTACTGACATCCGGCGGACCGGGTAATTCATCAAGGTTTTTAACTTATATAATGTATCAATATGGTTTTATGTCGAGCCGGCTTGGTTATGCAAGCGCAATATCTTTTATATTTTTTATTTTAGTTGCTATCCTTACAGGTATTCTATTCGCGACATCCAAGGAATGGGTGTTTTATGAGGGGGACAAATGAGCACTTTACATGCCCAGCGAAACAGGGAAGCTGCTGCGGATCGTATAGCTTTATCTTTATTAATTGTTCTTTCCATTATAGTGATGTTCCCAATCTATTGGATTATACGTTCAAGTCTTATGACCAATCCCCAGTTATTCGCATGGCCGCCTATGTTCTTTCCCCCGGATTGGCTTTTTTCAAATTATCCCGAGACAGCCCGCCAATTCCCTTTTTGGCGTTATTTTTACAACACAATGGTCATCATAGTACCTGCCGTAACGTTTGGTACGGTTACAGCCACATTGTGCGGGTTTGCATTCGCCCGCCTGCGTTTTCCGGGGAAGAATTTTATTTTCGGTCTTTGCGTTGGTTCAATGCTGCTTCCCGGAATGGTTACATTGATTCCTCTTTACATCATGTGGGCAAGATTTTTTAAATTGACAAATTCATATCTTCCGCTTATTTTGCCGTTTTTATGCGGCGGCGGCGCTTTTAATATATTTCTTATCCGCCAGTTTATCCGCACTATCCCCATAGAACTTGATGAAGCTGCAATTATAGACGGCGCAGGTTATTTTAAAATTCTAACAAGAATCATTGTACCGGTAATTAAACCTGCAATGATTGTTGTTGCCCTATTGATATTCATCCTTTTATGGAACGATCTTTTACAGCAGACTCTCTATATTCATACCGCAGACAGGTTTACTATTGCCATTGGCCTTGTAAATTTTAAAGGCGGGTTGAAACAAGATTGGGCTATGCTTATGTGCGCCACTGTAATGTGCTTTATTCCCGGTATTGTCTTCTACCTCATTGGACAAAAGCAGTTTGTTGAGGGTATAGTTTTAACAGGAATGAAAAACTAAAGGAGTTTCGCCATGAAAGCAAGACTAACCCTCCACAGAGAATTTTCTATAGGAGAGACAGATAAACGTCTTTTTGGTTCGTTTATTGAACATTTAGGCAGAGCCGTCTATACAGGAATTTATGAACCCGGCCATCCCGATGCGGACGGCGCAGGTTTCAGAAATGATGTTGCAAATCTTGTAAAAGAGCTGGATGTTTCTGTAATACGTTATCCCGGGGGAAACTTTGTGTCCGGCTACAACTGGGAAGATGGTGTCGGGCCGAACCGTCCTGTACGGCTCGACCTTGCATGGAGTACAAAAGAATCCAACAAATTCGGCACAAACGAATTCGCGGCGTGGGCAAAAAAAGTAAATGCCGAAGTGATGATGGCGGTAAATCTTGGAACCAAAGGCGCGGAGGCTGCAGGGAATTTAGTCGAGTACTGCAATTTTCCGCAGGGAAGTTTTTACAGCGATCTCCGCAAAAGCCACGGCGTAAAAGATCCGCATGGAATCAAACTCTGGTGTCTTGGAAACGAAATGGACGGCCACTGGCAGATATGCAGCCGTACCGCGTATGAATACGGAAGGGCTGCGGCAGAAGCTGCAAAAGTAATGAAGTGGACAGATCCTTCAATTGAGCTTGTCGCCTGCGGAAGCTCAGCCGCAAGTATGCCGAGTTTCGGCGATTGGGAATTAACTGTGCTTGATCATGTCTATGATCATTCTGACTATATTTCGCTTCACACTTATTTTGCCAACAGCGAAAACGATGTACCAAACTTCCTCGGGCGCAGCGTGGAAATGGATCGGTTTATAAAAACTGTTGCCGGCATCTGCGATCTTACCAAGGCAAAAAAGAAAAGCAAAAAGACAATCCATCTTTCGTTCGACGAATGGAATGTATGGTATCATTCACACAATTCAGATAAAAAAAATGAAAGATGGATAGAAGCTCCTCCGCGCCTTGAAGATATTTATACAATGGCGGATGCGCTTGCAGTCGGCTGTATGTTAATCACATTACTTAAAAATGCAGACCGTGTAAAAATTGCGTGTCTTGCGCAGCTTGTTAATGTAATCGCTCCGATCATGACAGAAAAAAACGGAAAAGCATGGAGGCAGACGATCTTCTACCCATTCAAGGATGCATCGCTTTACGGAAGGGGAACCGTGCTTCGCTGCCCTGTAAGCGTGGAAACTTATGATTCAAAGGAATACAGCGAAATCCCATACATTGATGCCGTAGGCGTTCATAATCAGGAAAAAAGTGAAATTACAATTTTTGCGGTAAACAGGAATTTGAACGAAGCTGTAAACCTTGAAGCGGAGATTGCAGGTTTTGGAGATGTCGAAATAATAGAACATTCTGTTTTATGCAATAATGATTTAAATGTTGTTAACACTCCCGCAGAAGAAAAAGTATATCCGCAGAAACTTGATAAATCAAAAATCAGGCTGGAAGGTAAGCCGGGTTCCAAACAACTTGAAGCCGCCCTGCCCGCCGCATCATGGAATACAATCAGGATAAAAATAACAGGAGGAAATTAGATGAAACGCTCTTTGCCGCTTTCTTCAATTCGTATTAATGATCCATATTGGGATAGGTTTACCAAACTGATCCCCGAAAAAGTAATCCCATACCAGTGGGAAGTCTTGAACGATCGCCTTAAAGATATTCCATTAAGCCATTGTCTTAGGAATTTTAGAATTGCAGCAGGCGACGAACAGGGCAAACACAAGGGCATGATCTTTCAGGATTCCGATGCGGCAAAATGGCTTGAAGCTGTAGCCTACAGTCTTGCAGGCAGGCCTGATCCGGAACTGGAAAAAACAGCCGATGAAGTAATTGAATTAATCGGACGCGCTCAGGAAAAAGATGGTTATTTAAATACATTTTATACACTTAACAGACCGGAAGGAAAATGGAAAAACCTTACAGAAGGCCACGAACTTTACTGTGCGGGGCATATGATCGAAGCGGCAGTCGCCTACTATGATACAACCGGAAAAAAAGCCCTCCTTGAAATCGTGTGCCGTTTTGCAGACCTTATCTGTAAAACCTTCGGGCCGGAAGAAGGGCAACTGCACGGTTATCCCGGGCACCCGGAAATTGAACTTGCATTGGTACGGTTGTATTACGCGACAGGAACAAGCCGTTACCTCGAAATGGCAAAATATTTTGTTGATGAACGGGGAAGAAAGCCAAACTATTTTATTGAAGAAATTAATCAGCCGGATTTTCAGCGTATTTGGCCGGCGTTATCAGATATTGATCTAAGTTATTTTCAGGCACATCTTCCGGTACGCGAACAGGACACTGCCGACGGCCACAGCGTGCGGGCGCTTTACCTGTATTCTGCGATGGCGGATCTTGCACAGGAATACAATGACAGCGAACTGTTGGAACGCTGTAAAATTCTCTGGAACAATATCGTGCAAAAACGAATGTACATAACAGGCAGCATAGGCTCTTCCGGTTTTCTTGAGCGCTTCACCGTAGATTACGATCTTCCAAACGATTCAAATTATTCGGAAACCTGCGCTTCAATAGCCCTTGCAATGTTTGGTTTTAGAATGGCAAAAATCACAGGCGACGCTTCGTATTTTGACACTGTGGAACGCGCACTTTACAATACCGTCAAAGGCGGCATCTCCCTTGAAGGCGATCGCTATTTCTACGTTAATCCGCTGGAGGTATGGCCGCACGCCTGTATTGAACACACATCAAAATCGCACATCAAACCCGTCCGCCAGAAATGGTTTGACTGCGCCTGCTGCCCGACGAATATCGCGCGAACCCTGACAAGTCTTGGAAAGTACATGTACTTTATTGAAGGAAGTGATTTATTCATAAATCTTTTTATCCAGAACGAAACCTCTTTTGAAGTAAACGGAAACAAGATTGATCTTTCCATAAAAACAGATTATCCCAAAACAGGAATTATCAAAATAAAAGTAAATAAAGAATCGGACGGCGATGCGCCTTTTTCGCTTAATATTAGGATCCCTGCCTTTGCAAAGGATTTTTCTGTAATGATAAATGGAAGCCAAGCCGCCGGCGAAATACGCGATAATTATTTTAACATAAAACAATTTAACAGCAATGACGAAATTACAGTATCATTCAGCATTAAACCGCGCATTGTCTACGCTAACCCAAAAGTTCACCAAAATTGCGGAAAGGCGGCAATCGCACGGGGCCCCGAAATTTACTGCCTTGAAGAATGCGACAATGGAAGAAATCTTGCCGCTCTTTCACTGGACACCGCAGCCCCATTGACCGAACACTGGAAAGAAGACATGGGCGGCGTTATGCTTATCAAAGCCAAAGGCAGAAGAGCGATTGAGCCTGAAAAAGACGATTCATTTTCGGAAGATTTCTCCCCCCGCTTTGAGACCTGCGAATTAACAGCCATTCCCTACGGGTTGTGGTGCAACCGCTCTCCCGGTGAAATGCTTGTGTGGATAACAAATGCTGCTCCATAGATGATAAAGAAACAATATTCCGGCTTTCCATTCCCGTGATATTCATGTATAATGAAATATACTAAAGTTATCCAGAGGGAAAAGTGAAAACATGTGTTAGGTTGATATTTATCACATAAAACCGGAGGCTGTCGATGAATCTAAAGAACAACAAAAAATCCCTTGTGGTTAAGTTAACCGGACTTACTCTCATCAGCGTTATAATTATCCTATTTCTTACATCTGTTGTATTTATTTCCGCTTTTCGTACAACATCATATCAGGAAACCAGAAAATTCATTGTCGAAACTACAAGGCGAGGCAGGGACAATGCGGATGCCCAGCTTCAGGAACGTGCAAATCTTCTGGTTTATACCGGCATGGGCGCACTTTCGGTTATGGCTGAGGAAATTGTAGACGAAGCATGGCTGCAGGATTATTTTTACATGATGGCGGGAACCATGGAAGACGTGCAGTTATTATTCGCCTCCGGTCTTGGTTTCTGGGCTGCGCCTGGCAGTTTTGTTGTGTTTGGCGACGGGTTTAGACCTGCTCTTACTTACGACAACACCGCGCGGGGCTGGCATGTAGACGCAATGGCAGCTAACGGCGGGATAATATTTACCGATCCCTACATTGATATTGTTACAGGCGATCTTGTAGTCTCCATTGCACAGTTGGTGTTTGACGAAAACCGCAGCCCTGTCGCCGTTATGGGGGAAGATATTTCAATGGGCAAATTGGATATTATCGCAAATGAAACCTCGGTCATATCCGGTATGCAAAGTTTTTTTCTCCATAAGTCCGGTAAATACATAACAAATCCCAATGTCAATTTAATTATGGAACAGGACTTCTTTACCGATTTTGACATGGAAGAACTTAGGGGAAGGATGATTGGCCGTTCATGGATTGAAGACAAGGGAGGGCTGATTGTTTGTTCCGAACCTCTTTCCACGGCGGAGTGGACTTTGGTTTCGATAGTGCCCACAGATTCTGTTTTTGCAGATGTGAACACCGCAATATTCAGGGCGGTATTTATAGCGGCGGCTTCCCTTGTTGTTTTGCTGATTGCGCTTATTCTTATGATACGGAAATTAATCAGACCCATTAAAACAATTTCTGATGAATTTCATTATCTTTCCGAAGGGGACTTCACCCGGAAAATAGCCATCAAATCCAGGGATGAAATCGGTATTCTTGCACAGGACTTCAATTTAACCACCGATAAGATCAGAGATCTTGTTGGATCAATAAAAAACAAAGTTAATGCGCTTACAAATACAAGTTATGAACTTTCAACTAACATGGCAAAAACTTCGGAAGCTGTAAATGAAATCTCCGTTAATTTTGAAAACATCAAAGAAATGGTAGGCGAGCAGGAACAAAAAGCAACCGAAGCGGAAAAAGCGGTGGAGTCTATCGGTGCAAGTATAGATAAAATGCATAATCTGGTTGAAGAACAGGCCGAGAGTATAACCACTTCATCTTCTGCAATCGAAGAAATGACGGCAAATATTCGCTCTGTAACAAGAACGTTAATCGAAAACAGCAAAAACGTCGAGTCTCTTATGGAAGCGTCTGAAAACGGAAGAACAGGGCTTCGCACTGTTGCGGAAAAAATACAGGAAATCTCCAAAGATTCAGAAGGCTTGCTGGAAATTAATTCAGTGATGAACAACATCGCAAGCCAGACAAATCTGCTTTCGATGAACGCCGCAATCGAAGCAGCCCATGCAGGAGACGCCGGAAAAGGATTCGCCGTAGTAGCCGATGAAATCCGCAAACTTGCAGAATCATCCGGGCAGCAGTCCAAAACCACGGCGGTAATGCTTAAAAAGATAAAGAATTCAATAGACAGCATCACCAAATCCTCTGATGATGTGTTAAACCGTTTTGAAGCAATAGATTCGGGAGTTAAAACAGTTTCCGAACACGAACTTAATATCCGTAACGCGATGGAGGAACAGGAAACCGGAGGGAAGCAGATACTTGACTCTGTCAGCCGCCTGCAGGATATAACATTATCTGTAAAAAAAGGCGCGGAAGACATGGCGGATTCCGGCAAAGGGTTGATAAAGGAAACCAACGAATTTATCAACATAAGCGACAAAGTAATGGACGGCATGAACAACATAATAAGCGGAGCCATGACAGAGATACACACCGCCGTAAAACTTGTCGATGAAATGAGCGTGGAAAACGACAAGAACTTCAACGGTCTTAAACGGGAGACAGAAAAATTCAAAGTAGCTACAGGCGATGAAAAGAAAATTGTTCTTGTTGTGGACGATGACACAACCCATCTTACGGCTACAAGCGGAATGTTGAAAAGAGACTATGATGTTGTTACAATAAAATCCGGCAGTGAAGCCCTTACGAAATTCTATCAAGGGCTTGTACCTAATTTAATTTTACTTGACCTTGTGATGCCCGGTATGGACGGCTGGGATGTGTACCAGCGGATAAAGGCGATAAGCAATATCCACCATGTTCCGATAGCGTTCTTTACATCGTCGGATGATCCCGGGGACAGGGTTAAAGCGCAGCAAATGGGAGCCGTAGATTTTATCAGAAAGCCTGCGAAGAAAACAGAACTTTTAGAAAGGGTAGGAAAGCTTATTGGATAAGTTGTTCTTCTCCTTAATGAATAAAAAATTAATATGGAGGTTTTATGAAGTTAAATGTAAAAATACCCTTGTTGATCGGAGTTGTTGTATTAATAACTACAGCTAGCATTATTATCCCCATTGAAATTATGATGAGCGGGAAAATAAGGACATCTCATTTTGATGAAATGGGTGTTAGGGCTAAAGCAAGCGCCGAGCTTATCGAGGTTAAGCTGGAAAGCAGGCTGATTCAGCTTTCTGAAATCGCTAACCGTGCCAGAACCAGAACTATGGATTGGGAAAATGTAGTCCGCGCTAACCTGGCCCCTGATATTGCCCGCCTCGGCGTTCTTGAACTGGGGGTGGTATTCCCGGACGGTATTGCCCGTTATGTTACTGATAATTCAACCGCAAGCCTTGGCGACCGTGATTACGTCATTCATGCTTTCAGCGGGAGAGCCGC
>Ga0099364_10011752_pt1 | contig 11901 bp, 10 predicted proteins | sample TergutTh196P3_FD_73070 | JGI IMG/M metagenome (GOLD analysis project Ga0099364, IMG submission 73070) | Microcerotermes parvus P3 segment gut microbial communities from Pointe-Noire, Republic of the Congo - Th196 P3 | ecosystem: Host-associated > Arthropoda: Insects > Digestive system > Gut ...
CGCTCACTCCGGTGGGAGCTTTACCCCACAGGCTGTACTCGTTATCCACATCGGATGTCGCGGATAACTTCACATCTTCAGCGGGCACCGTAAATTCATACCAGTTGCCTGATAAAGTGAAGCTGTCATAGGGTGTGAAGGGAATGTTCTGGCTGCCGCCGCCCGTAATCAGCCTGACATAACCCCCTGTGGGAAGCTCCGCCCCCATAGTGCCAATACCGTCCACATACACAAGCTGAATCGTACTGCCCGCAGCGGCATAAAACCCGCTGCCCATGTCTTTTGTATCAAGGTCATCTCCATGTATGACGCCAAGCCCCCAAAACAGGAATGTTTCCATCGCGCTTGCGTATCCCGTCGCCAGTTCAAGCTCCACCTTGTAAGCGGGCGTTACCGTGATTACATAGTTAAAATCAGTTCCTGTTGCCGAAACCATTCGGCGGGAGAGTTCTGTTTCCGGGTCATCCGCTTTCATAGGATGGATTACTTTTATATCAGAAAATCCTGTTAAGGGTTGCGTATTTTCTACCTTCAGAATCTCATATATCGGCCTGCCCGAGAATAGATCCAAGTTTTCGGGTTTATAGAAAATGTCAAGCCTCGACCTTTGCAAACCTGAATCGTAATAGCCATCAAATTCGAAATAGTCTGCATATTCAGGGTGTGGGATGCCGTTGGCATCCACGAAATTTATGTTCATGTTGGAAGGGATATTGGCTAAAGCGGTCATATTTCCGAAAAGAGGGCTTGCGCTTACTGCCTGCATCGGGAGCATACCCATACCCTGCATCGGTTCGTTTTTCGTCAGGCTGTAAAATCCATACAATACGGATATAGTTGTGTAGCGGCTGTCATAATCCCCGTCTTTTCCCATGGTAATCGGGTCGTAATAAAAGGCCGCCGCACTGTCGCCTAAAAAGGTTTCAGCCTCATCAGGGGCATAGTCGTAGGCGGCTTTTTGAATATTGCCCATTTTCGCAAAAACCAACGCGGAGGGCGGCGTAACGTTGTCGTCCAAAAGCGTCCCAAATGCGTTGACCGTCGAATCCAACTCCTCGCAGACACGGAAATCCTCGGGTATGTCGGTGATTTTCGTTTCATTTGAAATATAGCTCAGACTGTTTGAAACCGTTACCGGCAAGGCATCGTCCTCGCCAAACATCGTATCGATCAGAATACGAGCGCCAAGCCCGCTCTCTCCCTCGCCTAAGTAGCATATGTTATAGTGAAGATAGGCGGCGTATGAATTTTCTTGCGAAAATTCCTGCGTGATGGTTATATATTGTATAATTTCATAGCCTAAAATCGTCCATGTTGTTTCAATTAGATCGCCGTCGTTTTTTATGATAGGCTCAAAAAGCTGCGAATCCGCGTAATTTTGACCGAAAACATAACTTTGGCCATCTATCAGGAAAGTGGCGTGTGAAGCCTGCCTTTTCGCATCAAGAGCCATGTTGGACGGCAAGATCGCGAATCCGCCGTTTTGCTTGTCAACATAACACGCTATGTAGTCATTGTCTATTGCCACAAAGTCCGAAATGTTGAACTGTATAGCACTGCCGGGCGCCACATTCGTTAATGCCGCAAAAGCTTGCATCGGCACGAAAGATACGAGCATTATTGCGCATAATAAGGACGCAATTATTCTTTGAGAAGTCTTCTTAAATTGTTTAATCATTTTTTTCACACCTATCCTTAAAATTAACACACCTTGGGGTTTTATCCGTGATTTCTATGCTTGTTCGTGTTATACAATTCGTCTTCACATGGGGTTATACCATTCGTCTTCACATGGGGTTATACCATTCGTCTTCACATGGGGTACTTTACCCGTCAAAATGTAATCAGGTTTTTTACCCCCTTCACTATATTAAGACAACAATAAACAACAAATTCCTTGATTTTATTCAGAAAAAATCTATTTTTTTTACAACACGAAAAAAGCCGGGACAGTAAAGACCGCTCCAGCCTGTAAACTACATAGCTACAGAGCAACATAGCAACAATTCTACAAAGCAACAAAGCAACGGTACCTATTCAAAATCTCCCCGTCATTGCGAGCAAAGCGAAGCAATCCAGGTGCTGAATTAACGGGAAAATACAGCAAAACAGAGACTTCACAGACTAGATTGCTTCTTCGCTATGCTCCTCGCAATGACAAAGTGGGGGTTCTGAACGGTCACATGCAACATAGCAACATAGCTACAAAGCTACATAGCTTTTCTATTCTGTTTTAATTTCAATTCGCTTGCGCCAGAATAGGATTGCAAGCGTCATGAGGAGCGGCAACGCATAGCCTGCGACCTGCCAACCCTTGTCGGCGGTTACAAGCAAATTGAAGGTTGCGTGGAACACAGTCGCGGCACAAATAATACCCAATGTGCCGGGTAGAAATAAATGACTGTATTTTTTGTCGGATATAAAAACAAGCCCATAGCCAAGCAAAGCGGCGCATGCGGCATGAGTAACGCCCGCCACAAGTCCGCGCAGGAGCGCGAACATAAACTCGGATGCGCCCGCCTGTGCAAGCAAACAGGCGTTTTCAAAGGTGGCAAAGCCCAAGCCCACAGCAAGGGCGGCGGTAATCAAGCTGTCGCGTTTCGGATTTACCGCCGCCAAATAAAACAAAACCGGTATAGCCTTTAGCATTTCCTCGCTGATAGGGGTCAGCTTGACGGTTGCTTCTGTAACGGTCATACCGGCCGCAATAGCGAGAAAACCGTTAATATACGCACCCAACAGACAGGCAAGCAAACCGCAAATAAAAAATCCAATAAACAGCCGCGTTTCCCCGCGAATGAGAAACAGTGCGATGAACAAAGGCGCGGCGATTGCAACAAACATATTTTCAGAATAAATCATGCGCTTTCCCCCTCGGAAGGAATTGCCCCCTTTTTTGCGGCATAAACGACAAAGAGCCATACCGCCATTTGAATATAAGTAAACACATAGTAGAGCGTATTTAAACCGAACGATGACACAAGGAAAATTATTAGCTCAAGAGTAAACACGGTCAGAACGGCGGCGTGGTAACGGCGGTACGCGCCCCCCGCAATCAAGCCGGATATAGTTTGATAGAAAAGAAACGACAAGGGGATACAGTACAAAATATTATTGATAAGCCCATCCGCCAGCAAAACATAAGCGGCGTGAAAGGCAATCACAACAGCGGGCGCCGCAAGCTTGGCGAGCCTATTGCGTTTGGCGTGGGGGCGTTCCCCATCTGTACGCATCGCTTTTAGTCCCATTGCCGCCGTGATGAAAAAGCAGTAAAACCCGATATAAGAAAGATCGGCTACCGAAAATCCGCGAGGCCAGTCGTTTCGGATAAAGAAGTGTAGCGTCCAAAACAGAGTGCCGAGAAAATAGCACCCGAACGCGCCTGCGAGAATTTGAAACAGCCACGGCTCTTTTGTCTGCCGTACTGCCCATGCCACTAGAATTCCCAATACAATTAGCTGAATAATACAGCTAATAATAGCAACAATCGTTTCCACTGCCATAACTCATTTCTTTCCAAATCTTTTCATGCAAAAGAACATAGCAGCCCCGCTCACAACTCATTTCTTACCAAATCTTTTCATGCAAAAGAACATAGCAGCCCCGCCGATAACGAACGCGACGACACCCACCAGAACATATCCGCCAACCGCTCCGCTTGCGAAAAGCGTAGCAGTTTGATACCCTGCCTCTACCTGTAAAACTTCATCCGAAATTAGAATAGGAACAGACACGGAAAGCCCGACTACGAAGGCAATACAGGCGGCTAAGGAAAGAGCAAAGTAAATCCGATTTTTTCGTTTTGCGTCCCGGCTGTCAAGCAATTCAACACGGCGCAGTATTTCGTCCGTGAGTTCGACGTTATTCCGTTTCATACAGAAAATCCTCGCTTTCCAATATCTTTCTAAGAGCCGCTTTTGCGTTATATAAAAGATTGTCAATTTGTTTTGCTGTTTTATCCATTGCGTTGCCAGCATCAGCGTAGCTTTTGTTTTCAAAGTAAATGAGTTTCAACGCCTCTCGGTGAGGTTGTTTTAGCCTCGCCATTGCTCCCTCTAATTGACGCTTTTGCTCCTGACGGAACAGTTCGTCGTCGGGTGTATTGTCAGCGCCCGCTTCCTCCAAGACGTTGTCAATGTATTCAAATATAAAGGGATTGCGCTTATTCTTTTTCAGTAAATTCAACGCGAGGTTTTTCCCGGTAGTAACCAGATAGGATTTAAGTGCGTTATGATTTTTAATTCTATCCTTATTTCGCACAAGCCGGGTAAAAGCGTCAATCATCAACTCCTCCGCATCGTGGTGGTTGCCGACAATACGAGAAATAAAGCGGGTTAAGTCCTCGCTGTAAAGATCGACGAGCGCGGTCAGCGCATCCCTGTCCCCAGCTATAAAGCGGCAGTACAATTCGCCGTCCATTATTTCATATTGTGTTTCACTCATCTGCATTGTCCTCACCCGGTAGGGGCACGTTCCCATCAAACAACGTATTTCTGTTGTTCATAAGCTCCATTAAGGTGACCTCACTTTTTCTCGTACATGGTAAAATACATTATATTACCTAACGCCACAGGTATCAATCAAAACATGAAAACAATTAAAAGAATCGTGTCTATTCAAAGTGTCTATTCAAATACCTCCTCTTCGTCATTGCGAGGAGCGTAGCGACGAAGCAATCTAGCCTGTGAAATCTCTGTTCTGCTGTATTTTCCCGCAAATTCGGTGCCTGGATTGCTTCGCTTTGCTCGCAATGACGTATGATAAGCAAAGCTGATTGTACGGATCTACCCATTTTGTTCCATGTGCCACCAAAGCTATTTGGTGTTGTTAACATGAATACACTTATATCTTCACAGAATGCTTAAGTATCTTCACAGAATGCTTAAAGGCTCAATGCCATATAGAAAAAGAATAAATAGACCCTCAACATTAATGTGGAAAAATGTATATGCCGATAACAGAAAAAGAATAAATAGACCCTCAACATTAATGTGGAAAAATGTATATGCCGATAAACGAAGAAAGTAATATTTAGGGAGGTTAGTATGTCTTCAATAAATGCAACTTCTTTATATGACCCTTTGACTCCATATGAATTGAAGCTAGCGGAGGCTCAAAGGATTAGAAATGCGGGGAAAAGCTTCTTCAGCGCTCTTTCTGCGGTCCGGAACGGTGAAGGAAACGAAGAGGAATTAGCAACGGCACTTGCAAATGTTAATGAACTGGGCGGTATACGCGCACAAACAGTGTTTATAAACAATGGCAAAGGTTTTACACAGCAGGAGGACTTTGGCTTTTTTGACTTGACAACTGGTAGATTTATATCTTTTTATGCAGATCCGGGTATTACCGATAACGATTTCAATTTGCCGTGGATGTATAGCGGTATCGGTAAATCAATTGGTGGAACTGATTCGCTTAATAATGCTTTGATGCTGACACGGGGGTTATCAATAGCATTAATGTACGAACTTGAAGAAGAGTATACTAGACTTCAAATACCAATCTTTGGAAAAGGAATCGTAGCAACCGATATAGATGGAAATCAGGTTTATAGTGAAGCCACAAGCAAGTATATTCAAGCTTTAAGGTTATTAATAAATGCCATCGAAGGCGGTAGTGCGCCATTATCTGAGAATACTCAAAATAACAATGAAGCTATTTCCTTACTACAAAGAGCCGGAATTGACACAAGTCGGACGTTCTGGATAAACGGCATTGGCTTTGAAGTTATAAACGGAGTCATTCAAAAAAGCGATGTGCCATTTAATCCTATTGAGCAAGAAAAATATTCCCCACCAGCAGGCTTCTTTGACTATAGCCACGAAGAACTTGACCTGCTTTTGGAAAGAGCGTACGCTCAAGGTATGCTTCAATCAATAGACAAAAAAGGCATTGAATTATATGCGTGACCCGTATCAACATCGCCAGCCGGAATAAAGCCGCGAGAAGTAAGGATAAACAAGGACATATAAAGATGTACAAGGATAAATAAGGATAAACAAGGACATATAAAGATGTACAAGGATAAATAAGGATATATAAAGATGCACAAGGATAAATAAGGATATATAAAGATGCATAAGGATAAATAAGGATTATTGTTCTATTTGCATATTATGATAGACTTTTCGTTATCATCGTCATAAAATGAACTGTGAGGTTAATTGTATTAGTACTTTTCTGGAGGGTTATGGCAATGCCACTAAAAGTTGACGAATTGGTATCATATCGCTTATTAAGCGAGGGAGAAAAAGACCTGTCGGCATTTGAGTTAGTAGACGAATGGGATATAAGAGGGGCGGATTCCATATCCGCCCGCATACGTAAAACCAATATTCTTGCGAAGGGGCGGATTCCATATCCGCCCGCATATGGAATCCGTCAGACGGGCGGAAATTGAATCCGTTCAGACGGGCGGATATTGAATCCGCCCCTACAAGCGATATTGGTATTTATGCGCAAAATACAAGAAGGGTGTGTATAGTGTTCACAACGGGGCACCGATTCCAACATGGCACGAATCTCAAGGGAACACAATGGGAGATTCGTAATAGCAACACTCAATTAATTCTCGGTTCACATGTATATAAAAACTGTATGTCACATGTATATAAAAATTGTATTTACAATTTTTTTTTATAGGGATATAATATCCTCACCTCTGTGAGAAATCTTTACCTGTTTTTATTGAATATTTTAATCGGCGTAGAGTAGCATTGGTCATCAAAGAAGAAGGTGGTGGGCATTAAGTTGGGCAAAACTGAATTGATGCTGGGGAACGAGGCGGTAGCGAGGGCTGCGTATGAGGCAGGCGTATCCGTCGCCACAGCGTACCCCGGTACCCCAAGTACGGAAATTACAGAGAATATCGCGAAATACGGCGAAATATACTGCGAGTGGTCGCCAAACGAGAAGGTTGCGCTGGAAGTTGCGGTTGGGGCGTCTATTGCGGGGGCGAGGGCAATATGCTCAATGAAGCACGTAGGGCTGAATGTCGCCGCCGACCCGTTGTTTACCGCTTCCTATACCGGGACAAACAGCGGGCTGGTTGTTATGGTCGCCGACGATCCGGGAATGCACAGTTCTCAAAATGAGCAGGACACAAGGTATTATGGGCTTTCAGCGAAAGTGCCGGTATTGGAGCCTTCGGATAGCCAGGAATGCCTTGACTTTGTTAAGATTGCGTTTGACCTGAGCGAGGAGTTTGACACGCCTGTTATCGTAAGGCTAACAACGAGGGTTGCCCATTCCAGGAGCCTGGTGGAGGTTTCTGAACGGCAGGAGCGCCCATTGAGGGATTACGTCAAAAACCCGGGGAAGTACGTTATGATGCCTGCGATGGCAAGGGCGAGGCACCTAGTGGTTGAGAAGAGGATGCGCCTCCTGGAGCAGTATTCTGAGGCTACAGAGATAAACAAGATACTGTACACAAATGACGGAAAAGCGGTATACGGGCCTTCAGGTAAGCAACGGCTAGGGATAATAGCTTCGGGCATATCGAACCAATACACAATGGAAGCAGACATTGGAGCCCCAGTATTAAAACTGGGTATGGTACACCCGTTGCCCGCCGGGCTGATCAGGAACTTTGCTGACAGGTTTGAAGCAGTTTATATTGTGGAGGAGCTTTCCCCGTTTATTGAGGATTTCGCAAGAAAAATCGGGGTAAATGCTATTGGAAAAAAAATATTCCCCGCGACTGGAGAACTCAGCGCGGGTATGATAAGAGATAAAATAATGGGGGCGGTGGAGCCTACTGCAACTGCTACGGCGGCGGAGTCGGATACAGCTGCTACGGCGGCGGAGCCTGCTGTAACTACTGCGGCGGCGGTGCCAGCTACGACTTCTGCGTCGGCAGAGCCTGCGCAGTTGCCTACGAGGCCGCCGGTGCTGTGTCCCGGGTGCCCCCATAGAAGCGTGTTCTATGTTTTGAGGAAAATGAAACTTATTGTAACAGGGGATATCGGGTGCTACACGCTCGGTGCGTTGCCCCCCCTGGAAGCTATGGACACCTGCATTTGTATGGGCGCAAGCGTAAGCGTAGCCCACGGGATTGACAAAGCGAGGGGGAAGGAATTCGCCAGTAGGACTGTTGCGGTAGTGGGGGATTCAACGTTCCTACACTCCGGCATAACGCCGCTTATTGACATTGTGTACAACAAGGGGATGTCAACTGTGCTGATCCTTGACAACCGTATTACCGGCATGACGGGACATCAGCAAAACCCAAGCTCGGGGTTTACAATAAAGGGCGAGGAAGCCCCGCGCTTAAATATACAAAAGCTGTGCGAAGCGATCGGCGTTCCAAGCGTCCGGAAAGTTGACCCTTTTGACGTAACAGGGCTGGAGTTGGCGCTTAAGGAAGAGTTGGCAAAGGAATGCCCCTCGGTTATTATTGCGGAGCGGCTATGTGCTCTTTTGAAGACGTATGTGCCGGGGGACGAAGTCGAGATAGACCGGGAAAAATGCAAACGCTGTATGCAATGCATGAAGATATCGTGCGCGGCTATTGTTAAAAAGGACAATGACCTTGTTATTAATAAAGCATTATGCGTTAGATGTGGCTTATGCTCCACAATTTGCAAATTTGGGGCAATCACGAAAGTATAGCATGAGATGTATTACAAGCGACTAAGACACGCGAAAGAGGGGTAGGGGCTTTGGATAATGTAAGCATTCTGATTGTGGGCGTGGGCGGTCAAGGCACATTGCTCACAAGTAAAATATTAGGTTGCCTCGCAAAAGAGGCAGGTTTCGACGTTAAAGTGTCTGAAGTACACGGGATGTCCCAAAGGGGCGGAAACGTCGTTACGTATGTCAAGTACGGAAGGAGGATATATTCGCCGCTTATTGAGATGGGTGAAGCCGATGTAATAATCGCGTGTGAGCTCCTTGAAGCGCTTAGATGGAGCGCTTATCTTAAGAAGGGCGGCACTTTTATCGTGAGCAGCCAGAAAATAGACCCGATGCCGGTGATTACAGGCAAGATGGAATACCCGGCAAATGCGTTGGACATAATTAAGGCTGACCACCCGGATGCGATGATAATCGACGCGCTTGCGATCGCGGAGAAATGCGGGAACAAAAAAGCGACTAATATTGTGTTGTTGGGGGCTGCGGCTACGGTCAGCGAATTTGATAAAGACAAATGGGTCGGCGCCATCAGGGAAGTCACGCCAGCAAGGTTTTTAGATTCGAATCTAAAGGCCTTTGAGGAAGGCTTCCGTGCGGTTGAAGCGGCAAGAGTGTAATCCGCTAAGAAGAAATGATAACATGCCGCCGAAGGCTAACCACTGAAAATAAATGATGGCACGCCGCCGAAGGCTTGTCACTGAAAAAATGATGGCAGGCTACCGAAAAATAATGATAGGATACTGGATAGGAGATAATGTTTATGATATGGAATAAATCTAGGGAATGCATCTCCAGGGGAGAGATGAATGAAATACAGTCAAAACGGCTAGTTAACGCTGTTAAAAGAGTCTACTATAACGTCCCGTACTACAGGGGCAAAATGCAGGACGAGGGTTTGGAGCCGGGCGATATAAAGGGTATTGAGGATATAGAAAAGCTTCCTTTCACGACAAAGCAGGATCTTAGGGATACTTACCCGTACGGACTCTTTGCCACCGATTTGCCAAACGTCGTCAGAATACACGCATCGTCCGGGACAACCGGCAAACAAACGGTTGTTGGCTACACGAGGAAGGATATAGAAGTTTGGTCGGAATGTATGGCAAGGTCGCTTTATGGCGCAGGCGCCGACAACAAATCTATCATTCAAGTTGCATACGGGTATGGGCTGTTCACAGGCGGCCTTGGCGCACATTACGGCGCGGAGCATATTGGCGCGGCTGTTGTGCCTGCGTCGAGTGGAAACACAAAGCGCCAGATTCAGATGATCAAGGATTTTGGCACGACTCACATTGCGTGTACCCCTTCGTATGCGTTGTTTATTGGCGACACTATGGGGGAAATGGGCATTAAGAAGGAAGAGATATGTCTAAAAGCCGGGATATTTGGAGCCGAACCCTGGACAGAAAACATGAGGGCAGAAATTGAGGAAAGGCTAGGGATTGACGCCCTCGACATTTATGGCTTGAGCGAGATAATGGGGCCGGCTGTTTCGTGCGAATGTCTGGAAAAAGTTGGCATGCACATTCAAGAGGATCATTTTGTGCCAGAAATCCTTGACCCCAAGACGTTGCGCCAGTTACCGGCAGGGGAAACAGGGGAGCTTGTGTTTACGACCGTGACAAAGGAAGGGATACCGCTGATCCGGTACAGGACAAGGGACATTTCGTCGCTTGACTACGACAAATGCGGTTGTGGCAGGACGAGCGTGAGGATGAGGCGCATCACAGGCAGAACCGACGATATGATGATAATAAGGGGGGTTAACGTTTTCCCGTCGCAGATAGAGAGCGTACTGCTTGAAATAGGCGACACTTCCCCGCATTACCAGATAGTAGTTGACAGGCGCGATAACCTTGACTATATGGAAGTCCAGGTCGAGATGACGCCGAGCATGTTCTCCGACGAGGTGAGGAACATAGAGAGCATTGAAAAAAGGATAAAGGCAGATATGCAATCGACCCTGAACCTTAGCGTCAAGGTCAGGCTTGTGGAGCCAAAAACCATAGCAAGAAGCGAAGGGAAAGCAAAAAGGGTAATTGACAAAAGGGAATTAAAATAACCTCGAATAGGCGGGAGGAAATAATTGTGCTACAAAAACAAATCTGTGTTTTCGTTGAGAACAAAAAAGGAAGGCTAGCCGAGGTGACAAAGGCGCTTGGCGACAATGGCGTAGACATGAGTGCGTTGTCCATAGCGGACACCACGGATTTTGGAATACTGAGGCTGATAGTCGATGACCCAGACAAGGCTGAAAAGGCGTTGCGGGAAAATGGTTTTACCGTAAGCATTACAGATGTCATCGCAATGTCTGTCCAGGACAAGCCCGGCGGGCTTGCAGAAGCGTTAGGCATTCTAGACAATTTAGATATCAATATTGAATACATGTACGCATTTCTGAGGAAGAACTCAAACATGGCGACAGTCATTGTGAGGGTTGCCAACCCCCAGGAGGCAATAGAAAAGATTCGTGAGACGTCAATTAGTTTACTGACGCAGGAAGAGCTTAACAGCATATGATAGTTGAAATCCTCGCAGTTGGGACAGAACTTCTTATGGGGCAGATAGTAAACTCAAACGCTAGGTACATATCCTCAAGGTTGCCTGGCGTGGGGGTCAATGTTTACTATCATACGGTTGTGGGCGACAACCCAGGTCGGCTGAAGGCTGCGCTTGCGATCGCGCTCGCGCGGTCTGACGCTGTCATTATGACGGGTGGCTTGGGGCCGACGATGGACGACCTTACAAAGGAGACTGTAGCATCGTGTTTTGGCAGGAAGCTTGTTTTGCACGCTGAAAGCCTGGACAAAATGGAGTCGTATTTTAAAAGCATAAACAGGGAAATGACGCAAAACAACATAAAGCAGGCTTACATGCCCGAAGGAGCTGTTGTGTTTGACAATGTTTGCGGCACGGCGCCGGGGTGTATGATCGAGGATGGGGGCAAAACCGTCGTAATGCTTCCCGGCCCCCCTTCGGAAATGAAAGCGATGTTTGAAGGGTACGTGATGCCGCATTTCATGAAGAGGTCGGACTGTTTTATTGAGTCGCGGGTTTTGCGCGTATTCGGAATCGGCGAATCCAAAGCGGAAGAAATGCTGATCGGACTGATAAAGGGACAGACAAACCCCACGATTGCGACATACGCAAAAACCGGGGAAGTTGCGATCCGGGTGACTGCAAGATATGAGGGTGCTGGTGCCGATGCCGGCACAGGCACAGGCGCTGGCACTGGCACAGGCACAGGCACTGGCACAGGGGTTG
>Ga0099364_10011753_pt1 | contig 11901 bp, 11 predicted proteins | sample TergutTh196P3_FD_73070 | JGI IMG/M metagenome (GOLD analysis project Ga0099364, IMG submission 73070) | Microcerotermes parvus P3 segment gut microbial communities from Pointe-Noire, Republic of the Congo - Th196 P3 | ecosystem: Host-associated > Arthropoda: Insects > Digestive system > Gut ...
TACAGCATCTACCGTTACAACCTCTACTGCTACAGCTTCTACAAACGGCAGTAACAGTGGCAATGTAACATACTATACTGTACAACAGGGCGATACTGTTTGGGGAATTTCACAATTGTACCAAGGTGTGTCGGTTAATGACATATTAGGCTGGAACAACCTGTCGAGGAACAGTAGAATAATGCCCGGTATGAGATTAAAAATTTTACAGTAGTTTTCTTAATTAAGTAATCATGGAAAATATTCGCATAGAAAAAACACAGAAAACGCCATTAATAATTTTAGAGAACGGATACATAAGATTGTCAGGGCATGCCATTCCGCAAAATGCAAGAGAAGTATTCGGTATTTGTTTCCAATGGTTGGAAGAGTATCTGAAATCGCCGGCGCAAGAAACAAAAGTTGACTTGTTTTTCGAGTATATAAACACTTCTTCAATACGATGCATTGTGGATATTTTAATTTTGCTGTGCAAAATACCGGAAGAAAGTTCAAAAACAATAGAAGTCAATTGGTACTACGAAGATAATGATGATGAAGCATACGACCTTGGGTCGTATATACAGGCAAACATGGAAGTCCCCTTCAACATTATACCTTTAAAGGAAGGACAAGATATTCCATTTTATTAGTAATAAATGTTAATTGTTAATTAGTTTTTAGTTTTTTTTAAATTTAGTTTTTATTTTTTTATACATTATAATAATGTTATCAGGAAATTATACCTTTACCATAATTAAACCGTGCGCCGTAAAAAGTGGTTATATTGGAGACATCTTGTCAGACATATATAAGGGCGGTTTTGAAATTTCAGCAATGAAATATTTGAAAATGACACATGAACAAGCTGAAACGTTCTATGCCATTCATAAAGAACGTCCATTTTTTAGTGGACTAGTGCAATTCATGAGTTCGGCGCCAGTCGTTGTAGCAATTCTAAAACGCAAAAACGCAGTTGAAGAATACCGTAAACTTATAGGAGCAACAAACCCGGAGGAAGCCGAAGAAGGCACTATTAGAAAAAAATATGCCGAAAGTATACAGAAAAATGCCGTTCACGGTTCAGACTGCATCGAAAGCGCATATGTAGAAGCAAACTTCTTCTTCGCTCAGTACGAAAAATTTTAGTATTACATTTTTTTGACCTCATAATCCTTCTATTCTTCGGCTTAACGATGCTTGGACAGGTTGACTTCATTTTTCAAAAACACATTTTTTTACCTAATTTGACAGAAGGCAATTAGTCCTGTATTACACGATTCGCTGATTCCAATCATCTCAGTCAATACGGTTTTTCCTATGACTGATTCATAATATGCCGCTTCCACCCTGATATAGCTATCAGTATATCCCGTCATATTGTCGCTTCCGGTTTTTTGTTCAAATATAACCGGAAGGCATTGTCCGATATTCTGTTTATAAAATAGCATCCGTTTTTCTTCCGACAACTTTAATAATTTTTTCGTTCTACAATCAGCAATAGATGATTTTACCCTGTCGGGCATTTCAACTGCTTTTGTTCCCGGTCTTTCCGAATATGCGAACACATGTAGATATGCAATATTCAACGATTCGATGAAATCGAAAGTTTCGGAGAAATCACTGTCAGTTTCGCCGGGAAAACCCACAATTACATCGGCTCCTACAGCTGCGCGTGGCATATAACGATGAATAAGAGCGACATTCATAGCAAACTGTTCTCGGGTATAAAGCCGTCCCATGAGCGATAAAATCTTATTGCAGCCCGACTGTAACGACATGTGAAAATGTGGCGCATATATTTTGGAATCGGCAATAAATTTTATCATTTCTTCGGTTATCATGTTTGGTTCTATCGAACCGATTCGAATGCGTTCGACTGAATCGACCGTGTCTAATGCTCTAAGAAGTTGCATAAACGTTTCGCCTGTTGTTTTTCCGAAATCACCTATGTTGACACCTGTCAGTACAATTTCTTTAATGCCTTGCGCTGCAATATTTTTTGCCTGTTCCACGACATCTACTATCGGCGCGTTGCGACTAGCGCCGCGCACAATAGGAACTATGCAGTATGCGCACCTGTAATCGCAACCATCCTGAACTTTCAAAAACGAGCGTGCGCGGTCGAAAAGTGAATAGGACGAAATAAATGGAAGCGATGATTGATGATTGACGACCGATGACTGTCGATTGTTAATATGTTCGATGATGTTAAATTTTTCCTTGTTGCCCAACACTATATCAACACCCTCAATAGCGGCTATTTCCGCAGCCTTATGTTCTGCAAAACAACCAATTACGACAACGAGCGCTTCTGGAGACGTTTTTATGGCTTTATTTATTACCTGACGGCATTTTCGGTCAGACTGAGCAGTAACGGTGCATGTGTTGATGACGGTTACATCGGCGGGCTGTCCAAACTTGACCCTACTGTAGCCATTATCGGTAAACAGTCTGCTAATGGTAGAGGTTTCAGCGAAATTTAATTTACAGCCTAATGTGTGGAAAGAAACAGTCATAATTGATAAACTAAACTATTTCGCACGGTAGATATTCTATATCGAAAATAAACTTTGAACCTTTTCCTTCGGTCGATTCCACGCGCATGTCGCCTCCCATCAGTTGCACAAGTCCTCGTGAGATAGCCAACCCCAGCCCGGTTCCTCCATACTTGCGAATATTTTCCTTTTCAACCTGGCGAAAACGTAGAAATATTATCTCTTGCTGGTTTTCAGGTATTCCTATTCCTGTATCTTCAACAAAAAATTCTAACATGTTTTTATCGTTCAAACTGTATCCGATGCGAATGTATCCCTGTTCGGTAAATTTTGAAGCGTTGCTCATCAAGTTGTTAAGTATTTGCTTCAGCCGCATGGGGTCAGCATTTATAATGGTATTGACAATGCTCTCATCGATTTGTTTTTCCATAGTGATATGAGCCTTGTCTATTGAAAGCATAAACTGAGTGAAAAAACTGTATACCTCGTCTATCAGTTCGTTAATACAAACTGGTTCGCGGCGTATTTGCATTTGTCCCGCTTCCATTTTTGCGGCGTCAAGAATGTCGTTGAATAATCTTAATACCTGTTCGCAGTTGCTGTTGATTAATCCGATATATTCTCGAATATTATCAGGCAATTGTGCATCTTCCGACAGCACGTTCAGCAGTCCGGCTATACCGTTTAGGGGAGTACGTATTTCGTGCGACATATTTGCAAGAAATGCTGATTTTAGTCGTGCGGCTTCTTCGGCTTTTTCTTTGGAGATAGTCAGCTGACGTGTCTTTTCTTCTACCATAAACTCAAGATTGGAACGGTAACGATTCAGTTCGGCATTTTTATGCTGCAATTCTTCATTGACGGCATGCATTTCTTCATTGATACTTGACAGCTCTTCGTTGGTAATGGCAAGCTCTTCGTTGATATTTTTAAGTTCGATGGTTTGCGTTTTCACTAACAGTTCGAGCTGCTGGCGATATAATGCCAGTTCGTTTTCGTTCTTCTTATGGTTTGTGATGTCGAAAAGAAATCCTTCGCAGACAATGCAGCGACCATCGCGTCGCGGATGAGTTGAAACCTGTATCCATTGTATTGTATTGTCGCTTCTACAGTATCGCAGTACAGCATTGAAAGGTTTACATTCAACAAGGCATTGAAACATCACGGGTATGAGTTCTTTGGCATCATCGGGATGTAATTTCTTTATCGAAGAAGTAAAATCCATCATTATCGCATTACGAGGTATGTTGCTGATTTGTTCCCACGAAGAACTTAAATACATTAATACTAAGTTATTTAACCATATTTCAGCAGCGTCATCTCTTTCAAATATTTTTGTTTCAATTTGCAAACGAAACAAGCATCCGTCGGGAAAATTTTTTCCCAATGCCTCAAGATGTTCAAATTCATTGAGAAGCTTCAGGTCGTGTGGAAGAAAATTTGTTTCCCACGTTTCTTGCTTCTTTTTGTTTGACAACTCGCTTAATTGACTATTCTCATCTTCATCTCGGTTCATTGTTTAAGCGAAATAAAATCGGACAAAGATAAAAAAATTTTAATAAAAAAATAAAAAAGTAAAAAAAAATATATATTTTTGTACCTTAAAAGTATTACGCGATTTTCTATGAAAATATATACAAAAACGGGCGATAGTGGACAGACTGCATTGATTGGCGGCAAACGCGTTTCGAAAAATCATCCGCGTCTTGAAGCCTATGGAACGGTCGACGAGCTAATGGCGCACACTGCCTTGCTGATGGATATGTTGCCCGATGAGAGCGACAGGAACTTTCTTTTGTGGATTTTGGACAGATTGATGACTGCTTCTTCTGAATTGGCGATAGAAGGCGCTACAAATAAGAAAATACCGCAAATAACCGTAGCCGATACAGCTCGTTTGGAAGGTTGTATAGACCAAATGGATAGCCAACTGGAGCCGCCGGACTGTTTTATTCTTCCGGGCGGTCATCCAGCAGTATCGCAATGCCACGTTGCACGAACAGTTTGCAGACGAGCCGAGCGCAGTATAGTAAACCTGACCGAAGCAAAATTTGATATTCCGCAGGAAGTAACACGATTTATTAATCGTTTGTCAGATTATTTTTTTGTTTTGTCGCGACAAATTGCAAAAAAAATGAATATTTCGACAAAAAAATGGGTTCCTTTTGTTTGTTAATAAAAAAATCATTATCTTCGCACTCCAAAAATAAAAAGTATTAGTTTAATAATTAAGTAGTTAGCATATGTATTGGACTTTAGAATTGGCATCAAAATTAGAAGATGCGCCTTGGCCCGCAACAAAAGACGAGTTGATAGATTTTGCATCAAGGTCGGGAGCGCCTTTGGAAGTTATTGAAAATTTGAACGAAATAGAAGACGAGGGCGAAATATATGAAAATATAGAAGATATTTGGCCCGACTATCCCAGTAAAGACGATTTTTTCTTTAACGAAGACGAATATTGATTTATCCTGCATTTGCGAGAAGTCGCCAGTTATCATAAGGGGAGAGATGTTGAGCAGAATAGTTTAACTTTTTGTGACTTCGATTCGACTGTGATGAAGCCGTCACCCGTCACTATTAACTATTCCTCTTTCCATTCAAATATATCGTGTTTGTCTATTGGTTTTAGTTCTATCAGCCATCTGAAACCGCTTAGGGTTAGTTCGGCGGGGTCAAATTCATGTGGGGGAATAAAATCGCCGTCCACATTTTCGTAGTGCATCACTTCTCTTGCTTGCCTTTCCTCCAAATGTATCACTACATTAACGCTTTTTATTTTATTCACCGCCATCACGTCTTGCCCTTCATACACAAAATATACTGTTTCGCTGTCGTTGAATCCGTTTACCCTGTACAGTTCCCCGTCATCAAAGAACCCTATTATTCGTCGAGCTTTAATCTGATTAAATCCTTCTGAATCTTCCTGAATAATAAATCCTCTTGTGTTAAGGTTCAGTCGCTTGGGTTTTTGGTTTTCTGTTTCAATTTCGATATGTTCGGCGGTCATTTGGTTGTCTTGCGCCCATAATATGGGTCTTCTATACATGTGAATAATTGTATCTTGCAGCGAGATAGCCAGTGAATCGCATTTGCCTTGCATATCGAGGCTGAAAAATCGAACTCTGTTGTATGCTCTAATAATTTTGAACCCTGTTGTATCGACGTCCGAGCGCAAGGTATCGGCATGTAAAAAGAGTGAATCTGTATCGCCTGCCATAATCAGCAATGCCTGTCTTGTGAGCCATGCCCATTCGGAGGGATTGTTGAACTTGCCTTTATGTCCTTTCAAGATGACATTATTGACTGTATCAACAACGGTTATGTTGCTGAACGCCTCTCCGTTTCCTGTATTATTTTCGTAATACAGCGTATCGGCATTGACTGTTGTGCTACCTGATTTTATCCATGCGTGCTGCCGGAAAAGCGCAACAGTGTCGTTAGTGTTATACCAGCCGCGTTCGCAATAAATAGTGTCATTTTCGATATTTACTATTAAAGTTGGACCAACAAAATATGCTATTTCCGTACTTACATTATAATCTAATGTATCTGTTTCAATAACATAATCGGGCGTATTAAGGATGACATCCTTCTTAAAGTAGAACATGTCAATATTTCTATGGTAGTGTCCAAATACGCTTTCCATATTATTGGTTTTGTCGAATATTTCTCCGCCGGTGTTATAAAAGGCTACTTCGGTATTCAAATCATAGTACAGATGTTGTGTTTTCAGTATAGCGTTAGAATCGACCAATACGACGTTATCCCATATTTCGGCAAACTTTGTGTTTCCGTTGTATTTTGCAAAATCGCCGTCAATAGTAACGCTGCCGTCGGCATTAGTTATATGCACTCTGCTGAATGCGTCCAAGGTGTTGCTGTTGCTGTAAAGATATGCGCTATCACAGGTCATTATCATACCCTCGTGTTCAAATTCAACATCGCCAAGTACACGTTGTGCATCCGGAGCTATACGGGCGCTAAATTCGAGACTGTTGTAGCGGTTGATTTCTATTCTTTTGGGCTCGGGCTGTTGTGAAAAAACAATGTTACAAAAAAATAAAAATACAACCTGCAAAACAAAACCCGTCACTCGCAACTCATCCCCCGTTACCCGTAACCCGTCACCCGTCACCCGTAACCCGTCACTCATTGTTTTAGCCAATTAGTACTCAAATTGCAACGTTTGAAGCTATCATCAATGAATATATAACTTGTTTCAATTTTTTCGTCTACCCATTCTTTGATAACTTTTTGCATTTTTTCGTTCAGAGCCATTTCCGACAGAAAATTGTAATCATCTCTCAGGTTTGCCCTACGCGGGTCGGTGCGATTTGTTAATTTGACGATTTTATAAACCTGTCTGTTTTTGTCGTCTCTTGCAAGATAAGGTTCTGAAATTTCTCCTATGCTCATTTTTTCTATTGCTGTAAATTCGGCACTTTCCAATTGGTCCATATCAAAGAAGGTGCCGTGAGTATACGGATTTATCATTAGTCCGCCGTTGAAACGGGTATTTTCGTCTTGTGAATAATATAAGGCGGCTGTATTCCAACCGATTTTTTCCTGTCTGATAGCCTGTGTAATGCTGTCCAATCTGGTTATGGCAGCGGTAGTGGCTTCGGGGTTAATTTTAGGCGTCATCAGGATATGTCTGACGCTTACCATGTCGCCTCTTTTCTCCATCAGTTGTATTAAATGATAACCGTTTTTTGATTCTACGATACGCGATATGTCACCGACATTTTTTAATGCCCATGCAGCCTTTGCAAATTCGGGGTCTAACTGTCCCCGACTCATAAATCCCAATTCGCCGCCATCAGCGCTCGACGTACATTCGGAATAAATAACTGCCTGAGTACGAAAATTCGCGCCTTCAACAACGCGCCTGCGTATGTCAAGCAAACTTTGGCGAACATCGCTGATAGCCTCTTCGCTGTAGGGCGGATATATAAGTATTTGAGCAACCTGAGCCTGACCGTTGATAAGAGGAATACTGTCACGGTGAAGACGGTTATAAAAACTGCGAACCTCAGAAGGAGTAATTTTTACATTTTGAGTAATTTCGTATTGCATCTTATCTGCCATCTTTTGCTCGAAAACCGATTTACGCAAATCGTCCTTAATATCGTAGATGCTTTTATTGAAAAATTCTTCCATCAGTTCCTGTGAACCTATTTGCAGTATAAAATGGTCTAATCTTCGGTTCAAATCAAGTTCGACTTCGCTGGGTTCAACCACTAAGCTGTCTACTTCTGCCTGATTAATAAGCAGTTTTTGTATCATCAACTGTTCAAATATGCCACACTTCATATCGCCTCGCACGGGGTAGCCCTGTCCGCGAAGCTCGTTATAAGATGTTTCCACATTAGACTGCATGACGGGCTTGTTGCCCACCACGCCAACAACCTGGTCGAGCATAAAAGGTTGTGAATTGGCGTAAACGCCGTAAAAACAAAACAAAAATACTAATATTTTCTTCATTATGGTTTAATTTATATTAAAAATTTCAAACTGTCTCCTTGAAAGTGCATCGTTATATATATCACGTTGCAACTCGCTGATAAACTTTAATTTTCTTTGGTTTATTATTATACTTTTCACTTTATCTCTAACAAACATTAAAGGCTCGGCGTCGCCCGGCGCCCGTTTTTCCCTTATATGAACCAAATAGATATAATCATCATCTTGCTGTTCGATACTGTTGGAATAACGCATATTTCTTGTAGCCAATTCATTTTGAGGAAGTTCGCTCTCTATTAACGACCAGCGTATCCATTCATCATCGAAAAAATCGTAATCAACGGCATAACGTCTGCAATAGTCAGTTAATTCCTGAATATCGTTTTCACGAACCGATACATACAGGCGTCTCACGTTCCATAAGGTGGGCGCATCTTTGGGAAGCTTGATATACAGAGCTCTAACGACATATTCTTCTGCCGAAAAATTAGCTATGTTAGCCTCGTAATATCTTTGTATTTCGTAATCGTGAATAAGTGTATCCAGCTTCTCCTGCAACATCCTGGCTTCATACTTGTATACCAGCAATGATGTACGATAGGTCTCTATTTCTTCATTCACGTTCAACTCGTCGGATGACAGATTCAACTCGGCTTTTTTCAGTAACAGGCGGGTCTTTATCCAACTGTCAATAAAACCTTTTGATAGCGCCAAACTGTCTTCTTTGGAACAATCTTTCGGAAAAATATCCTTTATATCGCTAAAATATAGATATTTATCGCCTACTTTGGCAAGTATCTTATCGTCTTTTTTGCCTTTTATGATGCACGACGACACGACAAGCGCACTGACTGCAATCATGCAGCACAGCAAAAAAAACGGCGCTTTAGACTGATTTTTCAGCATACAGTTATATTACTCTAATAATTGCCGCAAAGATATATCAAATTATTAAATTTTCCAAAAAATAATCAAAAAATAATTTTTTCAATGTTCAATGCCTGTACATATCTGCCGCCTGATTACATGTGATTGCTATCATTATTATAATGTCGTCTACCGAGCAACCGCGTGACAGGTCGTTGATAGGCGCTGCCATTCCCTGCAATACGGGACCTACTGCTTCGGCTCCGCCCAATCGCTGCACTAATTTGTAGGCTATGTTTCCAGATTCCAAAGTTGGAAAAACGAGCACATTTGCGTTGCCTGCCATACTGCTGCATGGAGCTTTGCTTTTGCCAATAGCAGGCACAATAGCGGCATCTGCCTGCAATTCGCCGTCTATTATTAAATCAGGGTCTAACTCTTTGGCTATTTGCGTGGCGCGTACAACTTTATCGACCATTTCGTGATGAGCGCTGCCTTTAGTCGAAAAACTGAGCATCGCTACTTTCGGCTCAAAACCGCCGATAGCACGCGCTGTTTTGGCAGTAGTAACGGCTATTTCGGCAAGCTCATGGTCGGTAGGATCGGGATGCACGGCGCAATCGGCAAAAACCATTATGCCATCGTGACCATAACTCGAATCCTTCAAAAGCATGAAGAACGCTCCCGATACCACGGAAATTCCAGCCTCTGTTTTAACATACTGGAACGCCGGACGCAATACATTGCCGGTAGAGTTCACCGCGCCTGCTACTTCGCCGTCGGCGTCGCCAGCCTTAATCATCATAGTACCCAAATAGAGCGGGTTTTCTATCAATTGAACGGCTTCTGCACGAGTTAAGCCCTTCGACTGACGCAATTGAAGCATTAAATCTACATATGCGTCCTTTCGGGGATTATTCATGGGGTCTACAATATTGGCATTGCCGATGCTGGTCAAGCCCAATGACTTCGCTTTTGCCGCTACCTCTTCGGGAGAGCCAATGATGGTTAGTCGTGCTATGTCGTTTGACAACACATGGTCGGCTGCCCTGAGTATACGCTCTTCAAGACCCTCAGGAAGAACGATATGTTTTCGATGCTTCTTGGCATTTTCAATTATTTTATGTATAAAATCCATGACAGTTTTGTTTTTTTTTAGTTACGCAAAGATATAATTTTTTTTTAAAATTCATACTATTTTTCAGATATTTTTTTAAAAAATTTTTTTTTTAAAAAAAATATTACTATCTTTGTGGCGAATTTTTAAGAACATAAATAAAAATGAAACAACGTTTTATATTGTTTGCGGTATTTTTTCTGTTACTGCAAACGTCATTGGGAGTATTTTGTCAAAGCGTCGCTGTTGTTGACAAAATCATTGAAATAGCCGATACCGACAACCAGACCATGTGTCATTTGGATGTACTTGTAAATCGTATAGGAGGACGCCTTATTGGTTCTGATGGTTACCAAAGCGCTACTGTTTGGAGCGCTTCACTGTTTGAAAAATGGGGTTTAGAGGTAGAAATTCAGGAAGTTGGCGAAATTCCAGTGGGCTTTAACAGAGGTCCCTGGTCGGGAAAGATGTTGGATTATGACGGAATGATACTTCATTTTGCTACTCCTTCCTACACTTCGGGCACTAAGGGGGTGCAGCGCGGACACGTTGTAGCCGAGCCTAAAACCCGACGAGAGTTTGAAGAAATGAAAGGCAAGCTCAACGGAGCATGGGTGTTGATTTCCGGAACGAACGACGGCTGGGCTATTGACCTTTCGGAAAGGTCGGAAAACAGAAGAAAAACTGTTATTGAAACAAATGAAAAAAATAGCAGATATAACGATTCTGTTACGCGAATCAACCGTGCAAATCCTACCGCAACGCCCATACCGCTTAAAGAGTTGCTCGAAGCGCCCGCCCTGTTCTACAGGGAAATGATTGAAGCCGGCATACTTGGTACTATTCAATCAAGCGCAGTGCCTATAAGAGCATTATACTCACGTTCTGTTTGGGAAATGGATTTTTATAACAATCTTCCAAGTTGTCCTGACATAAAGCTAAGCGAACATCAATACAACATAATTGCTCAAAAAGTAAAGGAAAGACGATATTTTCAGTTGGAATTTGACATACGCAATCATTTTAGACCTGGACCCGTGAAGTACCACAATGTTTTTGGTATTATTCGCAGTTCAGAATTTCCTGACGAATATGTCATGTCGGGTGGTCATTTAGACGCTTTCGACGTTGCTACGGGCGGAGTAGATTGCGGAACGGGCGTGGCGCCAAACCTCGAAGCGGCAAGGCTTATTATGCAGGCAGGAGGTAAGCCAAGAAGAACAATTATGTTCTGTCTTTGGGCTGGCGAAGAATTTGGACTTTTAGGTTCAAAATATTGGGTAGAACAGAATCCAGATAAATGGTCCAAAATATCAAATTATTTCAACCGCGACGGAGGACCCACAGTGGCAAACTCACTTACTGTTCCACCCGCTATGTACGACGATTTTAAAAAAGCGACACAGCAACTCAACGATATTAATCCGGATTTTCCGTTTACCTTAAATATTCGAAGCGGCGATCCACCGCCAAGACCGGTCACTGCGGGAGGCTCAGACCATGCATATTTTATGATGAACGGAATGCCTGCTGTTAGCTTCGCAACTGCCGACCCAAAAGGTTATGATTTCAGATACCAGGAGATTTGGCACACAGAAAGAGATACCTATAATATGAGTATCCCCGAATATATGGAGCATAGCGCAGTAGTGACGGCAATAGTAGTCTATAATCTTTCAATGCAGGATAAAATTCTTTCACGCGAAGGACTGTATCGAGATTGATGCAGCCATTAATACATGTGATAATATTATAATATACAAATAGCATAACAAATATGGAAAATAAAGTTTGGGAAAGTCGTTTTTTGGACGCGTTATATGTGAAGTATCCCAAAAGATCTCATTTAGTGGAAGCATTGATGGTATTGTTGGACATCGAACGCGAGGCAGTATACAGGAGGTTACGGCAGGATGTCTCTTTCACTATTAAGGAAATTGTAATGATATCTTCAAAATGGAATATTTCCTTAGA
>Ga0099364_10011754_pt1 | contig 11901 bp, 9 predicted proteins | sample TergutTh196P3_FD_73070 | JGI IMG/M metagenome (GOLD analysis project Ga0099364, IMG submission 73070) | Microcerotermes parvus P3 segment gut microbial communities from Pointe-Noire, Republic of the Congo - Th196 P3 | ecosystem: Host-associated > Arthropoda: Insects > Digestive system > Gut ...
AAACCGCAATTCTGCGCTGTCAACCCGATGGCTTTCATGAGCAGGGATCTTGTTGACGGCTTAGTTCCCCGCGCCCGTGACAAAAAGAGGGCAGCCGTTATCGGCGGAGGCCCGGCGGGAATAACGGCGTTGACGACATTAGTAGACCGTGGCCATGACGTCACCCTGTATGAAAAGACAGATAAGCTTGGCGGCAATGTAATTGGCGCGGCAGCGCCGCCGTTTAAGATCGACTGTCAGGATTATCTCAAATGGCTGATCCTTCAGGCTGATCAGGCCCCGGCAAAAATCCTGCTTAATACAGAAGCAACTAAAGAAATCCTGGATAATGAAAAGTATGATGCCCTTATTATCGCCGTCGGCGCGGAGCCGGTCGTTCCGGATATCCCCGGTATAGATAAGCCGCATGTGAGCTGGGCGGTAGACGCTGAGCTTGGAAAAACTAAGACAGGTAATAATATCGTCATAATCGGCGCCGGTTCTGTCGGCTTGGAGGCAGCCATTGATTTCCGCCGTGAGGGTAAGTCTGTTACAGTCATCGAGCTTCTCGATCAGGGCGCGGCAATGGCAAATCTCTTTAAAAGCGCAAAACTTGCGGCTCGCGAGTTCCCCTCGATCCTGGAGGCTGAAAATATCCCCGTCCACTACGGCCTCCGCGTCACAGAGATCCTTGATGACAAAGTCGTCTGTAGGGAAACATTCACAGGTAAGGAATACCCTGTCGAGTTCCCCGCCGACACTGTTCTTTACGCGGTAGGAATGAATCCGCTCCGCGAGTTGGCCGACTCCATGCGCCGCTGCGCTCCGGAAACGGAAGTACGCATAGTCGGCGACGCAAGGGAGGTGGGCAGCATAAACACTGCCGTAAACGAAGCGTTCCGGGCAGCGCTGCATATTTAGTTTTTTAAATCTACTACTCAGAACCGGTGAGGAACGGCTGTTTTAAGTGTTTATTGAATACTTAAAACAGCCGTTTCGAGCGCAAGGTTCTGAGTAGTTACAATATCTTAATTTCTTAAAAATGGGTATCTTGATACTCCGATGGGGTAATGCCCACTGTTTTCTTAAAAGTAGCGGAAAAATACGTAATATCACTATATCCGACCAGTTCAGCCACTTCATATACCCTTATCCGGCAGTCCCGCAGCAATTCCATAGCTTTGTGAATACGGCAGTAGGTCAGGTAACGGAGAAATGTATAGTCTGTTTCCTTTTTAAACGTGTGGCTCAAATGCCCCTCGCTTATCCCAAGATGAGCGGCGACCGAACCCACGCTGATATCGGGGTCATTGTAGTGGCTGTCGATATATGCCATGGCCTCCATCACATACTTGCTTTTGTCTCCCTTTTTCAGTCCGGGGATTGCCAAAAGGCCGTTCAGGCCGCAGCCTTCTTTCAGGCGGCGGCCTATTGCAATGATCGCCCGCTCCAATTCTCCGTCACGGAAAGGTTTAAGCAGAAAATCCACCGCGCCCAGCCGCAGGGCGCTCTGGGCATATTCAAAACTATCGTATGCGGTGAGAATAATAACAAATGCATTATTGCCGTCTTCCCGGAGACGGCGCAACATTTCAATGCCGTCCATTTTAGGCATTTTAAGGTCGGTGATGATGAGGGTTGGGGCATGCTTTTCTACTGCTTTCAGGCCTTCCTCGCCGTTTTCCGCCTCTCCTACCAACACACAATCCAGCGCAGCCCAGTCCACCGTCAGCACGATACCGCGGCGAATGATCTCCTCATCCTCAACTACAAGAACTTTCAGCATGAGCCGTCCTCCTCTATCCGGATCGGCAGCACGGCTGCCACTATAGCACCCGGCCCATCCTGCCGGTTGCTCAAAAACAGGCCAAAATCCGTTCCATAGTGCTTGCGTAGAATCGTATCCACATTGTAGAGTCCCAAGTGTCCCCGGTAACTGTCTTTATACCGGTCGCTATACCGCCCCACCATCTCAGAAGGCACGCCACAGCCGTTATCTGAGACTGTTATCTGCAGCAGATTATCGCTTGATCTGCCGGCCTCTACCCAAATTCTGCCGCTGTCTGTGCCCTCTAAGCCATGGATAATGGCATTTTCCACAATGGGCTGCAGCATCATCTTCGGGACCAAACAACCTTCCAACTCCGATGGCAGAATTACATGAAAATCAAAAATATTAGACAGACGAATGTTTTGAATTTCCATATACCGCTTTAATACCTCCACCTCCAGATAGAGCGGGATAAACTCGTCAGGAGAGACGCAAAAACGCAGAATCTCCGCTAAGTTGGTGGACATGAGCGCTACATCAGGTACTTTATGGATCTTACTGATCCATTTCATGGTATCCAGGGTATTACATAGAAAGTGTGGGTTAAGCTGAGCCTGCAGCATACGGATTTGCGCCTCGTTTAATTCCCGCCGGTTTTCTATTAACTGTTCCCGGTTGCGCTTCAAGGCCACCAGCATCCCGTTAAACTGGTCAGAGAGCTGGCCCAACTCGTCTTGCCGATCATGAAAAACATACGCCTCCAGATTGTTTTTCGTTACTTCCTCAATTGCCCTATGAAGCCGCTCAATAGGGGAAAACAAATGCTTGCTGAGCTGAACGTTCATGAAAATTGAAATAAGAACACATGCTAAAGCGCTGAAAAAGCTGACTGTGTACACAATATTCATGGTATTCCGATTAAAAATCTGGGGTCTTTGAAGTACAATAAACAGTCCGGTCGGTTGGTGATAAGCTACACTGTAAATGAAATTGTCCGACGACTCATCCAAAGATCTGTCACTGAGCACCTGCTGCCGAAGCCTAGAGGCCAATGAGGCGGCCATTGCAGGCTGCGTACAATAAACCGGCCGCCAGTAGCGGTTCAGGAGGAGCAGAATGTTCTGGTCGCCGTACTTGCCATCTAGCAGAAAACGGAAATTATCCGGACCCGTGCTGATAAGCAAATAGCCCGCTGTGTTATTATCTTCGCCTGTGACGAGCACTGCTTCCTGAAGCAATGGCTGCCCGGCTGCCGCCGTATCTTCCGCCACAACGAATAACAGGGGGTCGGCGGGCTGCGTGGCGCTGTGGAGCACGCCCCAGTTCGTGGGCAGATAGGTACTGACCTGAGTGGGATGGGTAGAATATCGCCATTTTCCTTCGGCATCATACAGATCAAACCTGGCATAACTCCGCATTCCTTCGGTGGCGTCAAAAAGTAAACTGTGTATTTGGACATCATTAACAAAGTCTTCCCGCATGGCGGAAACGACGACAGGGTCTTCCGCCAGGGCGGCAATGCGGGCAAAACTATCATGCAGGGTGTCCATAGCTTGTGAAACCGCTGACAAACGCGCCTGCGCGTCCGCCTCGGCATTCGTCGTCAGCCGCACACGGAAGATTTGAAGAAGCAGGACAGAACAGATAAGCAACGGCACCAGGGAAGCTGTAAGATATGTGGCGAACAGCCTGTTTCTAAACGAGCGGGACAGATAGTTCCTCACGAAGCTGCCTCCCCTAATAGCAAATTCCAATCCGCCAAAATGGCTTCACGGTTTCGGATAGCCCAATCTATATCGTAGTCTATCAGCGCGATATCTTCCGGCGCTTCCAAAAAAATCGGCTGCCCCACATCCGTACGGACAGTGCGCCGGTAATACCGGTCTGATAATAATTTCTGTACATCCCGGCTAACCGTAAAGTCAAGAAAAAGCTTGGCATTGCGTTCATTGACCGCCCCTCGAACCAGTGCGCTTCCGTCCGGAACGCAACTGGTTCCTTCTATGGGATACACCATGGCAATATCATATCCGAAGGCTATACGCTGTATGGCGGTTTCCTCAAGGGTGACGCCTACCAGATCATTCCCTTCGGACACTGCCAACAGCACAGAACCGGAGTCGTCGAGTTGGCGGCCCGCCAGAGCGCCGGCAAAGGCGCGTAATGCCTCATCCCGGCTTATCCCCATGGCTTCTATCAATGTAACCAGCTCGGTAAAGCCTGATCCCGACTTGTCCGGGTTCGCAAAGGCAATTCTACCCCTGTAGTTATCTTCAAATAAATCGATCCATCCGGTGATCTGCCCGTGAGGCACCAGCTTGGTATTGTAAATCAGTACCACAGGGAGTAAAGAAAACGGAGTCCACAGATCATCCGGCGAACGAAAATGAGAGCTTATGCTGCCCGTATCCGCGCAGGTGTAAGGGCTAAAGTAATCTCTGTAGAATTCCAGGCTTTCCACCCCGCCACCGAACATTAAGTCGGCTGCCGGGTCGTCTGCTTCCCGTGCAATACGGTCCAACAGCTCGCTGGTACCTCCTTCCACAATATCCACCCATATCCCGGTCCGTTCCTCAAATTCCTTAATGATAGGCCAATAGAGCTCATATTTATGTGATGTATAAATCACCAGCCTGTGGTTGTCGCCGGGAGTAAAAACAGAAGAGCCCTGACTTTGCCGAGCGGCTAAGCAGCCTGAATACAGCAGCGTGAAGATAAGCGGGATGAACAGTGCAAAATATTTTCTATAACGCATATCGTCATCTTTCCTAACCAACAGATGATCCATTGTACCATACAAAATGTCAGGAATACACAATAATCCTCAGTTTTGTCCACTTTTAATCCGGAACAAGAGGTTTTACAATAAACTTAAACCCCAGGTAATCAAATTACAAAGAGAAAAAAAGGAGGACACTCAGATGAAAAAGGTGTTAGTTTTGATGTTGGCAATAGCTATGGTACTGCCCCTGGCTGCCTGTGGCGGCAGGAAACCCGATGCGCCCTCCGGCCTGTCAGAGACCGGGCAAATCATCCGTGAAGCGCAGGAAATGACTCTGGATGAGCTGGCAAAGAAAGCCATTGAGGAGTCGAACGGGAAGACCTTTTACGGGGTAGGCAATTCCAGTCGGGGCAAAAGCGCACTCCCATTGTTCGTTGAGTATCTCCAGTCGATTGACCCCGGTTATTCGTTGGAGTATGATTGGCAGCAACCAAAAAACAACAAGATTTTTGACCAGTTGACCGCCGATTCTTTAAAAAGCACCGGCACTTATGCCATGACGCTGATCCAAGACGGCAACCAAATCGAGAGCAAAATGGTTCAGCCCGGTATTTTGAAAACCTTTATACCTAAAGGATGGGCCAGAGCCAACGGTTTTGTCACCGGCGCTTATGACGGCTATCTGCCCCTCCAGACCTTAAACAAGGTATTCATGTACAACAATACGGGCGGCAAAACCTATACAAATTGCTGGGACTTCGTAGCCGAAGGTGCCCACGGCCTGTTTATGGACATTGATTCCGAAATTGTCGGAAAGAATTTCCTTTACATGCTCACCGAAGACACTTACGCCGGGATGCTGCGCAAGGCGTTTAATGCGCTTGCACCCGGTCAGAAGGCTTATTTTCAGCCCGTCATAGACGCCATGGCCTCCGATGCGGCCGACTTAGGCCTAGGCGCGGACGGCAAGTATGCGCTGGCCTGGATCAAGCTGTGGGTGGAAAGCTATAATGCTCAGACCGATGACGGCCCCATATGCAACACCTTGGTAAACGAATCCGCCAACGGACAATTTGGTCTGCTGGTGTACTCAAAGCTGCGTTCCGTGGAAGAATCAGCCTCAGTTTCAGTAAATAATATCAATGTGGCGTCTTATCAGGACGGCTATACCGGCATGGGCGGGTACGGATATAACCACTATCTGTTTGTCACCGATAACAGTCCCCTGCCATGGACTGCCTGCGCGTTTATCGCCTATATGACTTGCAATGCTGACGGCTTCTCCGCCTGGGGTAAGGACATGGGCGGTTATTCCTCCAATCCTGCCGTAGCGGCCGAAACCGAATCGATTTACAATCATCACAGCGGTGGTTATGTTGACGGCATAAATGTTTATGACAGCAAAAATGACCGCGGCTATGAGTGGTGGATCGACAACGGAAAGCTAGTCCTGGAAGACCCTGTGTACTGTGCCTCGGTGGCCTTTACCGTAGGAAGCTGGATCGAAATGCTGAGCAAATACAACATAGATTAAGGACGCGCATTGCGCATGCGCACAGACCGTCCGATAATTAGATACATACCGAAATTGAACGCAAATCGGTGTAGGGCAGGAGCACTGCAGTTGAACGCAAATCTGTGTAGGGCGGGGGCTCTGCTCCCGCCGGACCTGCCGCCGTTGCCGGCAAACAGCAGGAGCATAGACCCTGCCCTACGATGATGCCATTTTGAACTCTGATTGTCGGATGGTCTCCACAGACGGCTAATAGCCGCACCTACGTGAAAGGGGTGAACTCCAATGAACCAAGCAATCGCTTCTCGGCCCGGTGGCCCCTCTGTCTTGCTAAACAGAATGAAAACATTTTTTTCAAAACCCCATAACGTCATCCTATTGCTCATGGGCATTGTGCTCACAGCAACGACTGTGACCCCCATCATCGCAATTGTGAAGGACACAGTAATAATTCATCCCGGCACGATCGATGCTCATCTCACAGGTCAAGCCGGCGGATATACCCTAGTAAACTATGTAGACTTATTTACCAGCCGGTTAGCCCGGTCAAACCTGTGGGATCCCCTGCTAAACACTGTCATACTGGCAGTCGGCACCTGCTTGATATCAGTCCTTTTCGGCGGCGCATTCGCTTTTCTGACCACACGGACCAACATGGTCTGGCGAAAATACCTCAGCGCCATCTTTATCTTCACCTATATCATGCCGCAATGGACGTTGGCGGTAGTATGGCAAAACCTTTTCAACTCAAATGTTGTCTGCGGCACATCAAACGGATTGTTGGCCGCTGCCTTCGGGATAAACATGCCGCTTTGGTGGTGCAGAGGGATGTTCCCGAGCATTATGGTGCTTGGACTGCACTACGCCCCATTTGCCTACATTCTTGTAGGCGGCATATTCCGCAACATGGATGCTAATCTTGAGGAAGCAGCAGCAATCTTAGACACGCCCAAGTGGAAAACCATGTATAGGATCACCCTGCCCATGGTAAAACCGGCAATACTATCCACCGTCCTGCTGGTGTTTGGCAACGCCATGGGAAGTTACCCGGTGCCGCACTACTTGGGACTGACCACTTTAGCGACTAAATATGTATCCCTCAACTCGAAATACACCGGCCAAGCCAGCATACTCGCAATAATCATGATGCTTTTTGGCGTTGGAATAATGCTTGCCAATCAAGTATCCCTGCGCAGCCGCAAGAGCTATACGACGGTAACCGGGAAATCCGGACAAACCTCAAAAATCAATCTGGGCAGGACGGGGAAATACATAATCGCATTGGTGTTGGTCGTGCTCACATTCTTCACCAGCATATTCCCAATCATCTCTTTTGCCTTTGAAACCTTCCTGCCAAATCCCGGCGACTACAGCTTTTTGTATACCGGGGACACCGGAAACCTGACCACAAAATGGTGGATAACCAGCAATAACGTGACTGAATCCGGCATGTATGGGCAAAAAGGCATCCTCTATAACGAAACGATCTGGCACGCCTTCAGAGGCACGATGCTCTTAGCAATTACCTGTGCGTTGCTGGCAGGCACAATCGGGACAATGGTCGGCTATGCAGTAGCAAAAAAACGGAGGGGCAGATGGGCAAATTACGTCAACGCGATAGCGTTCCTTCCTTATCTGATGCCATCTATCGCTGTCGGAATCGCCTTTTATATACTGTTTTCAAATCAATACATCAACTTGTTCAACACATACACCCTGCTAATCATCGTTGGAACCATCAAATACATACCGTTTGCCAGCCGCAGCTCTCTAAACTCCATGCTTCAGCTGTCCGGCGAAATTGAGGAAGCGGCCGTCATCCAAGGCATACCCTGGATCAAACGTATGAGCAGAATCATTATACCAATCCAGAAGACATCCATTTTGAGCGGATATCTGCTGCCGTTTATGACCTGCCTGCGCGAGCTATCGCTGTTTATGCTGCTGTGCGTACAGGGGTTCATATTATCGACTACTCTGGACTACTTTGACGAAATGGGGCTTTACGCCTTTTCAAGCGGAATAAACCTCATACTGATCGTCACAATCCTTATCTGCAACACTATTGTCAACAAAGTAACAGGCGCAAGCCTGGACAAAGGGATAGGAGGTTAAGACCATGGCTAAAATCGTATTGACCGGCATAACAAAAAGGTGGGGCAAGTTCTATGCCGTAGACAATCTGGACTTAGTTATAGACGACAACGCCTTTGTTACGCTTCTAGGCCCCTCCGGCTGCGGCAAAACAACTATTCTACGTATGATAGCCGGATTGGAAACCCCATCCAGCGGACGCATAACTATCGGCGACCAGGTCGTATTCGACGACAGTCTTGGGATCAATGTCCCTGCAAACAAGAGAAAAGTAGGATTCCTGTTCCAAAACTACGCCCTTTGGCCAAACATGACCGTCTATGAAAACATAGCCTTTGGCCTGAGCAATATAAAGGAACCCATGCCGAAAGTGGACCACGAAGCAAAAAACGCGGCCCGGCTCGGAGAGATATTGTTGAATCCTGACCAAGTGCGCAAAATTCTGGCAGAATGCCTTGATAAAAACGGCAAACTGGATGAAAAAAAAGCCAGCATTAGCTTAATCGACGCTTTTGCCATATCCATGTTTACCGCAAAAAAACTGCTGAGCTACCGTCTGGAACAAGGCAAAGACGTATCCGTGGAAGCTGCCTATTACCAAGGAAAGGCGGAAGCTGCCCGTAAAAGGCAGGAAGAAAGCGGCTTTTATTTGAACGACAGTTTTGAAGTCGTCAAGGACGGCAAAGTGGTCACTGAAGTGCGCAAACTAACAAAAGAAGAAATAGACCTTATCGTTCGCAAAGTTTCCCGCACAGTGAAAATAAGCATGTTCATGGACCGCTACCCTTCTGAGCTCTCCGGCGGACAGCAGCAACGAGTAGCTATTGCCCGCACCCTTGCCCCGGAACCGGCTGTCTTGTTCATGGATGAGCCGTTGTCCAACCTGGACGCCAAGCTGCGTCTGGAAATGCGCTACGAATTGCAGCGCCTCCATGTGGAAACCGGCAGCACCTTCGTATATGTGACCCACGATCAGATGGAAGCTATGACCCTCGCTACCAAAATCTTTCTCATGAACAACGGAGTCCTGCAGCAATATGCCACGCCATTGGAGACATATAATAAACCCAACAACCTGTTTGCAGCCGACTTTGTAGGTAACCCATCTATAAACTTCGTAGAAGCAAGGAATCAAGGGCAGCAGTCAGACGGCGCTTTGAAGCTAACAATATTCAATGGGCGCAAAGCAGTATTTCGGCCAAAAGAACCGGTCGATCTGGCCGATTGGTTTAAGCGCCGTGACGAAGAAGAAGATGCCAAAGCGACGCAATGGCGCAGCAACCTAAGCAAAAAAGGGGCTGTTGAAAAAAGCAACAAGGACGAAAACCTACGCTATCACATAGCAAGGGTGGAAGACGATTTATCCCCCCAAGAAGAACAAGGCCTCACCAATGATGATTTGGTGCTGGGCATCCGGCCTGAACATATTGACATCAGCGGCCAAGGTGTCTTGGACAGCGAAATTTACGGATCTATGCCAGCCGGCATGGAAGTCACCGTCAAGGTGGCCGTAGATGGATACCTGCTCACCGGCGTAGTGTTTGGCAGCACCATGTTCACCATTGGCGAACAGACGAAGATAAACTTTTCCGGAAACAACATCATGCTTTTCGACCGCAGGAGCGGAAAACGCATCTGTGTTGGCACATTAGAGATTCAAGAATAAGACTTGGCAGGTTACAGGCCAGCCTCAACTGGAAAAGATGTGTGTTTTATGCCCCGCAGAGCGAAACCAAGGACGGTGGAGCGTTCGCTAGTAGGCGCAAGGATGCGCCGCCTAGCGACAAGGGGCAGAAAATACACATCTTTTCCATGCACAGCACCAATGGTTTCGACCCCCTGTAACCTTGGTAGCAGTTGTTATAACTAATCCCAAACACTCCCAATACCGCTACGACTGTGCGATGCGTTTTTCTTTGCGCCTCGCACTTTCGCTATGCTCCGCCATTTCCTCGGGAGTCTCCGGCAAAAAAGGAATTACGGGGGTTTTTATCCCGTTTTTATCCAAAGCAACAAACACAATGTACCCCTTGTGAATAAACTCCCGCTCACCTGAATACGGATCTTCGGAATAAACCTCAACCGCCGTCTCAATGGACGTAGTCCCCGTCCACGTCACATAAGACTTGAGGATAACAATATTCCCGACCTTGATCGGATACTTGAACCTCACAGAATCCATTATCACCGTAGCAACAATGCTCTCCGCATGCCGCGTCGCCGCAAGCACCCCGGCGATATCGATCCAATGAAGCAACCGCCCGCCCAGCAAATTGCCGATAATGTTTGCATCGTTCGGAAGCACCATTTCGGTCATAAAACTCTCCGAATCACGCCTCCCCTTACTCTCTTTTTTCATGTTCATAAATCACCCCTTTCCCCGGCACGGATGGAACGCTTTCTTGGTCACAGTACAGGCACAACAGGAAAAGATGTGTGTTTTATGCCCCGCAGAGCGAAACCACGGACGGTGGAGCGCTCGCGAGTTGGCGCATGGACGCGCCACCCGAGCGACAAGGGGCAGAAAATACACATCTTTTCCATCCACTGCACTAATGGTATCGACACCCCGTGACCAGCAACCTTTCCTGCGCAGTTAAAAAATTCAAATTAGCTATTGACAATACCGAAATAGTGTGCTAGTGTAGTGGTACACATAAGGAGGTGACACTATGTCGCTATGGGAACGATGGAGTTTGACGTTTGACGACCGAATGCCGATATACCGCCAGATAATCCTCCAGTTCAACCGGGCATTCGTCCGGGGGGATATCAAACCGGAGGAACGCATCCCGTCAATCCGCGAGCTGTCCGCACTCTTGAAAGTAAATACGAACACCATACAGCGCGTATATCAAGAGATGGAACGGGACGGACTCATAAGCAGCAGACGGGGCACAGGATACTTTTATACGGAGGACATAAAAATGATAGAAAAAACAAGAAAAACACTGGCTATGGAATCACTGCAACGATTCGTGGAAGAAATGCGTGCATTAGGCTGTAATGACAGTGAAATTCTGGACGAACTTGCAACATATATGAAAGGAGATGAGACACATGCAGCCGATTCTTGAAATCACCGGCCTTGAAAAACATTTCAAAGGCTGTGAAGCGCTGAGCGGTGTGGACATGACCATATCAGCGGGACAGATAGTGGGCCTGCTAGGGCCGAACGCCTCCGGAAAGACCACTTTGCTAAAGACAGTAGCCGGACTTCTCTGCCCAACAGCCGGGCAGATACGCTACAGTGATAACGCCGCACCCGGACCGGACGCGCGCAGCACCATTGGCTTCTGCCCGGACGCAATGTCATTCCCCGGTTGGATGCGCGTGCGCGATGCGTTCACTTATTACTCAGATATGTACCCCGACTACTCAAAAGAGCGCGCCGACGAGCTAATGCGCATACTGGAGCTTCAAGACATACAAAACTCGCATATCCGCCGCCTGTCCAAAGGCATGAAAGAACGTCTCGTGCTAGGATTGACATTTTCCCGCGAAACGCGCCTATATATGCTCGACGAACCGCTTGACGGCATAGACCCGGTGGGAAAAACGCGCGTCATAGACGCCATAATCAACATGAAACCGGAAGGCTCGTCAACTCTGGTATCCACTCATCTAGTCAAAGACATAGAACGCATATTCGACAGCGTATATTTTCTATCCAAAGGAAAAGTCGTATTCTCCGGCGAATGCGACGCCATGCGCGAAGAAAGCGGCCGGACTGTTGAACAAGCGTATTTGGAGGTGTTTATCCGTGAAGGCTCAATTTAAGTATACATTTTTAGAAGGGCTTCATGCCCGCTGCGGCGTCTT
>Ga0099364_10011755_pt1 | contig 11901 bp, 9 predicted proteins | sample TergutTh196P3_FD_73070 | JGI IMG/M metagenome (GOLD analysis project Ga0099364, IMG submission 73070) | Microcerotermes parvus P3 segment gut microbial communities from Pointe-Noire, Republic of the Congo - Th196 P3 | ecosystem: Host-associated > Arthropoda: Insects > Digestive system > Gut ...
TTTAACATTCGGTAATTTCAAGGGCAGTTCGCTCTCGGACAATGGGACAATACCGCACACCGGACAATGTACAATGGGGATTGGCTCGCCCCAGTACCTTTGGCGGCTGAAGATCCAGTCCCTTAATTTGTAGTTTACAGCAAATTTGCCTATCCCCTTTTCTTCGAGCCAGTCAGTTATGCGTTTTTTAGCTTCTGCGGTTGGAAGCCCCGTAATGAGACCTGAGTTGACCGAGTATCCGTCCGCTGTGGTACATTCCGCAGGTTCGCCGTAGTAGTTACCCTCTTTGGGCTTTTCATTGGTTACAACCTGAATAATTGGCAGTTTAAAAGTTTTGGCAAATTCCCAGTCGCGTTCGTCATGAGCGGGGACTGCCATAATTGCGCCTGTTCCATAGGAGATCAAAACATAGTCGGCTATCCAAATAGGTATTTTTTGGTCATTTACAGGGTTAATGGCATAAGCGCCTGTAAATACGCCTGTTTTCTCTTTGGAAAGATCAGTGCGGTCAAGATCGCTCTTGGTGGCAGCTGTCTCGATATATGCATTTACAGCCTGTTTTTGTTCCGCCGTGGTGATTTTTTCTACCAGCGAATGTTCAGGGGAAAGTACCATGTAGGTTGCGCCAAAAAGGGTGTCAGGGCGTGTGGTGTAGATTTCCAGTTCGTCTTGGTAGCCGTCAATCTTAAAAATCACATTTGCGCCTTCGCTTTTGCCAATCCAGTTACGCTGCATGAGTTTTATCGGCTCAGGCCAGTCCAGGGCGTCAATGTCGGCAAGCAACCGTTCTGCGTAGGCGGTTATTTTGAGTATCCACTGGCGTATGCGTTTGCGGATTACTTTTTCGCCGCAGCGTTCGCAGCCGCCTTCTTTTACTTCTTCGTTGGCAAGGCCTGTTTTGCAGGACGGACACCAGTTAATCGGGCTTTCCGCTTCGTAGGCAAGCCCTTTTTCAAAGAGTTTAAGGAATATCCACTGTGTCCAGCGGTAATAATCTTCTGTTGATGTATCAACTTCGCGATCCCAATCGTAGGAAAAACCCAGCGCTTTTATCTGAGAACGAAAAAGGTTGACATTTGCCGCAGTTGTAACCGAAGGGTGAGTTCCGGTTTTAATTGCGTAATTTTCTGCAGGAAGCCCAAAAGCGTCAAAACCCATTGGGTGCAGAACTTTATAGCCGTTCATGCGAAGGAAACGGCAGTAAATATCCGTAGCCGTATATCCTTCCGGGTGGCCGACATGAAGCCCCGCAGAGGAGGGATACGGAAACATATCAAGAACATAGCGGCGCTTATCCTTGGGAACGGAAGGGGCCTCCGTTACTTTAAAAGTTTTGTTTTCTTCCCAATATTTCTGCCATTTGGGTTCGATTGTTTCATAAGGGTACTTTGCCATAAGGGGAATTATATGGAATTTAATAAAAAATTGAAATACTCCAAGCCGTTCAGCGGGAAGAAATACCGGGTAAAGAAAAATTTACTTGACAAAACCGCTTGCATGCGCCTACACTATCCGAGTTTACAATTAAAATTATTAACAGAATAATTACCATATTAGGGAGGCATTCAATGGCTTCGACAGGAAAAAAGAAGAAAAAACTGCCGCCAATCGACCAGGAATTCATCGATAAAATGGAAGCATCACTTACAACCCTAAAATCAGAAATTGTTGACGCTTTGATAGCCAGCAGCCAGGATTTCAGGGACATAATGGAAGGAATGGATTCCAAAGACCTTGCCGATGTAGCATCTGACGATATTGACCGTAAAATGATAGAAGCGATTGGTTCTCAGGAGTTAAAACGGCTCAAATTGATCGAATCCGCCCTGACACGCATTAAACAGAAAAAGTACGGACATTGTATAAAATGCAGCCACCGTATTCCGCAGGACAGGCTTATCGCTATTCCTTATGCGCTTATGTGTATTGACTGCAAGACAGAAGACGAAAAACGAAACCGCTAGGAAAAGTTATGCCAAAAAAAGCTGTTGTTTTACTTGCAGAAGGTTTTGAAGAAGTTGAGGCTGTAACCCCAATCACCTATCTGCGCCGTGCAGGGATCGAAGTTACCACCGCCGCTATTGCAGGAGACCAAACTGTAAAAGGAGCGCGGGGTATTTCCATGATTGCAGATACTTTGCTTGAAAAAGCCGCAGACGGCGATTGGGACGCGGTTATTGTTCCCGGCGGAATATCCGGCGCAGCAAATTTTGCCGCCTGCGAAAAAACAGGCGTTTTCCTTAAAAAAATGTACGCCGGGGGGAAACTGGTCTGCGCAATCTGCGCTTCTCCGGCGGTAGTGCTTGCTCCGCTTGGGCTGCTTGCCGGAAAGAAGTTTACCTGTTATCCGGGCATGGAAGAAAAAGTCATAGACGCGGCATGGACAGACGACCGTGTTGTAACGGACGGCAGCATTATTACAAGCAGGGCCGCCGGAACATCGGGAGACTTTGCTATCGAGATTATCAACAAATTACTTGGCGAAGATACTGCAAAAAAAATAGCAAATACTGTATTATTGTATAATGATTCTAATTAATTGGAGTAAGCAATGATAATAACTGAAACCACCGAAAACGGAAACGTAATTCTTGCCCTTGACGGCAGACTGGACACAAATACGGCATTACAACTGGAAGACGCGCTAAAACCGGTATTTGACAAAACAAAAGAAATCATACTGGACTTTGGTAAATTAACCTTTATATCTTCGGCAGGGCTGCGCGTACTGCTGCTGGCCATGAAAACGGCAAAGGAAAAAAGTACTTCCTTAACGATCACAAATGTTTCAGCAGATGTTATGGAAATTTTTGAAGTTACAGGCTTCGCAAAAATACTCAATATAAAATGAAGAACTTTTCTATCAGGTTAAAAATCCTGGTAATCGTGCTGGGGTTTTTTTCACTGATCTTGGCGGCATTTGCCGTCTATTCAAAAGCCACCACAACAAATTACCGGCAATTACGCATTGGCGAAGTTTCGGGGATTATCGCGTTTGAAAGCGAACGAGTGGGAAAAGTCATTGCCGAAATGGAACGCAATGCTGTTGATCTTGCTTTGGCAGGCAGACAGTATTTTCTGGCAGGCGGATATCCTGCAGGACTTGGGATAGCTATTTCCGTAGAAAATTTCAGCGCATTTACAACTGCTGTCGGCGGCGGTATTTGGTTTGAACCTTTCGCATTTGATCCCGAAAGACGGCGGGTATGTTACTACGCTTTTTTCGACACATCTACCGGCACTGTACGTCATGATCCAGATTTCCAAACTGCAGCATACGATTACCATACACAAATTTGGTATACGTCAATCGCCGCCGGGCTCAATGGAATATTTGATACTATATGGACTGCGCCATATTATGATGATGCCGGAACTAATGCATTTATGACCACCGTAGGCTCAGGTATCTATGACAATACCGGACGGTTTGTGGGTATGTCCACTGTTGATTGGGAAATACAAAGCATGGTAGACAGGCTTACATCGATAAAACCAACCGAAGGCAGTTTTGTCCTGGTCGCCTCGCCAAAAGATAATTACATTATTTCAAATACTTATAGAAGCGAATACACCATGACCGGCGAGACATTGCGTAATCTTTCATGGTACAGAGACCTGCATTTTACCGGCGGCGAAACGGTAGACATTGGACATTTTACAGCCGGCGGAGAAGAGTACATTTCTTTCAGCCGTTTGCTTGACAATGGCTGGCTTTTTTCTGTCCAAATACCGGCGCGGGAGATTTTCGCGGAAATAGAAACACGCAACAATAGATTCACCGTCATTATAGCGGTATCGTTTTTTATGCTGCTGGCATTAACCGCATTTCTTTTATCGCAGCTTATAAACCGCCCGCTTTGGAAACTGACATCAAGCGTTGCAGAATTGGGCAGCGGTAATCTTGATAAACAGATCGATATATATTCCAAAGACGAAATTGGAACTTTGGCAGCGGCTTTTAATAAAATGATCGTAGACTTAAAAGAATCGATAAAACAAAGAGAACTGGAACGCGCCAAGAAAGAACGTAACGATGCAGAGTTAAATGTCGCCACTCAGATACAGGTAAGCATGCTCCCGCATACTTTCCCAAATCACGCAGAATTTGAAATCTATGCCATGATGCAGCCCGCTAGAGAAGTGGGCGGCGACTTTTACGATTTTTTCCAGATCGATGAACACACTCTTGCCGTTGTCATAGCAGATGTATCGGGCAAGGGAGTTCCCGCTGCGCTGTTTATGGTTATCGCAAGAACGCTTATAAAAAACACTGCACTTTCCGGCAAAAGGCCGGAAGTGGTTTTTGGGATAATAAACAAAATGCTCTGCGAAACCAACGATGCTGGCATGTTTGTTACTGCATTTTTAGGTTATCTTGATATACCAACAGGAAAATTTACCTATGTTAACGCAGGGCACAACCCGCCGCTTTTAAGAAGATCGGGCGGACGTTTTGACTGGATGCAATTAGACGCAGGGTTTGTTCTTGCGTGTATGGAAGAATTTAAATACAGCCAATACGAAATAACCCTGAATGCCGGCGATGGACTGTTGCTGTACACCGACGGAATAACAGAGGCTGTAAACAATGAAAATGAAATGTTCAGCAACCAGCGTCTATTGGATATGGCAAATGAATATATAGATCTGCCGCTTAAAGAATTCAGCATGTCCATAAAAAATGAAGTTTACAAATTTTCACAGGGCGCAGAGCAGGCGGACGATATTACAATGCTTGCACTAAGGTATAATCCCAAAAGATTTTTACAGGTAGAAGCAGATAACGAACTGTTTATTGAAGCAAAGCCGGAAAATATAAATACGGTTATGGATTTTGTAAACGAATGGATAAACAGCTGCCCTGCCAAAATCCAAAACCAAATTGGAATCGCTGTAGACGAAATTTTTTCCAATATTGCCCGTTACGCCTATCACCCGGAAATAGGCGATATACTTGTGCGTATTGCCGCAGATGAAGAAAATATTACCCTTGAGTTCGAAGACAAGGGCATGGTATACAACCCGCTTTCCGCAAAAACACCTGACATAACTTTATCTGTAGAAGAACGCGAAATCGGCGGGCTTGGATTATTCATAGTAAAAAACATCATGGATTCTGTTGAATACCGCCGGGAAGGAAACAAAAATATTTTAACAATAAAAAAGAAAGTTAATTAAGCCTTACCTTTGAAGCGTTTTTGCAAACGATTTTAATTTGCTGTTTTTTATTTGTGTTCCGGGAATTTCAAGAACTTCACGGGCAACTTTGTTTCCTAAAGCAGCGCACTCCGAAAGAGATTTATTCCGTATCCATGCGGAAATAAAGGCGGCGCAAAAAGCATCGCCTGCTCCTACTGTATTACGCGGAACAATAGTAAAGGTTTCTTCGTGGTAGACATTACCGCCTGCTACAACTACCGCTCCCCTGCCGCCAAGTTTAACTACTATAATTGGAAATATTTCTCCGTCAGTGATGATTTTCAGCATGGGGCAGACATCGCGAAAGATAATTTCCTCTTTCTCTCTGTCGGAAATTTTCATATTCTCTTCTTTGCTTTTTCTGACTGTGTTAAAAAAAGCTATAGCTTCGCCGGCGTTCATAAAAACAATCAGGGGAAAGCCGCGGCTGTAGGTAAGTATATCTTCGGCCTTGCTTTTTACCTGAAAAATAGAAGCCGCATCCAAAGCTACGGGAATACCGCGGCGGCTTGCAATCAGTAAAATGTGCTGCACAAGCGAACGGCGGCCAAGTATATAACCGTCTAAAACAATAGCTTCTGCGCTGGTTATCAATTCTTCGCTGATATGCGACTCGTTCAGGTTCAAAGCCGCGCGCGGACTTACCGCAAAACGGGTTTCACCGTTCACATTGCATACAAAACAGATACCTGTCTTTTCGACAGATTTAATAAGTTGTACATTGACACCCGCATCTGTCATTTGTTCTTCAAAAAAGACAGCATACTCATCAAGACTGTTATCGGCGGACGTACCCACATAACCGATGAATGTAGAGTTCATTCCAATCATTGCCGCAATCTTGGCCGCATTAGCGCCGCCGCCTCCTGAACTTTTTACAGCATTTGTAAAATCAATTGATTTTTCGTTCAGGAGCAATTCCGCCGTTTCTTCAGAGATATGCTGCGATACCTCTATTATTCCATATTTACGAGCAAGTGAATCGTCTATTTCTATGAATATGTCTACAAGCGCGTTGCCAATACAGAGTAGTTCAGTCAAATAATCCTCCCAAAATGTCCTGTGAAAAACTTAACAGAATTATTTAGGTTTGGCAATAATCTGAGCCAGTTCAGGATTTTTTTCTAAATCCCGGACCAATCCTTCTGCGCGTCCCTTATTTATGTAATCCTTGCTCTGGAAAGAATATGTAAAATGGGTATGCGTATCATAAGCGCCCTTCATAAGCGCGTAGGCATCTTCTGTCATCACAAGTTCTTCGTCTGTGGGGATAACAAAAACCGGTATTTTAGATTCAGGTTTACTGATAAGGGTTTCTGTATTTCTGGTACAGGAGATTTTATTTTTGCGCGGATCGTATGATATGCCGATGCCGTCAAGGCCGTCCAGGATTTTTTCGCGCATGAACCATGCAAACTCGCCGACACCTGCGGTAAGAACAAGGGCGTCCACCCTGCCAAGTATTGCCTGATAACCGCCTATGTATTTTTTAACGCGGCGAGCTTCGATATGCTGGGCTAAAAGTGCCTGTTTATCGCCGCCTACTGCGGCATTCTGAATGTCGCGCCTGTCTGTCAGGCTGCCTGTAAGCCCAAGATGCCCGGACTTTTTGTTCAGAGCGCTTTCAATATCGGCGGCGCTCATACCTGTTTTCCGCATAACATAAAAAGGCAGCGCGGGATCAACATCGCCTGAACGAGTGCCCATGACAAGCCCTTCCAAGGGGGTAATGCCCATTGATGTATCAAAGGAACAGCCGTCTTTTACGGCGTTTATCGAAGCGCCGTTCCCAATGTGGCAGATTATCAGGTTTGTTTTAAAAGGATCTTGCCCTAAAAGTACTGCCGCCCGCTTTGCGGTATACAAAAAACTTGTCCCATGAAAACCATAACGGCGCACCTGATATTTTTGATACCATTCAGACGGTACTGCATACAGATAAGATTCAGGGGGCATTGTCTGATGCCATGCTGTGTCCATAACTGCGGCATGAGGTACATCAGGCAAAACTTTTTTTGCCGCTTCTATACCCATAATATTCGCCGGATTATGCAGAGGACTCATATCCTGCATCGCGGTAAACGCTTCCATTGCTGCATTATCAACAATTACAGATTTGGTAAATTTGTCACCGCCATGTACAACCCGGTGGCCGACAGCTTTTATCAAAGACATATCATTAATAACGCCTGTATCCTTGCTGGTAAGAGTTCTAATTATAAGGTCTATCGCATCTGTGTGAGTTGGACAGTCATGGTTAAAGACTGCTTCTTCCTTACCCTTCGCCTTATGAGTAATAAAAGAACCGCCTATGGTTACTTTTTCTACAATACCAACGGCAAGAACATCTTTTTTTTCCCAGTCATATACCTGATATTTTGCAGATGAAGAACCGCAGTTCAATGTTAAAATAATCATATTTTCCCCCTCCAAATCCTGTGTTTTTAAATATTATACCTTATATAGCAAGAGAATGTAAGTATATGTTTTTTACTTTATTTTATTATTACTATTTGCTATAATTCTATTGCTTGAGGAGGAGTTTAATATGGAAAAACCCAGCTCATCAAGACAAGAACAGTTTGAGCGAAAAAAATCAATAAAGAGAAAATTTTTAGTTTTCTCGATTGCATTATATCTTGTCATTTTTATAGGCGGAAGCATTGTATTTGTTCTTACAATGAGGCAGAATGCGTACATAAATTTAGGCCAGGAACTTGCACGGGAAATAGAAATTGAACGAATTAAACTGGAAACATCTGTAAACAGCGAAATTGCCATAGCGATCAAAATGGCAGACTCCCCCTTGATACAAAATTATTTTATAAATCCTTATGATACAAATCTGGAGCGAATCGCGCTTGAAGAAATAGCGGCATACCGCAGGGCTTTTGCCGGTAATACCGTTTTTTGGGCTAATGATGTGGATAAATACTTCTGGTTTGATGACACAAGAGCCAGTATAATCGATCCGGAAAACCCAGATGAATATTGGTATAAAATGACCCTTTATGAAACTGAACTGTATAACTTTAACATTAATTACAATCCGGAAATTGACAAAACAAATCTTTGGATAAATGCGCCGGTTTTTGGTTCAAACCGCATGCCAATCGGTATTGTAGGAACAGGCATAGATTTAACCAACTTTATAGATACCATTTACAGAAATTATCCGGGAAAAGCCCAGATATATTTCTTTAACGCTTTAAACGAGGTTACAGGCGCACAGAATGCAAGCCTTGTAACAAATAAGGTAACTTTGGATAATGCGCTTGGCGGACTAGGAAATGAAATTATCGCGATAGCAAGAACTTTATCTTCAGATGAAATCTATACATTTGATACTCTGGAAGGCAAAGTTGCAATAGGCCGTATACCGGCTCTTGACTGGTACATAGCCGCTATTCTTCCGGTAAATTTGATCGATGTTATGGCCGGGTCTATGACATTGGTTTTTCTTGCGATGATGGGCGTTATAGCATTTATCCTTTTTATCGTCTATCTATTAATGGGCTGGATGCTGAAACCTTTGAATGTAATGATATCGACTCTTGACATGATTTCTACCAGCTGGGACTTAACCCAAAAATTGAAAATACGGCATCAAGATGAAACTGGAATACTGGGAGACTTCTTTAATCTGACATTCGGAAAAATGAGGGAGTTGATTACCAGCATCAAGGGAGAGACAGCTGCCCTATCCAACACAGGTGAAGAATTGACATCTCACATGGCAAAGACAAAAAACGAAATAGAAGGGATTAACGATACTATACATGGAATGAGAGAAAAAGTACTATCTCAGGCGGACAAGGTAAATGCCACTGCCGGTTCTGTTGAGCAGATTATTGCAAGCCTTGACAGTTTGAATGAACATATAATGGTTCAGGCGGAGAATGTAGCCCAGTCTTCTTCGGCTATAGAAGAAATGCTTGCGAATATACAGTCGGTTACCAACACTTTGGTAAAAAATACGGGAACAATTCAGTCGCTCTCGGAATCTTCGGAAGCTGGCCGCACCGATTTGCAAAAAGTTTCCAATGATATTAACGAAATCTCGCAAGAATCAGAAAGTCTCCTGCAGATTAACTCGGTAATGCAGACAATCGCAAGCCAGACCAATCTGCTTGCGATGAATGCCGCGATAGAAGCGGCTCATGCAGGGGAATCGGGCAAGGGCTTTGCCGTTGTTGCCGATGAAATCCGCAAGTTAGCCGAAAACTCCCAGTCGCAATCCAAGACGATCAGCGCAGTCTTAAAAAAGATTAAAGCCATGATCGATTCCATTACAAGATCGACAAATGTTTTGTTGGAACGCTTCAGCGCTATTGAAAATGAAATACATACCGTATCAGATCAGGAAACGCAAATCAGAAACGCAATGGAAGAACAGGGGCATGGCAGCCGCCAGATACTGGAAGCTATGACACAGTTAAATTCCGTTACAGGACTTGTACGCAAGGCATCTACGGGAATGACAGAAGACAGCAAGAATGTGTTTTCTCAAAGCAGCGATTTAAAACAGATAACTTCTGATGTTGCCGGCAGCATGGATGGAATATCCACGAGTGTAGATGAAATCGTAACAACAATTTCCAGAGTGCAGGATATAACTAAGGAAAATAAAGAGAACATCAACACATTAAGCCGTGATATTTCAAGGTTTAAAGTAGAGTAGACAACTAACGCATCAATTTAAGTGATGCTACCGCATCAATGCACGCGGGTTAACTGTAACTCCGTCTTTGTAGACTGTGAAGTGGAGGTGAGGGCCGGTGCTTAGTCCGGTACTGCCAACATCGCCGATACGTTCTCCGGAGGCTACAGAAGCGCCTGTTCTTGTTCTGATTACGCTTAGGTGTGCATAAAGCGTACGGTAACCTGAGTGATGATTTATTATGATGTAGTTTCCAAGTACACGGTCAGACCCTACCTGACTTACGCGCCCCGACATTGCCGCTCTGACAGGAGTTCCGGTGCTTCCTCTTATGTCAATTCCGGTGTGGAATTGGCGGCGGCTGGAATTAAACGGGTCTCTCCTGTATCCATACGGAGAAGTTATAACGCCGCTTACAGGCCAGATAAATAAATCGCCGTTAATTTCCTGAAGCCTGGTTAAATCCATTCTTGCTCCCGGAATAAAAAGGTCTGTTCCGGCGCGTAGTCTGTCAGAAAAAAGCTCATTAACTATTTTTATCTCTTCCATGTCGGCATTGTATCTTTGCGCTATGGAGGTTAAAGATTCTCCGCCGGAGACATTGTGTAAAATCCCGTCCTGATTGGGGATTCTGAGTACCCTTCCGGGCTGAATAAGGCGGGTATTTGTTATTTTATTTACTGATATTATCGTATCCTGATTTAAGCCAAAATTGACAGCAAGCACGCTGATCATCTCGCCGCTTTGAACGATATGAGAATCCATGAGCAGGACGCGTGATTTTGATAATGACTCCAGCTCCAGCGCGGCGGATTCAAGTGAATCAGCAGACGGTAAATTATCATCATCGTTGACAGCAATAGCGCTGGTTTGAATGATTCCCCCGCCGATACCATGTTCCGGAGCCGAGTTATCCTGTTGTTTTTTGGCATAACCCGGTTTTACGAGAAAAACCATGAATAAAATCAATATCAATCTAAAGATATTTTTGCCATTCTCATGAAGCGACAGCATATATTAATTCTATTATAAAAAAAATTGATTTGCAATGCAAATACCTAAAATTCTCCCTCTTCTTCCAGCATTTTCAGCAGATCGCGGATTTCCGCCGCCTGTTCGTATTCCTCCTCGGCAACCGCCTGTTCAAGCTGTTCTCTGAGGTTAGCATAACTCCCTGGGGAGCTGTTATAGGGGTCTTCATCGTCAGTTGAGGCAAGCTCGCTTATAAAGAAATCCAGAGGGACTCCGGCCTGTTCAATAACGGAAATTGACATAAAAACAGGGCATTTTCTGCGAGCTGCAATAGCAAGAGCATCTGAAGGGCGACATTCCAGAATTAAAGGCTTTTCACTGGTATATTCGCCGCCTGTAATAATCATACGACCGTGAAAAACATCATCTTTTAGCTCATAAACCTCTGCCTTTCTCACTGAAAGGTTAACATTTGAAAGCATATTTAAGAAAAGATCATGGGTATGGGGGCGGGGTAGTTTCATGCCCTCCTTTCCTATTAAAATCGACTGCATTTCCAAAGTGCCGATAAAAATAGGAATCGCAACTTCCATATTTTTTGGTTTCAACAGTATCGCATTGCCATGACTTGTTTTAAGAATAGACCAGATTTCACTAATGACCATTTTTTTCATCATGCCCTCCTTAACTAATCAACTCAAAAAGACCGTCCAAAAGGGTGCGGCCTTCTTTATTCGCAGGAAAGCCAGCGTACTGCGGCAAGCTAAAAATATCCCGAGCTTCCTTTATAAACGTTTCGGCTTTTTCCTGAGCTTCTATAAATACCCCTGTATCAGCCAGATCTTTAATTAAACTGTCTGCTTCCGGCAAATTTGCCCCGTTTGTTTTGGCTTTATTAAAGCAATAAAAAACCTGTTCCTGTTTTTCCGGAAATTTATGCATATACAAAAGGATAGGGAGGCTTTTTTTGCCTTCCACTATGTCATCTCTGCATTTTTTGCCCGGAATACCCGTTGTCAGGTTTTTTACATCATCTAGAATCTGAAAACCAAGCCCCAGTTTTTCTG
>Ga0099364_10011756_pt1 | contig 11901 bp, 9 predicted proteins | sample TergutTh196P3_FD_73070 | JGI IMG/M metagenome (GOLD analysis project Ga0099364, IMG submission 73070) | Microcerotermes parvus P3 segment gut microbial communities from Pointe-Noire, Republic of the Congo - Th196 P3 | ecosystem: Host-associated > Arthropoda: Insects > Digestive system > Gut ...
TATGCTTGCTGCTGGCAATGGTTTTTGCATTGTCTATGTCACAATGCAAATTTGACACGGAGCTGCCGAAACCGCAGAGGAGGATTTTATGAAAGTAATACTTTTATTGATTATTCCCCTTATAAGTTCCCTGTTTTTAAGCTGCCCCATAGACGAATATAGCAGTAATCCACAGTTCCCGCAGGGGCAGCCACCAGAAGAACTGCCCCCCCTTGAACCATTAAGCCCGGAAATTGAAATGCAAATAATTGAAGATTACAGGCATTACATAGGCGGTGAAGAAGGGCCTTTTAGCGGGGATGTCCGGATAGATATATATTGCGGGACATATAGGGGCTATGTTGCGGTAGTGCTGGACGGCGATTTTGAATATGAAAAAGTGACAGGCTATGGAACATTTGCTTATGCCAACAGCAATACGGTTATAATCTGGAAAGAAGGGCTGTTTTATGACAACCCGTATAATTTAACTTATGACGGTTTACTAAGCTATGATGATATGGAAAGTATGGCCGCTTATAATAACAGCAGGGCGATACCAATTGAAAAAAGGCCGGCCCTTGAATTCTTAAACAAGGAAACAGAAAAACAAATATTGAAGGACTTCGAAGATATCACTGATAAGCGCAACAGGCCTGTTTCGATTAACGCCTATTACGGAACTTACAACGGCTGTGTTGTAGTAAAGATGGGTTTGAACAGGGGGTTTCAACTGCCCATGGCTGTTTCTATAGCAGTCGCCGAAACATTATTTCTTTTATCTACACCTGAAGCTGTATTTTCAGTGTGGAAAAAAGGGCAGTTTTATGGTCTTGAGGATGCCTACGATTTGGGTTTATTAACCCGTGACGATATTAGAAGTATCGCTTATTACGATTGGCATCAATTATATATAATTTACAGACAGTAGAATTAAAGAACAATATTTGTTAAAAAACATTGAATTTTTTAAAAAATTAAGATACAATATCATAAGAAATTAATTGAATAGGGGTGTTTATGGTATTCAAGTTTTCTTATTTTTTGCTTTTTTCCAAGTCATTATTAAGCCAAATTTATATTTTGTACGGTACTTTACAAAATCCGGCGGAGGTATAACATGGCAATTTTAAACCAATATACGCTAATTGAATTCATTTTTAATCATTACAACAAAGCATTGTTTAACAGGCAACTGAAGTATCACTTTATCGATATGAAAAAAGGGTTAATAGGTTTTATTTTTCCGGAAAACGCTGATAAATTATGGGGCAAACCGGGCATGAAAATTAGATGCGAAACTTGCGATAAAAGATTTATAGAGCAAAATTCAAGCAAAGGAAACAACAAGGAGGCAAAATCATGAAAAAAACCATACTTGCATTATTATTTTTAAGCGTTGCATTTTCCCTTAATGCCCAGGACAAGGAAACCGCGCCCGCAATCAAAAACTGGGTTTCCGGCGAATTAACCGTCCCCGTCAGGTATATAGGCATAGGCATAGGGGCGCAGTACGAACGGATGTTCAGCCCGAAAATATCAGTAGGGGCAAACGCCGCATTTTTATTTTTCAGCGGATTCAATGAATTAAGCATTGACGCTTTTTTCCGTTTTTACCCTGGCGGCAAAACTTTCTATATGGGCATAGGCCTGGGTTTTGATTTTATAGACCTTAAGGAAAGTACCTTTTATTATTTTACAGCAGGTCTTAGCCCTGAAATAGGCTGGAAAATAGATGCAGGCAAGCCGGGCGGCTTTTTCTTGCAGCCCGGGATAAAAATGCCGGATATAATACATATCAGCGGCGGCATAGATTTTAAAATAAACCCGTCCTTATACCTTGGCATGGGTTATGCGTTTTAATTTTTGGAGGATTTTTGTATGAAAAAGAGTTTGATAATTTTAATGGTGCTGATTTTTACCGCCGTACTGTTCCCTGCCTGCCTTACGGATGCGGGGGTTGATGTAGAGGAAATAGAAAACGGAGTTTTTCCTTATTTTGTAAATAATATTGAAACAAATAAAGCTTATATTTTTAAATCTGTAGTTCAGATAGAAGAGTATATAGAGCAAATTGAAACAAAGTACTTTAATGACACTGAACTGTTTCACCCTAAATATTCCGAAGATCGGGAAGAATATTGGAAAAATGAAATAAAACCTAATCTGGTGGAATCTTTTAACAAATATAACGATGCTTTTTTTACGCACTCTAATTTGGTAATGGTTTTATGGGTTGAAAGAAATAAACCGATAAAAATTAAGATTGAGAAAATTGGTGTTAAAAATAATGAATTTTATATTAGAATAAAAAGAAATATACCTATAGGGACTCAAGCAACTGACTCACTTCCCGGTGCTTGTTTTCTAATTCCAGTCAAAAGTAGCATTTTCCACGGAGATAAGGTTATTATTGAAACCCGTAATACCTACTGGTAATTTTATGCGTTCAAAAAGTTTCGTTGAAATCTTGAAATAAATTATTTTATTAGGAGAGAAGGTATGAAGAACAAGAAAAATTCAACAGCAATATGCTTGCTGCTGGCAATGGTTTTTGCATTGGCTATGTCCCAATGCAAATTTGACACGGAGCTGCCGCAAAACGGCAAAGATATTTCCAGAAACTCTTCTGGAGAAGACGGGGAGTATGAAGAACCGGAATATGATCTTGATGAAAAACAATACTGGCAGGGCAGTATAGAAGAAGATTTTGACGGTTCCACGGTGCTTGTAGTCCTTGACAGGGAAACAGGGGGCATAAACAAAGAACATGATATTGAGTTCTTTGGCGGCATTGAGATTGAATACATCAAAGATTTAATGTTTATAGAGGGTGACATACACGAAGCATTGATTGTTGCGGAAAACTTTCGACAGATTCTTTTGCTTAAACTCCCTGGCGAAGACAATAAAAACAATGTTATAAACGTTATACGCCAACTGGAACAAATTGACGGCATATTATACGCGGGGCCGGATTACGCATTATACCCTGACACCAATAATCCAGACGATCCTAGATTCAGAAACGGTAGCCAATGGAGTCTGAATGGAACTAACGGGATAAACGCTCCGGCAGCATGGGAAATAACTGTCGGAGACCAACATCTGAAGGTTGGGATTATCGACTCTGGCGTTTCTAGCCACCCTGACCTAAACGCAAATCTGATTGGCGGAAGGAACTTTGTCGGCATAGACAATGACGACACAACAGATAATTATAATCATGGCGTAAGAGTCGCTGGGATACTAGGAGCAGTTGGGAACAACAATACCGGGCTTACAGGAGTATGCCAAAAAATCAGTTTAGTGCCGCTTAAAATAACTAATAAAGTTGCCCCCATACTTTCCTTTGAAAGCCGTGTAATAAGCGCAATCGGATACGCAGCCGGTAACAATATTAGAATCCTGAATCTGAGTTACGGATCGCCGTTTATTTTAGCTGTATTAAAAAATGCTATAAGTAATTATGACGGATTATTTGTTTGCAGCGCTGGAAACAATAACAGGGATAATGACGGTGCTTTATCTTTCTACCCTGCAAATTACAATGACCTTTCCAATCTTATCTCGGTAGGCGCATCAAACAAAGACGGCGGACGTTACTCAACATCTAATTGGGGCAATACCAAAGTTGATCTTTTTGCGCCAGGGGATGGAGAAGGCTCTAACAGAATCCCAACTACAGGTCCGAATAATACATATGATACTATTGGACAAACATCAGGTGCAGCGCCCCATGTTGCAGGCGTGGCTGCCCTAATGCTGTCGGTAAATTCCAGCCTTACACCCGCCCAGATCAAATCCAAGATTAAATCCACCGTTACCCCAGATTCAAGATTGACCGACCTTTGCGTTTCCGGCGGGCGGCTTAACGCTTATTGGGCGGTTTTATCTTGTTTAACAACCGTAACCAGAAAAGACATACCGGGAGTTACCCCTCCTGTAGTAGGGGCCTTTCCGGTAACGGAAATTACCCAGAATGATCAATACAGCGGTACAGTGTCGTGGCTGCCGGCCGTAGCCCCGGGCGGGACTTTCGCGCCCGGCACGCCTTATATAGCAAGCATAACTTTAAAGGCTAAAGTCCCTTATAAGATGCAAGGCGTGCCGTTAAATTTCTTCACCGTTGCAGGGTCAACAACACGGTTCAACGCCCCCAACTCAGGAAATGTTACCGCCGTATTCCCCGCCACTGCCGCAACCGTCAATTTACTAGCCATACCGGGAGTTCCCGCCCCGGTAATTGGCGGCACGCCCGCCACTGAAGTTACAACAGATCAATATACGGGAACCGTTTTATCATGGTCGCCGCCAATCCCCTCCGGCGGGACATTTAACAACAATACAAGCTATACCGCGATTATCTTTTTAACCCCCAAGGAAGGTTACACCTTTACCGGCGTGCAGGCCAATTCCTTTAGCATTGCGGGATCCCCATCGGCATCGGTAAGCAACGCCGCAAACTCCGGCCATGTAACAGCAGTGTTTCCGGCAGCCGACTATTTCAACGGCGGCACCGGGGACTTGTACTCCCCCTGCGGCATCGCGGACAGGAATGATTTTAACAATATAAGAATGGCGCCGGACAAATATTTCGTGCTGATGGACGATATATCCCTGGCCGATTACGGGGAAGCATGGACCCCTATAGACATGTTTAGCGGCAATTTGAACGGTGACGGTTATACCGTTTCGTTTTACGGGATAGATGACAGCGCGTCATCAGAATATGCCGGAATGTTCAGAGAAAATTACGGCACGATAAAAAATATGATTGTTTCGGGGAATTTAACAGTAGCAAGGGCCAATGCGTATTACGGCATAATTGCGGGCTCCAATAGAGGGAATATCATAAATTGTGAAACCGAACTCTATTCTTTTTACCAAGGCGATTATATGATAATCAACATCTATAGCAATTCTTACGCTGGCGGCATTGCCGGGAGGAATTTTTATGACGGCGTCATTGAAGGCTGCATAAATTCCGGAAACATTTACAGCACAGGAGGCAAAGACGGGATTGCCGCCGTTAAAGAAGGTGCTGTAAATAACTGCAACAGTTCCGGGGCGCTTGAACCCTGGGACGTGTTCGCAGGCGGCTCCGGGACAGAACAGTATCCTTATTTAATCGGTACCGGGATCCATTTTAAAAGCATTGCCTTAGCGCCCCAATCGTCTAACAACATATACTACAAACTGCTTAATAACATAGAAATTACCGTAGGTACTGAACACTGGGAACCCATAGACGCATTTTACGGCCATTTAGACGGGGACGGGCATGAAGTCCAGTTTTACAGGATCGAAGAAACAGCCTACGGAAGTTATGCTCTAGCAAAACTGAACTAAAGCCAAACAATGAACACCTTAATGAATTTGTTCCCTCACGACCGATGCCGTTTTGTTTTTCACTGCGGACTTGAGCGAGCCCTTTTCAGGGCTCTCAAGCTCCGCACGATCCGCTACTGTACGGCATCGGCCGTGCAGTTACCATGTTTCAGGTGTTCATTGTTTGCCGGTAGTTCAATGTTGCTTCGCTGGTAAGGCGCAAAGCGTAAGACAGCCCCACGCTTGCGCCCCCTACCCGCTTCTGCCCGCCTTATGCAATACAATAACGGCAGAAAAATATGCTCGGTATGGCTTTAGTGGAGCAGTAGCAAGCCATGTGAGGGCCTACGGCTGCCCCAAGTTTAAACAGCCGTCGAGTCCTCACATGGTTTGCTGCTGTCCTGTATCAAGGTTATAACTGCATATTTTTCTGTTTACGAATTAAAGTCTTTGCATAATTGTCAAAAAATTTGAGTCAAAATGACACATATTTTAGCAGAATTTTATCATTCGAGTCTTTTTGACAACTGCATACCTTCCCTTTAGGGCAAGCTTGCTTAATTTTATACAATAATTCTCATTTGTTTTTGATTATAACACAAAAAATGACTGACATCTTTAAGAAATATTGGTAAATTTTTTTCTTGGCACGGTATTTGCTTACTATTTTAGTAAGGAATACAGGAGATAGCTTATGAGAAAAGAAACAACAAAATTAAAAGATGAAGATGTTTTAGGAATGTACCTAAAGGAAATCAGGCGGTTTCCTCTATTAGACAGAGAAGAGGAAAACAAAATCGTCAGAGAAGCACAAAAAGGCAATAAAGCCGCCCGCGATAAATTGATTAACAGTAACCTTCGCTTTGTTGTCAGTATCGCAAAAAAGTATCATGGGAACGGGCTGTCTTTATCCGATTTAATCAGCGAAGGGAATATTGGCTTGATTACGGCTATAGACAAGTTTGATACAGAAAGAGGAGTTCATTTTATATCTTATGCTGTGTGGTGGATACGTAATTATATATTTAGGGCAATTTGTGAAAAATCAAGGCTGATCCGTTTGCCTTTACGTTATATAAACGAACTGGGTACTATCGAAAAAGCGAGAATGGCAATTAAAGATCAGGGCGGTTACGAAACAGAAATTAAAGAGGTTGCTAAAATGCTTGACATGGATGAAAAGTATTTGGAACTAATGTTAACAATACCTAAAGAAACTGTTTCGTTGGAGAACCTTGAAATGGCGGCACATTCCAATCCGTCTTTTAGATATTTACTAAATGATACAAGGCAAGAGTCTCCCGAGCAAGAGTTTATCGGCAAATCCTTTGAAAATGAATTAAATTCAATAATTGATACTTTGGACAGTAATGAAGCAGAAATAATCCGTTCCCGTTATGGCCTTGGAATGCCTAAACCAATGACCTTAAAGGAATTAGGGGATAAATTCCATCTTTCAAAAGAACGAATCCGGCAGATTGAAATAAAAGCCCTTAGACGCCTGCAGCATCTAAGCAGAAAATCCAAGTTGGAAATGTATGTTGCCTAACAGGCTCCTAGATGTTTTTCCAGAACAGCCATCAGGATTTCAAAGTTAAGAGGTTTTCCGATGTGATCATTAAAACCGACGGCAAGGCAGCGTTCAACATCTTCCTTAAAAACATTGGCGGTCATTGCAATAATAGGAATTTGCTTACGCAAATTCCTATTATTGCTTTGAGTTTGCTTCGCAAACTCATGCACATTTTCTTTTATGTCTTTTTCGGTGGAATTCGTGTCTGATAATTGCTTTGAGGTTTGGTCTTTTTCAAATTCCCTGATAAGGCGGGTGGCTTCGTATCCGTCAAGCACCGGCATATTAATATCCATAAAAATCAAATCAAATTTTTCCGGCTCGGAAATAAATTTTTCATAAGCCTGTTGGCCGTTTTCCGCTTCAATAATTTCCATATCCATATTTTCAAGAAGGGTAATGACAATTTCCCTGTTTATTTCAATATCCTCTGCCAGCAGGATGCGTTTTTTGCCATAAGCTAATTTTTCTCCGTCTAAAACAGCCTCTCCCATAAGCAATGCCTCTACGGTTTTTCTGTCTTTTTCGGATATTCCTGCCGTAATAGTAAAAATGAATTTTGCGCCGTATCCTATTTCTGATTCAATTCGTATGTCGCCATTCATCATTTCTACGATTTTCTTTGATATGGCAAGCCCCAGTCCGGTGCCGCCGAATTTCCGTGAAATATTTGAATCCGCCTGAACAAATGAATTAAATAATTTTTCATGCTGTTCTTTGGATATTCCTATGCCTGTATCTGTAACGCTTATTTCAATGGTACAATCACTTTCTCTTATATCGAGCAATCTTGCTTCAAGGTCAATCTTGCCTTCATCCGGCGTGAATTTTATTGCATTGCTGATAAGGTTGGTGATAACCTGACCCAATCTTTGTTCGTCAAGCACGATTTCCGCAGGAATTTTAGGATCGGAAGTAACTGTAAGTTTTTGTTTTTTATCACTAAGCCTGAATTCAAATATATTTGTAACACGATGCAGCATTGCCAAAAAATCAACTTTTGTATTGGAAAGCTCAAGCTTGCCCTCTTCTATTTTTGACATATCAAGAATGTCGTTAATTATTCCCATAAGAAATGTGGAGGCGCCTGATATTTTATCAAGGCAGTAGTTTTTCCGTTCGACATCCGCTGTGCCTGCGGCAATTGTTGTCATGCCGATTATTGCATTTAACGGGGTTCTTATTTCATGGCTCATATTGGCAAGAAAAGTTGATTTTGCATGGCTTGCGTGCTCTATATATTCTTTAATTTTGACAATTTCGGTCATATCATTAAGAAGAATAAAAGCTCCCATGAAATTCCCTTTTTCGCCAAACATTGGAGTAAAATGAATTTCAAAATGATGAATTTCCGTATCTTCGCCAAGATTCAATACACGTTTTAAAACCACTGGTTTTTTTTCGGATATAGAAAGCTTAAAATTACTGTCTATTTCTTCAAGTGTTTCAGAATCGCAAAAATAGGCAAAAATATCGGTAAAATGCTTTTTTTTGATACTGTTAAAATCAGGGTTGTTGATTTTTTTAAGAAATACATCAGCGCAGTATACAAGCAGGCCGTTTTTATCCAAAATCATCATTACATCGGGACTGTTTTGAAATACCATTTCCATGTAGCTGTCCTGGCGGGAGACCCATTGGTCCTTTTTAGAACGGGCATACTCATAAATAGTGGTCAATGACATGATAAATAAATAAACGCTGCTGATTATAAATAATTCCATTACGGTGTAAGTTGAAGTGCTAAGACCCGGTATAAATGTGCCCGTAATTGTTGTTGTTAAAACCAGAAATGCGGTTATAATGCCTGTCTTTAGCCCAAGAGTATATACAGACACAAGCGGGAAGGAATAAATCCAAATGCTGCCTAAGTTGTGCAATTCATTATTAGTAAAAAAAGTCATGCAGCAAAACACGCCAAAAACGGTAATTATTATTAAACCCCCAATGATAAACGGAAGCTCTGTCCTAAGAAGAAGAAGGTTCAGTAAAATTAAAAAGCCGGTTATCACTTCCATTAAACCTTGATTGACATAACCGCTTCTGGTATCAATTACGCCTAAGGTGATAATTATTATGGAGATAATTGCAAATGTTATATTCAGAACAATAAGACGGATTGTTGCATCCATGTCTTTTTCATCCTGTATGCTGGAATGTTTTTTACTTGTTAATAATGAAATAAACAAATCTTTTATACCATTCATTGCCTAACCCATTGCTGTCTTTACTTTTATTGTTTCGTCAGGTTTCTTTTCCATTAGTTTTCTTGCACAGGAGACAGAGACCATTATTCCAAGTATAAGTAACACTAAAGCAATTCCTGTCTGCATTATTGTTATAGGTATATCTAGGCCAGGCTGGTTTTCCCATAAAAGTATTACCCGGTTCCTTATTTCAAAGAACAAGGATGTGAAAGTAACGCAAAGCATAAATACAGTGGGAATCAAAAGCATAATAAGCCTGCGGCCTGTTTTTCTAAAGAACATTGTACATGCAATTAGTGTCAAGGCGGCAAGCAATTGGTTTGCAGAGCCAAAAAGCGCCCATATTTTATCGTAACCGACCAATGTTAAATAAAGCGCAGGCCCTATAGTAAAAACCGCTGCTGACGGCCCTGATTTTAATATTTTGAGAATGGAATTGTCCTTTTTGTTTTCCTTTTTATCATTATAATTAGTTGATAAAAGTTCCTGAAAAGAAAGCCGTCCAAGGCGGGCGACAGTATCCAAAGTTGTTAAAACAAAAGAAGAAATTGCAAGGGACACAATTACAAAAGAAACTTCAAGCGGCAGCCCCAACTGGCTTAAAAACCCTGATACTGCTTTTGCAAAAATTTCCGGAGGCGACCCCGAAGGAAGCTCCCCTCCGGCAGCCATAGACCCAACGGCAATTAGGGCAAGGATGGCAACCATTGTTTCCAAAAGCATTGACCCGTAAGAAACCGGCATTATATATTTTTCATTGCTTATTTGTTTTGAGACAGTTCCTGTCACAATAAGGGAATGTAAACCGGAAATTGCCCCGCAGGCTATGGTTATAAACAGGGCAGGAAAAAGGTAGCCTCTGTTTGTGCTGAACGAGACAAATGCAGGCAAAGTAATTTTCGGGTTTATAAAAGCCACGCCGACAAGAGCGGCAATGATCATCGCTATTAACAAAAATGAATTAAGGTAATTTCTCGGCTGCCCTAAAACCCAAACAGGAAGTATAGATGCGATAAAAATGTAGCCGAAAATAATGTAAAGCCATAAGGATTTTGGCAAAACAATCGGAAAGAAAATTCCCATTATAATGCATACAAATAAAATATCTATGGCGATTATAGCACTTGCAAGATCAGAAATTTTCCGTTTTTTTATAAGAAACCCCAGCCCGACAGCGGCTGCAATAAATAAAAGAGATGAAGTTGCTACAGAACCATTTGTTGTATCATGAGTATTATTTTCCAAAACTGTAAAAGTGTTTATGACAATATCCGAAAATGAAGCTGTAACCAAAATTGAGAACAGCCAAATAAAAATAAGAAACAGCCGTTTCCCGGTTTTTCCTACGTATAGTTCAATTATATACCCAATAGATTTACCTTGGTTTTTTACCGATGTATATAATGCGGCAAAATCATGCACTGCGCCAAAAAAGGTTGAACCCAGCAAGAGCCACAAAAGCGCGGGCAGCCAGCCAAATCCGGCTGCAAGAATAGGTCCGTTAATAGGGCCGGCTCCTGCGATAGAAGCAAATTCGTATCCGAATACCACTACAGGATTAGTCGGAACATATTCTTTCCCGTCCTCATATTCATAGGCAGGGGTTTTTATTTTTTCATCAATCTTCCATATCCTGTTCAGAAAACGCCCGTATAGCATATATGCCAAAACAAGGACAACAACCGATATTAATAAAATATACAGACCGCTCATATTTTAAATAGTATAACCAATTATTTGAATTTAATAAAAGCTATTATTGTCAATTTTTGTTAGTTTTTGCTATGTTTGCTATTGACTAAATTTTGAAAATTTACTATTTTTAAAAACTCATAGTTACTGGGGGCGTAGTGAAGCTGGTTTATCATGCCGGCCTGTCAAGCCGGAGATCGCGGGTTCAAGCCCCGTCGCTCCCGTAACCAAAGATGCCGCAGGTGTTTTTGGTATAAATGTTATAGAAGGGGCTTGATATTTTGCCCCATGTTTTGCATACTGCTTATGAATTGGTTTTTGCCATTTACGGGCAGTAGCGCAGATGGTAGCGCGCTTGGTTCGGGACCAAGAGGTCGGCGGTTCAAATCCGCCTTGCCCGATTTTTTTAAGTTTTTAAAAAAAAGCTATTGACAACTTTTTGTAAATTAGGTAGATTTTAGTTTACAGATTAAAAATTGTTTGGCTTTTAGAATTGACTGCTTTAAATTTTCCGCATTTTTTATTGCGGAATTAGTTAAATTTTTCTTTTTTCCACTTGACAAATTGGAAAAAAAAGAGTAGTTTTTAAAACTGGTAAAGACACATAGAAACAACAATGTGTAATAGTCTTGCCTTCAAATGATTGCAGGATTTTATTATATGCGTGACAGAGTCACGCGGCAGCGAAAAGCTGCATTGATATTTGGTAAAAACCTGACCAGTCAAATGGTTAGGGATAGGGAATGGGGGAAAATAATTGTGCAGAGACGTATCGAAAGATATGTCAAATGTCATGCGTATGTTTTGAATAAAAACCTTGATCAATTCAGAGATCGAGGCTCGAAATGAGAGATCTAACCCAACAATTAGGAAACTAAAAGTTGGGATAGAAAATAATATCATGGAGAGTTTGATCCTGGCTCAGAACGAACGCTGGCGGCGCGTCTTAAGCATGCAAGTCGAGCGGCAAGGTGGTGCTTGCACCACCCTAGAGCGGCGGACTGGTGAGTAACACGTGGGTGACCTGCCTTTAGGTTGGGGATAGTCGTTAGAAATAGCGGGTAATACCGAATATCTTGGGCTTGCTAAGGCAATTCCAAGAAAGGGGCTACGGCCCCG
>Ga0099364_10011757_pt1 | contig 11900 bp, 10 predicted proteins | sample TergutTh196P3_FD_73070 | JGI IMG/M metagenome (GOLD analysis project Ga0099364, IMG submission 73070) | Microcerotermes parvus P3 segment gut microbial communities from Pointe-Noire, Republic of the Congo - Th196 P3 | ecosystem: Host-associated > Arthropoda: Insects > Digestive system > Gut ...
CCCGTAAAAACTGCCACGCACTAAATCGTAACCGATTTGTCGCCGATTGCAGTGCCCCGAAATCGGCGGCTTGGCTATACTGGTCGTACCGATCCATGTTTTGACGGCGTTGCCCTTGTAGCCGAAATCGACTTTTGTGATCGTGCCGTCCGGCGAGATCGTCTTGTTCAGGCGTTCGATGCCGGACAAGTGGAAGCCGAAGATGTAAAGCAGAGGCAGGGAATCTGACAAAACGCGCTGAAAAGGGCAAGACACGGGCATGCTGGAGTGATTACAATTATTAGAGGTTTTCTGTAAACACAAAGTTACATTTGTATTCTTCTTGTAATTTGCATTCTATTCCAGCCGAAACAAAATTTGCCTCGGTTTGCATCGTATATGACACGGGAACTCCTCTAGAAATATCAAGCACTATTCTCCCTTCGGATAAAATAGTAACATCCTTATGTGTTTCATACCAGTTACCTACTATAGGGAAACGCGCTGTTTTTTTTCGATATTGTGTTTTCACATTTAATGTCGCCAGTTCTACATTTTCGGCACCAGTATTTTCAATTTTTTCAAACGTAATAACAGCAATCGGAAAATCTGCTTTATCAGGAAATCTACCATACGAAGTCAGCGGTTTTGGGATAGGTCGCTTCCATGAGTCTCCAACTCTAATATTTTTGGTAGGAAGTAGATTGTGCAAGCTATTCACAACACCAAACTCAAAGTCGAATCGCGCCTCTGTAAATGATTCAAGATTTTCTTGTTCAATAATCCTGATATTTCTAATTTCATGATTAATAATACTTGCTTCGAGTTTTGTCTTCGGCTTTGGACCAACCGTTAGTGATAGATGACGAGCCATATCTGTATTTGGAAAATCGCTATCATAAAATATTTCAAATGTCTCGCGGGACACAGTTATGCGACCCGCGTAAACTTTTTTTTCAATTCGAGCGATACCTTTGGGGGATATTCACCCGAAGGAACGTGTACTTCCCATAGTTCTTCATAGGCAGACTGCAATGATGGCTCGTTATTTATCTCATAGCGAGTTTTATTATAAATTTCCAACGTGTATTTTCCTGGGAGAAAATTTATTCGTAAATTGTGTTTGTCCGTAGCGGTTGAGCATCCAACCATTAGGAAGCAATAAGCAACGACAACGACAGCTTTCATTTTTCTGTACTTAATCATGTTTTTTCGCTCATTAATGTTATCAATCAAATGTTCCTCCGATGCCTCTTCGACAAAACTACACCCGCCAAGCCTACTATTGCCTTGGCGGTAAAATTCCCCACTAGTGCCTTGTTAAGGGAACCTCTAATTATTCACATCAGAGCCGCGACCTGAAGGTCGCGATATTGAAAATTCAGCATCGCAACCTTCCGATTGCGGCTCTGAAAGGTATTTTTAGAGGTTACGCTAAGCCGTCCTTTCGGCGGAATCGTTACCGGAAATCAGCAATATGTTCGTGAATGGTTGGTAAGCATTCTTCCAGGAATCTTTTAACGTTATCCCCCTCCTCGCTGGTGCCAGCGTATGCTTGGGCTTGAATTTTGTGCACATAACGGTACCTCTGAAAAGTTGAACGCGGATTTTCTACGGCATTCCATGCACCGCCCGTACTCACAGCGTAGTAAAACGTAATCCGGTTATTGACATCCAATGACCGTCCCGTAAAACCCACCTGCCAGAATGTATCGTCATGTTCTTCTCCCGAAGACAACTGCACATTGATCGGAACCGATGTGCGAGCAGAATCTTTAGTGTAATCTCTGCCGCCAAAACAAACTTCCGGCGTATGCACCGTAATTTTTCCGGTGGGTCCCACCATCAAGGTTAGGTAAACGATAACCTGTGAATTTTTATGTTTATACTTGCGGTATATGTAGGCATTCTGAATTCGAAGCACCCTGACTGACCCATCAGACAACACCCCTTCCTCATCTGCCTCCCAATCTCCGATTTGCATGGGGAGCGATTTCAGAGCGTCAGCAGCCTCGGCTAATCCTCCAAACGCTCCCCAACGTTGCGTCAATAAGCCGGCATAAATTGTTACTGCCGCAGTGAGTATGCAAGTGATGATGATTCCAACTAAAAGTGGTGCTGTTCTTCTTTTCATGGATATGGTGCGTTGCTAAAGTGAATGATTGGGGCAAGTGCCCTTCCGAACACCCGCCAAGGATAAAAATGTGTATCTCGTACTTTGTAAATCCTTTATGTTCTCTGCGCCCTTTGCGGTTAATTCCTTAACACGGAAGGAGACAAAGAGGACAAAGGATCTATGGGGCGCAACCCAGGTACTACCGCTAATCAACCGGCGGTAATGCGATTTGGAGAGCATCAAACATCTCCTTGTTTTCTTTCGTCATACCGGGTGCGAGTTCGGTCAGTTGAGACCGTGCCTGGTCGAACCAGCGACGCGCCTGGGAGTTCCGGGAACTCTGAAGCAACGCATAGGCAAGGTGCATGCAGTAGATAGGTTGCTGACACGACAACTCGACGGCTCGATCCAAAGGGGGTATGGCGGATGCCGGATCGCCGCTGTTCAGGTAAATAAGTCCCTTCGTGTCGAGCAAGGTAAAGTTGTCCTTATTCGATTCCAATGCCTTATTCACAATTTCCAAGGCTTTGTCGTGCTGCCCGTGAACCTGAGAATAGAGCATCGCCAAATTGTTCTGGAAAACCAGGGCTCTCGTAGGGTCGAGGTCTCCTTGCTTCAGTTTCTCTTCGTAAAGGGGAATCGCCCGCTCCGGTTTGCCGCGGACGATCCAGTAGTCGGCAAGTGCCGTGACCGTCGCGAGATCTGTAGCGCGGGGCTCTTTTCTGTCAGTGATTTCCGCGAGAAAACCTACCGACGGGACATCGAACATCACCTCGAATGCGCCAGTCAAACTCTTATCGAGTTGGACTGCCGCAATGTTGACGGGAGAAGCCCATTCCACGAAAAAACCGCCGGGAATGTTCGTAATCTTCGGTCTGCCTGCTCCCTGTGCGTACAACACTGTCGGGCAGAGCAATACCGCACAAAGGAAAAAAGTACAAAAAGTGTAGCGTGTCATAATTAACCTCCTTTTGCTCCTACGGAGCGGAAAATGGGACTGCTTGTTGTTATGGTGCCGGTTGTTCGGCAGGTTGCGCTGGCTGTTCTTCAGTTTCTTCCACGGCTTCTTGCACCGGGAAGAGAAACTGAATCATCGAGGGATCGAAGTTTTCAGTTTTATCAGGGAAACGTACCACAAGTGACTGTATTACTCGTGAAGGCACCCGGCGTGTTCCGAGTGCCACAAGGTGATCCTCTTCTGATTCTCCCAGTTCACTAGTGAGAACCAATCGTTCCCCTCTTTCGACGCGTTCCATCAATCGGTCAATTCGCGTATAAACTTCTTCCGTCGGCTGAACCTGTGACATCAGTACCAACACGGCGGGCAACAGCGTCGGCAAAGCCGATGGTACAAAGTCTATCTCATCCAAAAGCAAAGTGAAGCCGGCATCAACGTCGCCGGATTTTGCGAGGCACACAGCAAGCGGATAAATATAGGCACCGCCTCGCCGGGCAGTTTCGGTCAGATGCCGGGTTGCACTTGCAAACATCTCTGAGTCCAAAAACACTTTTCCCAACGTCAGGTTCAGCGTGAATATCAATTCAGGTCTCGCATTGCGTACGATTGCCAGTTTAATGCACTCTTGGGCAATTTCGTCGGCTCTACTGGGATTTTCATCTGCAATCGCTGCCTGAACCTGCGAATACATTTGACCATAGGGTTGCGGAAGTTGTCCGGTCCGAGTGTCCAACATTAGTCCGCGAAGAGTCGCCTGCCGAGTTACATCTTTGGCACCCTCGGAATTGCCGGTATTTTCGAGAAGTTCCACGAGCCGCTGCCAAACAACAGTCTGGGTATTGCCGGCTCGCGTCGCTGCCCGATAGGCTGTGATGAGCGCTGTAAGGGTCGCTGGGTCTCCGGGATTCGCCAGCAGATACTGCTCTTCTATCAAGGCTCGGAGAAGATGCGCCATATCCCAGTCGGGGTTGCCTCCGGCGATTTCTTCTTGTATCCGCCGCATCTGAATGAAGTCGGGGTCTTGTTCTGTAAGCATAATCCTGACGTGGATGTATTGCCAATTTCTCCCGTTTTTCCCTTCAATTTTTTCCAGGCGATCTCTAATTTGTTTTGCTTGTTCAAGATTCCCCTTGTCCAGCGACGTGTTTGCCAGTATGAAAAACGCCTGCGGTTTAAGCGATTCTGGGGCTTTGTCAAAGGTTGTTTGTAACTGGTTCTGAGCCCTTTCGAAGACGGACTCACTTTCTGCATCACTCCCTTTCAAGGTTTGCAACAGCGCGGCGAATCGCTCTCTTCTGGCGGCGGTCAACTGTGTATTCGTGCTTGCCTCGTCAATGATGGCAACAGCCCCTTCTCTATCGTCTCGACGAAGACAGTCGTTGATGCGTGCTTCGTAATAAGCGTCCTCTCCCTCAGGAAATGTGCGCAGTTTTTCCAGCAAACGTCTAAAATCGTCGGTAGCCGACAAACTGCTATAAATGCCGACCAATTCCGCCACGAAAGCGGGATCATCAATATAATTTCTCACGTTGCCTTCGGCATCGGGGGGGAAGGTTCCTCTTTCAAGAACCCGGAACTGCCGAGTAGCCTCATTGATGGCAGCCACGATGATGTCCGCCGAACTGGAAAGGTTTGCGCGGGCAACACCCAAATGAATACGCCGAATGTCAATCGCCCACGGTTGCAACAATTCACCGCGGCGGCTGTTGAGAATTTCCAGTTCCCTTTCGATGTTATCCAAAGTAGTCATATCCAGAGAATTCGAGGCGACCCTTGAACGAAACAAAAGTGTTGTGTACGCATAGCGGAGATTCAAATCTCCAGGGGAAGCATCAGAAAGAGCCTTCAGTGCCTGCGTTGCCCTGTCTAACTGTCCCCCCTGTTGATAAGCAATCGACAGTTTGAGAAGAGCCGCCCGCTGGATGGCAGGAGAATCAATACGAGCAGCACGAGCAAAATACGAAGCAGCACTGTCCCACTCGCCCCAGTCCATTTTCAAGTCTCCAAGTTGCATCAGAGATTCCGGGAGTAAGATACTGTACACGCTTCTCCTCTCACCGAGGAAGACATAGTCGTTTTCGCTGCGCCCCCAATGACGAAGCACCTCTTCAAATTTTTGTGTTGCCTCCCCTCTCTTTTGTTGCACAACGCCGAACAGCCGGCTTACTTCTTCGGGGCGGTTCTCCCTTTGGGCGGCATCAATTTTTGAGGCAGCAATCATTGCTTCCGTGTTCGACAACTTGGCGGACAAAAGAATCAGCATGTCGCTTGTTCTTCGCACATCTCCCGGTCGGGTAAGCCGCATACCGTCGATGGTCCGCTGAAGGTGTGCCAGTTTTTCGCGCACTTCATCGACCAATCTTTGTTCAAGAAGAACCATGACTAATCTGCCGATTAACTCTTCGTCTCCGCGATTACCGGAGTGGCTGAGACCCTCATTCCACACGTCAACGGCTTCCTTCGGTCTGTTCTTGACAAACAGAAAGAAGTCGCCGAGATATTGGTAGCCGAGCGGCTCGCCTACATTGTGTCTGACGGTACGGACCAAATACTCTTCTGCCTTTGCGTGCCATTCCGCAGCGCGTTCGGGCTCCTCTCTGGCAACAATCCCTGCCTGCCTAATCGCGTGAATACTGGACAGGATCAAACCTTCGGCATTGTTGGGAGCGATCTGTAAGACGGTAACTAAATCGGGATCATCTTGATCTATTCTTCCGCCAGACGGCACAAAACGGTCGGTAAAGTGGTAACGGGCAAGATAAGCGTCAGGATTGTCCCTATTGTGTGTAACCATTGTGTCGATTACTTTTACTGCCTCTGCAAGCCGTTCTGCTGCACTTTTGGCGAGCAACTGTTCGCTTGCACATGCACGAAAGAACCGTCGCCGATCAAGATCGTCGTGATCTATACTTGCGATAAACTCGGCATATCTTTTGGCAACCTCAATATCGCCCGGCTTTTCTAAGTTAAGTCTCCCGAGGAGATCGTCCATCGCCTCTGGGAATGCCGAAGCCGAAACGGGCAGCCGGTGCTCATTGGGACTATAGGTTTGCACCGGAAGGTGTTCAAAAAGTGCCAGTGCAATGTAACGCCGGGCATCATAATTAGGGGGCAATCCAGCCCTCTGGGAGATATCAAACAATTCTTTGCCGCGCTCGATGATTCCGGCAAGGTTGCGGCGGTCCCACTCCAGTTCAAGTAATCGAGCTTGGTACGTAATCTGCTTTTCTGTGCTGGAAACAAGCCGAACAAGTTCTGAAAGGACTTGACTCATCTGCTCCCCGCGCTGGACCCCCGGAGCCGTTGATGCTCCATCGTAGTCCTTGTAGAGACTTTCTAATATATTATACAGTTCCTCCAGAACGGCTTCGATAGGTGCGTCTGGATTCGCCCGCCTGTACCTATCCAGCATGTTTGCCGCATCTGTTCGCAGTTTAAGTGAGCGGGTGACTAGTTCTCCTTTTTCCACAAGGCTGTCCGTCCGCCCCGCTTCTTCCATAAGACTATCGGACTCCTTAACCATAGTTTCGATGGATGCGAGCATCATTTTTGCCATATTCCGTGTCTGGATATACCATGCCGCACCGAGTCCGCCGCCGAGAAGGAAAATACAAATTAAACCGATGACAATCCACGTCCAAGAAACGGCATGGACATAGACCGGTTCGGCAATCTGTTTCTGCTTCGGTTCGGGAGCGGAGGACGTGTTTGTTTCGGGATGGGGTGTTGACATAACGTGACCTGCTGGGCTGAATGAAACTACAGTTGAATCCTACGGGAGTCCATTATAACGGACGTGGCGGGAAAAAGCAATCCCCCTATTGTCGAATCCGGCAAGATTCCGAGTCCGCTCGCTGGTTTCGCCATTCGGGTGGGTTGCCGATGTCGAATCAGAGACGCTCCCGGTTTTCATTGTTCCTTCGGCAAGCAAAACGACCGATACAAACGTATCTGGTCAAAGATAATATAGGCAACAAGGATACCAGCGGCATAGAGCAAATAATCACGGAGCAACGGCGGCACTACCTGATTGGCTTGAAATATCTCCCATTGTAGAAATAGGACGAAAAGCATTGTTCCGAAACCGGACATTTCCAGGAAAGAACGGACACGTCGAATCGTCGCCGGACGATTTTCTTTGTTTAACCAGTGATCGCGGTTGGGTATGTTGACCAGTGTCGGCATACGGGTTGCACACACCGCCAGGAGCATGGACGCACCCATAAAAACCGCCGCCATAATACCGATGGCGATACTCATCGAGATGGCGAACCCAATAGGCGGCTCAAATCGATTCGGCGTGCCATCGAGACTGAAATGCACCGCCATCGGGTTCGGCATCCACGGCAACGAACCGAATGCAAAAGCAATGTTTGCCAGACAGGTTACAATAAAAAGAATTCGCATGGTCATTTTTTTGCCGTATTACCGGTTCTATTCTGCGGCGGCTACGGCGGGTTTTCTTTTGTTCTTCGACCCGCGACGGGCTTTTTTGACAACTGCCGTTTCCTCTACATTGCGTTTGACGGGACGACCCTTTAGACGTACTGCTTTGCCGACACGGTCTCGGAGAAAATACAACTTTGCCCGGCGGACAATAGCACTGCGTATTGTTTCGACCTTGGCAATCCGAGGAGAATGAAGAGCAAACTTTCGTTCAACCCCTTCGCCTGCGACAATACGGCGTACGGTGAACATTTCCCGTGTTCCGCTGCCGCTTCGAGCAATGACAACTCCATTGAATATCTGGATGCGTTCTTTTTCTCCTTCGAGGATACGGCAATGGACATCGACGGTATCGCCGATGTCAAATTTTGAAACTTCTGCTTTTTTACAATGTTCCTCGACCAGATTGATCAATTTATCACTCATGTTCGCTTACCCTTAGATGGCGTATTTTACAGTATTTCCAACACTAACGTTGTCATTTTAGCATACTTTTCGGCATCGACAAGGAGTCCCGCCCGACAGTTCGGAGCAAAGAGCGCAGCAGTAGCAGTCCGCCCAACCCCTACAATCGTTACTTTTTACGCAGAAAAATGCGAAAAACAGGCAGGTTTTAATTGATAGTACCTTTGCATGGGGTGTCCCGCGTTGCGGGGTACGAAGTGCCGATAGACAAGTTAACAGAGCCGCAACCGGAAAGGTTGCAACGGTTGATTTGCGACCTTCCGGTCGCGGCTCTGATGGCGGCTCGGACTCACTGACTTACGTCACGGGCTCTGTGAACGTCGTGGCAACCTACCTTTGTTCGACGCAAAATTTAATCGGAGGGGCAGTAATGCCCTAACACAATGACGACCAACAAGACCATTCACAAACAATGACAGGTCTCACCACTGCGTTTCCGCCGCCACAACGGACAGCGTTAATTCCTCGCCGTCAATCAAATGAGAAGACGGTTCAACATTCGGCAGTTGTCCTTTCTTCAAATCAACCGCCAACGTCTCCTTTTTGATGTACTCGATGTGTCCGTGCAATGCCTGCCCCATCATCCGGGAAGAGGTTTGAATTCCTACCAGAATCCGATCCGTATAGTTCAACTTCATCTCCTTCCGGCGATCCTGAATCAAGCGCACCACTTCTCGCGCACGTCCTTCCGAGAGCAACTCTTCTGTCAATTCGGTGGACAGCACGACCACACAACTTTGTCCCTGCGATGCCGTCCAACCCTCCTTCGCCGTCAAGCGAATCTGTATTTCCGCGTTCGTGAGTTCCACTTCGCCGTTCGACAATTTTAGCACAACCTTCTTGTTCTTATCCAATTCAGCAAGCATTGCCGCCCCGTCTGCTTGGGCAAGATACTCTTTGACCGTCGGCAACTTTTTGCCTAACCTCGGACCCAACTTTTTGAAGTCCGGCAACAATGTGAACGAAACGTACTCTTCAAATTCCTGCTTATCCGCCAGGACTTTCATGCCCTTGATGTTTAACTCATCCTGAATGACCCGCACGTTGTCGATGACATCCGAGTTCCAGAAAATCTGGGCGACTTCATCACTGGCGAACATCACTTGCATTCCGGCAAGCGGTTGGCGCACTTTTAATTGTCCATTTGATCTGGCGGCGCGACCCAGCGAGACGATTTCCCGCATCAGTTTGATTTCGCTCAACATCTTTTCGTCGATCAGGTGTTCGTCCGCTTTCGGATAGTCTGCAAGGTGTACGCTTTCGAGCGGTGTTAGCCGAGTACGATGGGGCGCGTGGGAAAGCATCTCGCAATTCTGTTGTCTATTGTCGGTTGTTTTCATTGTTAGATATGTTACCGAACAGAGCGAAATTTTCAAGACCGGTCCCGGTCGGCTTGGGTGCGTGCGCCTTTTGTAGGCAGATTAGAGGGAGTGACGCAATTTAGGGAAGAGAGGGAAGTTGCTCTTGCACGATTTTCGTCAAAATGGTAGTCTTCGCCTACGAATCCTAAAACCACCGTAATTTGAAAACCCTACTTCACCGACCTGAGCGACGCACATCCGCTCGTTTGGCTTGCGGCGTATCGCATCAGCATCGAGTGGGAATCCGCTTGCAATGATACTGTTGTCTTGCGTGGAGAAAAACCATCGACTTACACCAACCTGCTGCTCGAATTGGCAAACGGATTACGGAAACAGCGAATCGGTCTGCGCCGTTGTCATCCCTGCACAGACGGGAATCGCGGATAGCATACAACTCTAACAACCTGCCAAGACGATGGACGATTTCTCCTATTTTATGCGAATGGCATTGCAAGAAGCGGAAGCGGCGGCGGACGAAAACGAAGTTCCCGTCGGGGCGGTCATCGTTCACGGCGAACGCCGGGTGATTGCGTCCGATCATAATCGGCGTGAACAACTCCGCGATCCGACGGCACACGCCGAAATGCTGGCAATCACGCAGGCAGCCGAGGCACTGGGTTCGTGGCGGCTCGACGATTGTACGCTCTATGTTACGCTGGAACCCTGTCCGATGTGTGCCGGAGCGATTGTGCAGGCGAGGATTCCGAGGATCGTCTATGGAGCAGACGACCCCAAGTCGGGAGCGGTGCAATCGCTGTTCAAGTTGCTCAATGATGTGCGGTTGAATCACCAGTGTTCAGTCGTGTCGGGTGTGCTTGCCGAGCCGTGCGGCAACGTATTAAGCCGTTTTTTTCAGCGTCAGCGGGCATCGGGAAAAAAGTAATCGTTTATACTGTAAAATGCCCATGATTGCCCTTTTTTCTTTGCGAATCTTTGTGTTCTTTGTGCCTTTGTGGTTCAAAAAAGATTAACCACAAAGACACAAGGGGCACAAAGGAGACACGAAGGGGAAAAGGTAAATTATTGACGTGCCGCAGTAGATCAACTTTCCCGTTGCAAATTTTAGCAAAACGGGCAAAATGAACCGACCCTATCACCGATGACCACCTCCCCCGAAATTTTGGACAACGTACTGCTCTCGATGGTCGAGGGCATCGGAGCACGAACGTACCAACGGTTACGGGAAAGATTCGGAAATGCAACCGCAATTCTCAACGCATCCCGAAGCGACTTGAGCGGATTCGATTTTTTGAAGCCCGACACGCTTGTCCAACTGACTTCTGCCCGAAATAGACTCGATCCGACACACATCGTCGAACTCTGTGAACGAGACCAAGTCGACATTCTTTCGCTGGGAGACGAACAGTATCCGAAACAACTCCGCACGATTCCAGACCCGCCGCCGATTTTGTACGTCAAAGGCACTCTGCTTCCTTCGGACGCTTTTTCCATTGCCGTCATCGGCACCCGACGCTGTACCCGATATGGTGAACGGCAGGCGGAACGTCTAACCTCGGCACTGGTACAAAACGGCTTCACGATCATCAGCGGCTTAGCACGGGGAATTGACGGTATTGCTCATCGTGCAGCATTGAGTAACGGCGGTCGTACTCTTGCGGTGTTGGGCAGTGGTCTGCACCGGCTTTATCCGCCGGAACATGCATCCCTGGCTCAAGCGGTCATAGACTCCGGCGGCTGCATTATGAGTGAGTATCCGCCGTTTCATCCTTCGGCAAAATGGACGTTTCCGCAACGTAACCGGATCGTCAGCGGATTGTCGCTCGGCGTGCTGGTCGTCGAAGCACCTCTGCGCAGCGGGGCAATGATTTCCGCCCGCCTTGCAGGAGAACAGGGCCGGGACATATTTGCCGTTCCCGGTCCGATAGAATCACTAGCGTCAGGCGGTTGCCACCAGTTGATCAGGGATGGAGCATATCTCACAGAGTCGGCTGATGATATTCTGAATGTTCTGGGACCGATGCGACAATCGGTGCTTCTGCCGGGAATGGAGAAGCCGGTGCGTCATCCGAACGAGGTGTCGCTCAATGATGTGGAGCATGGGGTATTGCAATATGTCGGCGGTGTGGAAACGTCGTTGGAATCTATCGTAGCCGCTTCGGGTTTGGAACCGCCACAGGTCTTGGCGGCTCTTGCCGTCTTGGAACAAAAACGCATCATTCGGCAAGTTTCGCCCATAACATTTGTAAGAATGTAGTACATCGTAATGACGGTTCACAGAGTCCGACGCTTGCTCAATTGCTTGTTCCTGCCCATCCGTTGGGAACGTTTTTTCCTTGCGCCCTTTGCGTACTTTGCGGTAAAAAAAGGATTAACCACAAAGTACGCAAGGAGCGCAAAGACCGTTAATAGACCTTTTCTTATGAGGTAGGTTGCCTATCTTTGCCGCCAAAAGCAAATCTTGCGTATCTTGTATGCTAACCCTTTGCCATTTAGGGCAAAGTTGGTAACATCGCGTAAAGTGAGTTTTTTTCCTTTCCCTTTTTGAAGAGGAAAAAAAAAAAAAAACGGTGTAAGAGATCGTTCGTATCTAGGGTACAAACCCGGTCGGTAGCTG
>Ga0099364_10011758_pt1 | contig 11900 bp, 12 predicted proteins | sample TergutTh196P3_FD_73070 | JGI IMG/M metagenome (GOLD analysis project Ga0099364, IMG submission 73070) | Microcerotermes parvus P3 segment gut microbial communities from Pointe-Noire, Republic of the Congo - Th196 P3 | ecosystem: Host-associated > Arthropoda: Insects > Digestive system > Gut ...
TATTTGGCTGATACTAGCTGGTATTTTTGCAATTACAATTATTGGGTTACCAATTGCAAGAGCTTTTTTAGAATTTGCAAAATTAACAGCATTTCCATTTGGGAAAGAAATTGTTCGTGATACCGAGTTATATGGAAAAGAAAATGTATCCATATTCAGTAAAATTATTTCGGTTATATTAAACATTATTTGGTTTCCTGTAGGGTTAACCTTGTGTATTGTGTATTTTACTTCAGCACTTGCTTGGTTTGTTACAATTATTTTTATACCTTTTGGAATAATATGTTTTAGAATGGGTAAGTTTATTATCTTCCCTATTGGTGTTCGTGTTGTAAAGAAAGGACAAGTTGCCCTTAATGCATATAATAGAGGGAGAGCCGAAGGGAATTCAGCAAGAAGTAGTCATACAAACAAAAAATGTAGGCAATGCGAAACTATATATAATACAGGCTTAAATTGTCCAAGTTGCGGCTCTTCTTTATATGAAGAAGTCAGCAGACAAGGGCAAACAACAATTCCACAAATTTCACCAATTAACCGAAACTATGGCGATACATGGACTTGCAAAAATTGCAATGAAACTAATCCCATAACATCATCATCATGCAAAGGATGCGGTGAATATAAATAATCCGAAATGATTAAAAACTAATAAGGAGAATAAGTTATGAAAAAAAGAAATTGGTTAAAAATTGCTATTGTTACTTTTTTATTTATAATATTGCTTTCATGCAGTGGAAACAATTATCGAAATACTGTCTGGCAATTTGGAAATGATGAAGAATTCTTAATCTTTCACAAAAATGCCGATCGGGTTATATATATATCTCCTATAACAGGGGTATTTGAATTCGTATATAAAATATCTGATGAAATTATTGAATTTGAACAGGAAATATCCGGCAAAATAGCAAAATCTAATGAATTCAGAACAATTTATAATGTAGAAAGAGGGCTTTCTTATTATAAAGTACTCGGTTCAGAAAGAAATATACATTTTAGATACGGAGACTATGCGGTGGGAAAAGTAGGTGACAATGAACAATGTTTAGTTATATTAGATGAAAATGAAAACAACATGTTTGGACCAATAAAAAAAATATTTAATAAAACAAAAATATCTAAGAGTTCACCATACTCAGAATTAATCAATAACCTAATTACAGAATCGTGGGGTGCAGACCAAAAAAAAATTGAAGGCACATTAAACGCAGGTCTAGCAAAAAGTAAATTCCATGAACTTGAAGAAACCGACAGTTCATTATTTAAAGTAATACTTAACAATGAAGGAAATGGAATAATAATAACCGGGTACACAGGTTATTCTCATAGAATTCGGGTTCCTTCACAAATTCAGGGTTTTCCCGTTATAGAAATTGGCGAGAGTGCATTTAGCCCATTTGATACGCACGATATTAATAAAACTTCGGAATTATTAAGTCAAGTTATACTTCCGGAAGGGCTTATAAAAATAGGAAGGGCAGCTTTTGCCGGACAGGGCATTACTTCTATCAAACTGCCGGAAACTCTTCAGATTATAGATGCAGGTGCTTTTTTAGATTGTTATAATCTTAAATCAATTAAATTGCCTTCTTCCTTAGTTCATGTACTTGGTGATAATTTTGATATGGGAACTAAGTTTGGAGCTTTTCAAAACTGCAAGTCCTTAAAAAATGTTGAAATTGAAGAAGGTCTTACATATATTGGTATAGCAATGTTTGCCGAATGCGATAAACTAGAAGAAATAACTCTTCCAAATTCAATAACTCAAATAGGTCCCGGTGCATTTAGAAATAGCGGTTTAAAATCAATAACTTTTAAAAGTGGTACTCTTAGTCGAATCTACATGGATGCTTTTTCCTTTACAGAACTTGTTAATATAGAAATCCCTGAAGGAATAACAACAATACCAGAGCGTGCATTTCTACATACTACTACTCTTACATCAATTACCTTCCCATCTACTATAAAAACTGTAGATTTCCTTGCATTCTCAGGATGTACTAATCTAGAAACAGTAATTATTCCGGAGTCTGTTACATCAATCAACTTTAGAATATTCAATTATAATAATGAAGCTCCATTCAATGATTGCAGCAAGCTTACTTTAGAAACTCAGGCGTTATTAAGAAGACTTGGATATAGACAAACTGAAAAGTTCTCTTTTTTTTGATGAATTTTTTAAATTATGAAGAAGGTAGTATTAGGAATTTGTGTTTTAGTAGTTCTATCTCTAGTAGTGGCAAGAAGATTATTTCCGGTTTTCTGCCCGTTAAATAATATCAATTCGTAGAATTGAAATATAAATAATCCGAAATGATTAAAAACTAAGAAGGAGAATGAGTTATGAAGAAGGTAGTATTAGGAATTTGTGTTTTGGTAGTCCTATCTTTAGTTGGCTGTGCATCGGAGAAGATGGCACATGTATATGATTCCGGAGTTCCTGAAGAACAGATGAGTTTTTTATGGGTTCCAAATTATGTCAAAGTTACACAATTTAATAACACCGCCGTCGAATGGGCTACACCTTTTCTTGTAACAATAATAAAAGTTGGAATACCATCAGGAGAGTTTACTTTTATGTTTGATACTATTGTAGAAGAAAGAAATTTAGCAGGTATCCCGGATCTCAGGAATCAATCCATTACCAAACATTTTGAAGCCGGTAAGGGTTATCAGTTAATACTCCGAAACGGAGAAATTATACTTCTTGATCTATAGTTCTTGTACAAGAGGCGGCTTCTGCGATATATTCATATTCTGCGTAGCCGCCTAACAAACGCCTCAGTAGCCGCCTCCCGTTACGCGAACTTGCAAGATAATAGTAGGCGTAGAGAAAGACGGTTTAATATAGCTGTGGCGGAGATGTAGATATTCAGATACTTTTAGCTGATATGGAAGAAAGTTATACCGCTAAAACCTTCATAATAATATCAGGTGCTTTTTCAATGACTTTTAGGTATGCTCTAGCGGCAGGATCTGGATAGCGTTTTCCTTGTTCCCAATTACGAAGTGAATAAACTGAAAGCCCAAAACTGTTGGCAAATGAGGTCTGGGACAAACCAATTTTTTCCCTTATCGCTTTTACATCAATGTTTTCAGGTATGTGTATTTTGTATGAGTTTTTTGGGAGTTCCCCTTTAGAAATAGCTAAAGCTTCCTTCATCCCTTCAATTATTCTTTTTCCGCCCATCATCTTTCCTCTCTGTTTTATATTGTTTTACCAATAAACTGGCTAATTTTTTCAATTCATTTCGCTCAGCTTGGGTAATATTAACTTTTTCATTTTTTGCAAAAACATTCAAAATAAAAAGCGGAATATCCATCGAATGAAAAAAGTAAATAATTCTGTATGCCCCGCTTTTTCCAATGTTTTCGCCTGCCCACCTTAGCTTTCTTATTCCTCCTGTCCCCTTAATTAGAACTCCTGCATTGGGGCTAGATGCCAAATAAGTAATAAGAGCCTCACATTCATCTTTGTCCAACAACTTTTTAGAATCTTGTAAAAACGAGGGAGTTTCAACAACAGTCAATAATGAAGTGTTTTGCACTTTTATACTATAACCCATTGGCTTACTCTTGTCAAGTCGAGGCGGGGGGGCGGGATTTAATGGAATAAAGAAGGAGTCAATATGTAAGCAAATAAAAAAACAACAAAAAAATGCAAAAAAAGCTTGACAAATACTAAACAATAGTATAGTATAACAGTCAATATGGAAATCATAGGCTTGCCGAGGGGTTCTTTATTAATAATCTTATAAAATTCTGGGCCTTCAGGGACTTGAACCCCGGACCTACGGATTATGAGTCCGCAGCTCTAACCAACTGAGCTAAAGGCCCCTTCTTCAATTAAATTAGCCAAAAATTGGAAAAATGTCAAGTATTCCCTAAAAGGGGAAAAAAGTGTATAATTAGCCGAAATGTGGAATCCTGTCAGGTTTTTAAGTAAATCATTCTATAACCTCGGGTTTTTTGCAAGGACTTTAAAAGGGGTCGGGTTTTTTATACGGTATTCCCGAGCGTCTTTTAGAATCCTTATTATGCAAATCCTTTTTACATTCGTATATGCGATGGGGATTTCAACTCTTTTGGCAATGGCGATTGGCGCTGCCGTCAATATTATTGGTATGCCAATGCTTGCGATGGTGTCTCAGGATCAATTTATCTACACTCTTTTGATTATTATCATTACAAGGGAATTGGGGCCGCTTCTTACCGCGTTTATTGTAATTGCGCGGTCGGCTACCGCCATTGCTACCGAAATTGCGGGCATGGTTATTTCCCACGAAGTGGAAGCGTATATTTCGGTTGGAGTTGACCCAATCGAACACCTTGCGGTTCCGCGTTTTTTAGGGGTTACTGTTTCGCTGGTTCTTTTAAATATTTATTTTTCCATTTTTGGTTTGGCAGGTTCTTACATGGTTGCGCAGCTTTTCAGTTCAACGCCTGTACCAATGGAACATTATTTTACGAGCCTAATGAATCAATTAAGCATGAGAGATATTCTTCTTTCAATAATCAAGAGTATTTCGTTTGGAATAATAATTTCTATAGGAGCTGTCATTCAGGGGTTTTCGGTTGAAAGGGCAAGTACCGAAGTTCCAATAGCAGGACTGCGTGCGGTATCAGGTGCGTTTGGACTTTGTATTGTGGTAAATGTTCTTTTATCAGTTTTATTTTATGTAGTTTTGGCGTAAAGGCGGAGAAATGTCACCTATTATTGAATTAAACAATGTTTGCTTCTCGGCTCAGGAAGGTAAAATAGTAGAAGATATTAATATAAAATTTAAATCGAATAAAACTACGGCGATTGTAGGTCCTTCAGGCTGCGGAAAAAGCACGGTGCTAAAACTTGCCGCAGGTCTTTTGGTTCCCAGCTCCGGCGAGGTTTACTACAAAAACAAGAACATAGCGCACATGAACAGACCTGAAAATCTTGACTTTAGGCGAGAAGCTTCTTTTGTTTTTCAGGATTCCGCTCTTTGGGCAAATCAGGATTTGTTTTCTATTTTGGAATTGCCGCTGCGAATTCATTTTCCCGCTATGGGAAGAAGCGATAGAGTTAAACGGATAAAAGCAATTGCGGAAAAATCGGGGTATAATAAAACATTAAATGTAAGGCCGGCATCTCTTTCTATGGGAGAGCAAAAATTAATTGCGTTTGCGCGCGCCATGCTGTGCGATCCGCAGCTTATGTTTTTAGATGAATGGACGGAATCTTTGGATGAAAATGCGGCGGACAGGCTTATTAACATTGTACGGCAGAAACAAAGAGAAGGAACAACCATTATTTTTGTAAGCCATGATATGAGATTGATAATAGATTTGGCGGATTATATTGCGGTAGTTGTTGACGGTAAAGTTACGATTACAGCACCTAAAGAACAAATAATAAGCGATCTGCTTTTAAATGATTTTGTAAAAATAGGGATAGCATCATGAAACAAAGTTTCAAAAGAGGTTTAATATGAGGTTTTCAATTCGATTTGCGGACAAAATAGTCGGAACTCTTGTTGTTCTTGCTTTGGCAATTTTGGTAGTTGTTGTATTTATGCTTGGCAGAAATCAACGCTGGTTTAGGTATGATTATCAATACTTATCGTACTTTAATTCAGCTAACGGCTTAAGCATAAATATGGCAGTGCAGTACAAGGGTTTTACCATTGGCCATGTTAAAAATTTTAAGCTTTCTGATGATGACAGCGTAGAAGTTTTATTTACTATTTTTGAAGAGTATCATGACAGGGTAAGGGAAGGGTCGGTTGTTGAAATAATAGCAAGTCCAATCGGGCTTGGGAACTCTTTTATTTTTTATTCGGGCAAAGGCGCGACACTTATTGATGAAGGCGGCATTATTCCCGATATTAATTCACAGCAGGGCAGAAGATTTCTTGCGGAGGGAAAGGTGGATCGCCCCGAAACAGCAGGCGATAATATTAACAATTTAATGAATCAGGTAAGCGAACTGCTTGATACAATTAACATTTCCCTTGCAGGTTCTGCGGGAGCGGAGGATCTTGCGCTTGGTCAAATTTTGTTAAATATTGAAAAAGCTGCCGCAGGACTTGCAGACCCTGACGGAACTATCATGAGAATTTTAGATGGAGACGGACCTGTTTATAATGATCTTACGGCTATTATTAATTCGCTTTCGGGAATTTTAGAAGATGTAAACAGAACAACCGATGTGCTCCCGGCACAGCTTCCTATAATTCTTAACAATTTAAATACTACATTAATAGATTTACAGGATGTTCTGACAGCGGCGGCAAATAATCCTCTTTTAAGAGGAGGCGTTCCGCAAAGAACGGAAACAGGACCCGGCGGCGCGGGTTCAAGGAATCTGGAATTTTAAGGGAGAAAAAAAATGAAGAAAATATGTAAATTATGTATTGCGGCAATCGTTATAATTTTTATTTCGTGTTCTTCTGCTCCTAAAAGACCGTTGCAAATTGATGATCTTCGTAAACAAGCGGAATCAGGCTTGGAATTAGGAACTAAAGCCGCAACCGGGGGAGATTTTAGCAACGCGCTCTTGTTAATAACCGAAGCTAAAAGAAAAGCAATTTTAGTTGACGATTCTTCGCTTATTATAAGAACAAGTCTTGCACACGGCAATGTACTTTTGTCTGTTCAAAGAACAGATGAGGCGTTTGCTGAGTGGGATGCGGCAATTGCCGAAGCGCAAAGAATTGGAAATGCGGAATTAATTTCTGTATGCAGAATTTTCCGCGCAAAAGGCTTGCTTTTGTCAGGCAGAGATACTGCCGCGAATGTACTGGATATTATTGTCCGTGAACATTCGAATATAAAAATTCGATACTATACCGCTTTTTCCTTACAGACAAAAGGGCTTGCCCTTAGAGCTTTAGGATCATACTCCTTAGCAGAGGAAGCTTTAAAAGGCGCGCTTGTTATTCACGAGAAAGACAGGTATCTTGAATATGCTTCGTATGATTGGTATATTATAGCTTCGGCAAGATCATTGGCAGGAAATTATGAAGGAGCAATACAGGCTTTGGAAGCGTCAATGGCAATTGACAGACGGATAGAAAATTCGTGGGGGCTTGCCGCAAGCTGGAACGCGATGGGCGATGTTTATGGCAAGATGGGAAGAACAGTTGAAGCTGATGCGGCTTATGCTCGCTCAAGGGCAATTACTGAAGCAGGCAGCAGGTAACAATTAGCAGAGAGCAGAGAGCAGGTAGAAAAGAGGGGTAAAAGTAGGCGGCTGGCAGCGGGGGCTGTGAAAGCATTTTCAGGAATTCCTAGCCGGAAGAGACTACCGAAAAAACGCTCGTAAATCAGCTCGAATAAAATAAGGAGATTTTATGACAAATATGTTTATGAATACTTACGGCAGGCTGCCTGTAACTTTCGCAAAAGGCGAAGGCAGTTATTTGTATGATACTGACGGAAAAAAGTATTTGGATTTTGGATCGGGGATTGCGGTAAATCTTTTGGGGCATAACTATCCGCCTCTTGTAAAAGCGGTAAGCGAACAGGCGCAAAAGTTTTTTCATGTGTGCAATTACTATTACAGCGATGTAAGCCTTGCTTTTGCGGAAAAACTTACAGAAGCCTGCGCTCAAGGCGGCATGAAAAAAGTTTTTTTAGGCAATTCGGGCGCGGAAGCCAATGAAGGAGCCTGTAAAATTGCGCGAAAATACTCGCTTTTAAAGCATGGAGCAGGCAGGCATACTATTGTTACGCTTAAAGGTAGTTTCCACGGAAGAACGATAACCACTTTAGCCGCCACAGGGCAGGATAAATTCCATAAGGATTTTGGTCCGTTTACGGAAGGCTTTTTACATATCCCCGGCGGAGACATTGACGCGCTTGACAAGGCGTTAGACGAAAAAAAAGTGGCCGGGCTTTTTATTGAAGCCGTGCAGGGCGAAAGCGGTATTGTTCCGCAGTCTCAGGAATTTATTACAGCCGCCGCCAAAATGTGCGCTGAAAGAGACATTCTTTTAATGTTTGATGAAATCCAATGCGGAATGGGCAGAACAGGTTCTTTCCTTGCGTTTGAGCAATACAAAGATACAAGCGGTAATCCAATAAAAGCGGATATTGTAACCCTTGCCAAGGGATTATGCGGCGGAATTCCGGCTGGTGCGGTGCTTGCAGGGGAAAAAACCTGCGAAGTACTTGTTCCGGGAGATCATGGAAGCACCTTTGGAGCTAACCCCATTGCCGCCGCCGCAGGCCTTGTTGTATTAGACACTGTTAACAAACCTGACTTTTTAAATGAAATTAAACAAAAAGGCGAAAAACTAATGGCGGCAATAAAAACTCTGCCCAAAGTAAAAGAAGTGCGAGGCAAAGGGCTAATGATTGGTTTTGATATAGAAGGGGAAGCATGGCCGCTTCTTCAAGCTGCGTTGGAAAAAGGATTCTTGTTATTGTCATCCGGAGGAAGCACCTTGCGGCTATTGCCGCCGTATGTAATTACAGATGCGGAAATAGAGCAGGGCGTTGGAATTCTTAAGGAATTGTTAGGATAATTATTCGTCCTTCAGCAAGTCAATCTTGCCTTCACCCAGAGCTTTTAGCATTCTTCGTTTAATATCGCCTGCATCTTTGCCTTTACCCACAAAGTCCGCTATTTTACTGCGGACATCTTTTCGTTTGGAATTTTGCCCGTAAGGGCAGGTGCAGGCTGCTTTTAGAATATTTTGTTCGGAAGCGCACTCAATAATTTGTTTTTCTTCCAGCAGGGCAAGCGGACGGATAAGGGTTACGGGAAATTTACGGTATTTCATAAAAACCGGCATGGCAAGGAGAGTGCCTTTTGAGCAAAGGTTCATAAAAAAAGTTTCTATAATGTCGTCAAGATGATGCCCAAGTGCGATTTTGTTAAAACCATTTTCCACCGCGTAATTTATAAGTTCCAGCCGTCTTTGGGTAGAACACCAATAACAGTTCATTTCTTTGCCTTCTTTTAATCTGCCAATAACGGGAACAAATAAATCCGTAAAAGACACCCCCCATTCTTCCAGTCTTTTGCTTAAAACAGATTTTTTACAGCAAGCGCAGAAATCCGTGCTTATGTGCAAACCAGCAAGTTCATAGTTTATTTTTAACGCAGGCCTAATCTGTGACAACGCCCAAGCCAACACACTGGAATCCTTGCCGCCGGAAACCGCAATTAAAATCCGGTCTCCCTCTTTTATCAGAGAACGATCCATTACCGTTTTTATAACAAATTTTTTAACAACCTCAGAAGGATTTGTCTTACTTAATAACCTTTTCATTTTTGTTTCCCTGAGTATCGCTCTTCCTCCGAAAAAATACACCCGCAATATTTTTGCATATAAAAACCCCTATCTCTTGCAGCGGACTGACCCTCGCGAAAAAGTGAACGAAAATCCCTGTATAAAAAATCAATATTATATATCGATGCCATTTCTTCTCCAATTTTAACAATAGCTTCATGATTTTGATACGGACTAATCAACAGGGTTGTAGAAAAAGAGTCATATCCTTCTTGTACCGCAGTTTGCGCAGTTTTTTCAAGCCGCATACGATAACAAATTAAGCATCGGTTTTCTTTTTCAGGATAAACCACATCAAGAAAAGAGTTAAGCCCATATTCATCATGCATAACAAGTTCCAATTTTTCCGTCTTGGCAAATTCCGACAAACAATCCCGTCTTGCCTTATATTCGGCAAACAAATGAATATTAGGGTTATACCAAAATAGACACGGTTCAATCCCCTCATTACGCAAACTTTCTATGCAAGAAACAGAGCAGGGTGCACAACAGCTATGTAATAACAATTTCATAACATACTCACAGGATCAATATCAACTTCCAAATAAACTTTCGCATCCTTGTGTTTTTCGTAATTTGCAAGTATTTCGCGCGCTTGGGCATGAAGAATTCCCATACTGGAACTGCGGAGTATTATCTGGCGGCGGGAATTGTTATTTATTACTCCAATAGGACATTCCGATGGACCCAGCATGTCTATCTCTTTGGAAATAATTTTTCGTGCGATTGATGCAAGCCTTTTTATTGCGGCTTCCGCGTGATTTTCGTTTTTGGCACGGATTATAAAACGGATAATCCGTGTATAGGGCGGAAAACCCAAAGCTTTTCGCTGAGCAAGTTCCGCATTGTAAAAGCCTTCAACATCCATAGCGCAGGATTTTGTAATTACAGGGTCGTTTAACCGCAAGGTTTGTAGAATAACTTTGCCGTCAGGGAAATATCTTCCTGCGCGCCCTGCTACCTGCACTATAAGCGAAAAAGTCCGCTCCGCAGCGCGAAAATCGGGAAGGTGCAATCCCGTGTCAGCTAACACAATGCCTACCAATCGTACTCCGGGAAAGTTAAGCCCTTTTGCGACCATCTGAGTTCCTAAAAGAATATCGATTAATCCCGCTTTAAATTGGGTTAAGGTATCTTCAAGGCCGCCTTTTTTTCCGGCAGTGTCGGCATCAACGCGGCGAAGGCGAAGATCCGGAAATGTACGGCGCACTTCTTCTTCGATCATTTCCGTGCCAAAGCCCCGGTAACCTGCTTCGATTGAGCCGCAGTTTGGGCAGGCTTTTGGAACCTGTTCGGAATATCCGCAATAGTGGCAAATACACCTGCCCCTTGCCTTGTGCCATGTAAGAGACACCGAGCACCTTTTGCAGGTTTGCTCCCAGCCGCATGATCTACACTGATAAAAATAAGCAAAGCCCCGTCGGTTTAAAAATAAAATAGTCTGCCTGCCCATTGCGGCAGTAGCGCGGATTTCCTCTTTTAATTCATTTGTAAGACATCCTGCAGTTTGCGCAAGACTTACCGCTTTAATTTGAGGCATACCGCCGCCGGATAAACGCAACGAAAGGTTAAGCCGCTTTATGATGCCATCCTGCATAAGTTTCCACGCTTCCGCGGAAGGTGTTGCCGAACCCATTATAAATCGTGCGCCTGCGATTTGGCTTCTCCGCAAGGCAACCTGACGGGCATTGTAGCGCGGAGTGCTGCCCGATTTATAAGAGCCGTCATGTTCTTCATCAATAATAATTAATCCCAGATTTTGTACAGGCGCGAATACCGCGCTTCTTGGACCGACGACAATGGGCGCATCCCCTTTGCGAATTCGTACCCATTCCGAAAGCCTCTTGGATGGAGACATTCCCGAATGTAAAGCTGCGGCAAGAGAACCAAAACGATTGCCAATCATTTGGGCAGTCTGATGAGTAAGAGAAATTTCCGGAACAAGATAAATAACTGATTTTCCTTTATTTAAAAAGTATTGAGCCGCTCTAAGAAAAACTTCGGTTTTTCCCGAGCCTGTTACGCCGTAAAGGTAAAATAGTTTTGCATCGGAAGATTCATCTTTGGATTCTGTCGTTATTGCGTTAAGGGCTGCGGCTTGTTCATCGGAAATAGAAAGTTTTTGCTCGCTTGTTTCTTCCGAGTCAGGTATTACGGGAACTGTTACTTTTTTGCCTGAGGGAATCATGCAGGCAAGAGCCTGACCCGTGCTGCAAAGATAGTAGTCCGCCATCCAACGGGCAAGCTCTACATTTTCCTCATCAAAGAGAGGTTCTGTGTCCACTACACGACGGATTTTTTTTACTGCTTCTTCTTTTACGCCTTCGGGCAATGTATCGCGTTTTCCGATTATATAGCCAAGTTTATCATATGAATTTTTTCCAAACGGAACCATCGCCCGTTTTCCAATAGCGGCTTGTTCCTTGTCGTCAATTTGATAGGAAAAACTGTGAGGAGTGGGAATATCAAAAACAATGTCGAAGTAAGACGGCAATTATTTTCCTCCGTTTAAAGCTTCGATTTTCTCGCGTAAAAGTTTTAAATCTTCCCAGGCGGGGCGTTTATAAGATTCATCCCGTAAAAGAGCGGCAGGATGATATGTTACTAAAAGAGGAATGGGCA
>Ga0099364_10011759_pt1 | contig 11898 bp, 7 predicted proteins | sample TergutTh196P3_FD_73070 | JGI IMG/M metagenome (GOLD analysis project Ga0099364, IMG submission 73070) | Microcerotermes parvus P3 segment gut microbial communities from Pointe-Noire, Republic of the Congo - Th196 P3 | ecosystem: Host-associated > Arthropoda: Insects > Digestive system > Gut ...
TCTTATTCCTGGAAAAGGTACGCGAAGCGGATGTTCGTATACGGATTATGCTGGAAACAAATCCCCATATTAATATCCTGTTTAAGTCAAACTTTGAAATTATTGACTGTAATCCTGCAGCAATGAGTTTTATGGGTTTTAACACAAAAGAAGAACTAATTGCCGGGTTCCGGGAGCGTTTTAACAAAAGTATACTGGCAATTCAGCCTGACGGACAAATTCCGCTTACTTTGGAAGAGATGTTTGCTGTGGTCATTAATGAAGAAACTGCAAAGTTTGAGACAGAAATAATTTTAGACGGCTTAATGAAGAGTCTAAATATAGAACTAAAAAAAATACCACACGAAGACAGCTTTGCCATTGTAGCATATTTTTTTGACATGACAGACATTCACAACAGGGAACTGGAACTTACCAGATCGCGCGAACTTAATGAACTGCAGCTTGCAAAGCTAAATTTGGTAGTGCAGGGTACAAAAATTGGTCTATGGGATATGGAGATTGTAGAGAGCGACCCTGTTAATCCCGAAAATGTTTTTAGCTGGTCAGACGAATTCAGGCATATGCTGGGATTTACTAACGAAAATGACTTTCCCAATTTATTAAGAAGCTGGAGCGACAGACTGCATCCGGAAGACAAGGACAGAACACTTAGCGCTTTTGAAAGGCATATGAAGGATACCAGCGGCAGAACGCCTTACGATGTAGAATACCGTCTTTTAAAGAAAAACGGCGAGTATGCATATTACCGTGCTTCCGGTGAGACAATCCGCGATGATGACGGGAATCCCCTGCGTGTCGCCGGAGCTCTAATGGATATTACCGAAACTAAAAATATGCTTCTGGATACCGAAAGACAACGTATAGAAGCAGAAGCTGCCAATAAGGCAAAAAGCGCCTTTCTTAGTACCATGAGCCATGAGATACGAACGCCGATGAATGCTATTTTGGGCATAACAGAAATCCAGCTGCAAAACGATCGTCTTGATAACAGTATACGGGAAGCATTTGACAGAATTTATCTTTCCGGCGATATGCTGCTGGGAATTATTAACGATATTCTTGATCTGTCCAAAATTGAAGCGGGTAAACTGGAACTAATGACAGCACAATATGAACTGGCAAGTCTTATTTGCGATACTGCTCAGCTTAATACCATGCGTATTGGCAGCAAACCGATAGAATTTGAACTGAATGTTGACGAAAATCTGCCCTTATACCTGCTTGGAGATGAGCTTCGTATAAAGCAAATACTTAACAATGTACTTTCCAATGCATTTAAGTATACAGCTTCCGGAAATGTAAAGTTTTCGATTGGTGCAGAAAATAACAATTACGGTGCCGATGGCGGTACTATTAACCTGGTTTTTAGCATTAGCGATACAGGCCAGGGAATGACAAAAGAACAGGTGGATCAATTATTCGATGAATACTCACGGTTTAATGAAGAAGCAAACCGTACAACAGAAGGAACCGGCCTTGGAATGAGTATTTTACGGAAGTTAATTAATATGATGGGCGGAGAAATATTTGTAGAAAGCACGCCGGGAAAAGGTTCTACATTTACTATCCATCTGCCTCAAACAAGATCTGGTTCCGAAGTGTTGGGCAGGGAATCGGCAGAAAACCTGCATATGTTCCGTACAAGCTCCAGGGCGCAGATGAAGCGGGTGCAAATTGCACGTGAACCAATGCCTTACGGCAGTGTTTTAATTGTAGACGATGTAGAAACAAATATATTTGTTGCAATAGGACTATTGGCCCCTTACGAACTTTCTATTGACACAGCAGACAGCGGATTTGCAGCAGTCGATAAAATTAAAGGCGGTAAGGTATATGATATAGTATTTATGGATCATATGATGCCAAAAATGGATGGTATTGAAACAACTAAATTATTACGCAGTATGGGTTATACGCATCCCATAGTAGCATTAACAGCCAATGCAGTAGCAGGGCAGACAGATGTTTTTCTGAGTAATGGCTTTGATGGTTTTATTTCAAAGCCAATAGACATACGTCAGTTAAATGCTGCGCTTAACAAACTGATACGCGATAAGCAGACTCCCGAAGTACTTGCTGCTGCCAGGGAGCAGACAAAGAATAAAGAAGCTGAAAAAGAAGCTGAAAAAGAAGCTGTCCTGCCCAACGAAGTTGGGCGATCCAGTAAAACTGGACTAGCTCCTAAAAAGCAATATCCGGCTATAAGTCCCCGATTTGCAGAGATTTTAGTGCGGGATGCTTCCAAAGCAATAACTAGTCTGGAAGCGATAAACAATAAAAACGGTGTATACAGCGATGATGATATTAGAAACTATGGTATCTCTGTTCATGGAATGAAAAGCGCTCTTGCTGCTGTCGGCAGGAAGGAGCTTTCAGATTTTGCACTAAAACTCGAATTAGCCGGAAGGGAAAATAATACTAAGCTAATGGCAGATGAAACTCCGGCATTTATAAATGCACTGCAGGAATTAGTCAAAGAACTTAAGCCAAAAGAATGACTAACGCTCTAAATTTTTCTGCCATGCTGAACACTCAGCAGCTTGATGCGGTCAGGAACATCGAAGGGCCAATGCTAATTATTGCAGGGGCAGGTTCCGGCAAAACCAGCGTAATTAGCTGCCGCATTGCCGGAATGCTGGAATCGGGGATACCCCAATATGCAATACTAGCTCTTACCTTTACCAACAAAGCAGCCAGGGAAATGGAAAGCAGGATAAAGGAATTAACGGGAAAAAAGTTGCGCGACCTTACTGCGTGCACCTTTCATGCCTTTGGAGTAAAAATTCTACGAAAAGAAATTGAAGTGCTGGGCTACCGCAGTAATTTTTCCATTTATGATGAAACTGACAAGGCCGAGTTAATAAAGGAATGCCTGCGGGAAGGCAGGGTATACAGAGGCAGCAGCCAGGGAGAAGATATTAATATTTACAGCCTGGGGCAGCTGTTTTCCAATATTAAAACCGGCCGTTATTCCTGGAATAATGCTCCGGACCTAACTGCTGCAACAGGAGAAATACATAAAGCAGCCCGCTTCGAAAGGGTCTACAGGGAATATCAAAGCAGTCTTAAAGTATATAATGCACTGGACTTTGATGATCTTTTGGTTCTTCCCATAGCTATTTTTGAAAACCATTGTGAAATCCTCGAAAAATACCGCAGCCGTTTCTGTTATATTATGGTGGATGAATTCCAGGATACAAGTTTAATTCAATACCGGCTTCTGCGGCTCCTGGCTTCAACTCCGTCGGCTAATGTCTGTATTGTGGGCGATGATGATCAATCCATTTATTCATGGCGGGGAGCAAATTATGAAAACCTGTTAAAGTTCGAACGGGATTTTCCGAATGCAAGGGAAATTAAATTGGAACAAAATTACCGCTCTACTACAACAATACTGGAAGCGGCTAACGGTGTAATTTCCAACAATACCAATCGAAAAGAAAAAAATCTTTGGACAGGCAATGCAACAGGCAGGCTTATTGAATTGTACTATCCCGAAGACGAAAAAAGCGAAGCAGATTATATTGCAGGAAAAATCAGGGAACATGCGCTGACAGAAGGCCTTGGTTATGATGCTTTTGGAGTATTGGTAAGAACAAACTTCCTTATGCGAAGTTTAGAAGAAGCATTTATGGAATCAAACATTCCATACAGGGTTTCCGGCGGTATGAGTTTTTATCAGCGTAAAGAAATTAAAGATATGCTTTCATATCTGCGTTTTATTGCAAATACCAACGACGATGTAAATCTGCTGCGTATTATAAATACTCCGCGCCGTGGGATAGGGAAGGGGACTATACAGATTATTTCTGATTTGGCAAAGCGTAATAAAACCTTTCTTTGGGATGCAATGGAAAGGCTGTGCCGTGCTCATATAAGTTATCCGGCAGAAAGCTTTCTTTCTACAAAGATTCATGCGGAACTTACAGATTTTATAAAACTAATAGAGGATTTTCGTGAAGCAATACTTGGCAAAACAAAGGGCAGCCTTTCCCTGCAGCTTAAGCTTTTGGTCGAACAAATTGGCTATTGGGAATATCTTAATGCAGAGTTTAAAAAGAACGAAAAAATAGCAGCCTGGCGTTATGCCAATATAGAGTATTTAATTCAATCCATTGAACAATGGGAAAAGGATCCGGACAATTATGATACGGGCTTATATGCCTGGCTTAACCGTATAAGCCTGATTAATTCCAATGATACAGAGGATGATCAAAAAGAAAAGGTAAACCTTTCAACAATACATGCAGCAAAGGGTTTGGAATTTCCTGTAGTATTTATTGCAGGTGCAGAAGAAGGGATAATCCCCCATACCCGAAGCCTGGAAGATGCAGAAACTAATGAATATTCCAATATTGGTTCTCCGCTGGAAGAAGAACGGCGGCTCTTTTATGTAGCAATTACCAGAGCTCAAAACAAGCTGTATATTACCAGCTGCTATAAACGCCGCCGCCTCCAGGAAATAATCGACTGTACCCCGTCACCCTTTCTGGAGGAAATACCCCCCGATCTTGTGGATGTAATTGACAGTAATAAAATATCGGATAATCCTGCCGAAACAGAAGTGTTTTTTGCAAAGATGAAAGAAATGTTTAAATAACTGCCGTCAGCAGCATAAAAAGAGCGGTTCCGCCTAATATGCTAAGCAGCGGATTCCGTTTCCATATATGTAAAACAGCAGTGACCAGCGCTGCAATTCCCAGCGGTACAATTTCTGTCAGGGCCGGCGGCCGGGCGGACAAAACTTCTTTTACCGGAGAAGCCAGGGCATTAAATGCCAGCACTGTCATGGCTACAGCAGGGACAGCAGATTCTGCAAATGCAAAAATTGCCTTTAATTTGCCTTTGTCCTTTTCGGGATCTTTATTTTCTTCGGTTTTTTCCCTAAAGAGAATAAAGGGCAGGGATCGGCATAAAAATATTATTCCGCCCAAAACAACAGTATGCACCAAGGCTGTTTGGACATTTAACATACCGGTTTCCTTTGTGCTTTGGAACGGGCTTCAATTAATTGGATTATGCCAAGGCTTATAATCATGGCGCCTAATAACGAAATACCCGATGCACCGGGCAGGATAAAAACAGCGGCAATGGCAGTAACAGCAGAAATAATAAAGGGAGCTGCTTTTTGTAATCTAAAAATCTGTTCTATCATTAACACAATAAAAAGGGCAGTTAAGGCAAAGCTTACTCCCAGGAAATCCCAGGGAATAATCGAACCTGCCAAGACACCGATAAGTATTCCTGTATTCCAATAGATTTGGTTAAGGATAGCTACAAGAAACATAAAATACCCAGAGCTTACGGCAGGCAGGGACGAAAGCAGGGCAAAGGTTTCGTCGGTAAGGGCAAAAATAAGGTACGGACGAAAAACCCCTGCGCTGCGGAAACGGCGTATCATGGAAAGCCCGTAAGCCAAATGCCGTGCATTTATAACAAATTGAATTAACACAGCTTCGGCAAGCGAAGCTCCGGCAGCAAACATTCCTACGGCAATAAATTGTCCAGCCCCTGCAAACATAATAAGGCCGGTAGCCGAAGCAAGGTACCATGGATAGCCCCGTTCTATGGTAAAAATGCCAAAGGCCATGCCAAGGACAATATAGCCTAAAAAAACCGGGAAAGAATACTTAAAAGCTGCGGATAATATGTGTTTTTGCTCGGTCATACTTGTTCGGTCACACTTTTATTTAAACTTTTGAAAGAAACGTTTGTATAAAGGAACTTCTATTTTTTCAAGGGCATTGGAAATATCATAGCAATAATCCCCAAGTTTTTCAATACGGCGAACCAGATCAATAAAGAACAGTTCTGTTTTAACATCCTTGCCGGCTTCTATGCGCTGGCGGCCAAGGACTTGCAGTTCTTTACGGGACCTGTTAATGCTATTTTCGATCTCCTTGGTACGGGCTGTTATTTTTGCATCCGGTTCCTGGGTCAGCTGTTCCTGCAGCAGTTCCAGAAATACTCCTACCTTGTTGACATAGGGAACCAGCTCGTCCATTTCTTCCTTTTTGAATATGCGGTTCTTCCGTACACTCTTTTCCAATAGGAGGCTGATAATGTAACAGTCATCGGTCATTTCCTCTATATAACCAATAACACGCATTAACTGGGAAACCCGGAGTTCCGAACGGGGGTTAAGCTGTTCTTTGGTACATTCGATAAGGAAGGCGGTTAAGACTTCCCTCATTTCATCTGCATATTCTTCTTTATGTTTTAATTTTTCACAAAGATTAGCAGCAGCGCTTTCCTTATCTTTCATATCCCGCAAGTCCCGTAAAAATGTACTGAACCGGGCATACATGGAAGCTGCAATGCCTACCATGTCACGGATTTCTTTTTCCGCACGGAAAATATTAAGCTCTGCCGAACTGGATTTAATGGTAGATATATATTCAAACTTGTAATGTTCGCTTTTTTCTTCGGTATCTTTTTCGCGTATAATAAAAGAAACAAGCTTTGCAAACTGGTTTACAAAAGGCAGAAACAGAAGAGAATTAATTAATTTAAACATGGTCTGGAGCATAGCAAGGTGCGTTGTAACTTCATGTCCAAATGGCGTTCCCAGTCTCCAGTTTTGTGCAATCTCCAGCATATTTTGACCGGGTGTAATAAAGTCAACCAGCCTAAGCAGGGGCATTATTAAGGGAAGCGCCCACATTGTTCCAATTACATTAAATAAGACATGGACAAGGGCAGACCGCCTTGCATCGGTTTTTGTGCCAATGGAAGCCAGTACAGCGTCGACGGTGGTACCAATACTGGCGCCAAGAACCATGCCAGCAGCCATGAAATAACTTATTATCCCGTTAAAGGACATTGTCAGAACTATTGCCACCGAAGCGCTGGACGAATGGAGGAGCATGGTCATTAAAAATCCTGCACCAGCTCCTATTAATATTGATAAAGTGCCCATATCCGCATATGCAGCCAGGGCATCAAAATGAATTAATTCATTAATGCTGCTCATTTCCTGGGTAAGATAGTAGAGTCCCAGAAACAACAACCCGAACCCCATTATAAAATTACCAATACTTTTATAATTCCATTTTATAACGCTAAGGACAAAACCCACACCCACAGCCGGTAAAGCCATGCTGGAAATATCCATTGAAAATCCCAGGAGGGAGACAATCCAGGCAGTTACCGTGGTGCCAATATTTGCCCCCATTATTACGCCGATTGACTGGGCAAGGCTTAGAAGACCGGCATTTACAAAAGAGACAACCATGACAGTTGTTGCAGATGAGGATTGAATAATGGCAGTAACGGCAAAACCGGTTATGAGCCCGGCAAAACGGTTTCCGGTCATAAAATTCAAGGTTTTTCTTAAACGATCCCCGGCGCTCTGCTGTATACCTTCGCTCATTATCTTCATCCCAAAAAGAAATATGCAAAGGCCGCCAATCATATTGAACAGCAAGGATGCTATATTCATAGCTCTATGTTAGTAAGTGATTAATAATTTAACAAGTATCTAACAATCCAGTGCTAGGAAATTCACGTTATTTTTTGTATAGTATTCTTATGAAACGCCGATTAATTACTTCTGCCTTACCCTATGTAAACAATGTGCCTCATTTGGGCAACCTTATCCAGGTATTGTCTGCCGATGTCTTTGCCCGCTTTTGCCGGCTGCGCGCTTATGATACCCTGTATGTCTGCGGGACCGATGAATACGGCACGGCAACAGAAACCAAAGCTGCCGAAGAAGGGATAAGCCCCCAGGAATTGTGCAGCCGCTATTATACTATCCATGATGATATTTATAAATGGTTCAACATTAGTTTTGATAAATTCGGAAGAACTTCTACCCCCATTCAAACTGACGTAACCCAATATCTATATAAAAAACTTGACGAAAACGGCTATGTAATAGAAAGGACTATAGAGCAACTGTACTGCGACAGTTGTAAACGCTTCCTTGCAGACCGCTATGTCCGTGGAATCTGCCCCCATTGTAACTATGACGAAGCCAGGGGGGATCAGTGTGAATCCTGCGGCAAACTGCTTGACCCGACAGAACTTAAAGACAGCCGCTGTTCTTCCTGCGCAGAAGCGCCAAAACCGAAATCAACAAACCATCTGTATATTAACCTTCCCAAAATCAAGGACAGGCTGGAAATATGGATAAAGGAAGCTTCGGTAAAAGGCGAGTGGGCCAACAATGCCATACAGATGACCGCAGCATGGATTAGGGACGGGCTTCAGGAACGGGCTATTACCAGGGACTTAAAGTGGGGTATTCCTGTTCCCCGTCCCGGTTATGAACATAAGGTATTTTATGTATGGTTTGATGCACCCATAGGCTATATTTCCATTACTGGAAATCTTGGCGAGGAACAGGGAAAAGACTGGAAAGCTTTTGTTGATTATTGGTGGAAAAGTCCCGAAGAAACAGAACTATTCCAGTTCATAGGCAAGGATAATATTCCCTTTCATACGGTTATTTTTCCTTCCACCCTCCTGGGAAGCGGCGAAAACTGGACCATGCTCCATCATATGTCCAGTTCAGAATACCTTAACTATGAAAGCGGCAAGTTTTCCAAGACCAGGGGCATTGGTGTTTTTGGCAGCGATGCCATGGAAACAGGTATTCCTGCGGATGTATGGCGTTTTTATATTTTTTATATGCGGCCGGAAAAATCCGATGCGCTTTTTACCTGGAAGGATTTTCAGGAAAAGGTAAACGGAGAGTTAATCGGTAATTTGGGAAATCTGGTAAACAGGACATTAAGTTTTGTAGGCCGTTATTACGACGGGAAGATCCCTGAATCAACAGTATCGTCCCCTCTTTCCTGGGACGAGGTACAACGATTTGAAAAAGAAGTATGCGCCAAACTGGAATGGGCCGAACTGAGGGATGCCTTCCGCCTTATCTTTGAGCTTTCTTCCTATGCCAATAAGGTTTTCCAGGATGCCGAACCCTGGAAGCAGCGCAATGAAGATCCGCCCAAAGCGGCAGAGGTAATACGGGATCTGTGTTATGTAGTGCGGGATCTGGCAATTCTTATTGCACCGTATCTGCCCGAATCGGCCAGTCGTATTGCTGCCTTTTTTGGCTATAAGCTGGATTCCGCTCCGCAGAACAACGGGGAGACCGGCAGCGAAGTTCTTAACTGGAGCAGTCTGTGCAGGACAGGCGATATGGACGGGAAAACAATTACCAGTGAAGTACTGTTTAATAAACTCGAAGATGATCGTATTTCTGAGCTTAGGGAAACATATTCGGGCAGTCAAAAGGAACGATCAGAAAACGAAGCTAAGGAAGAAACCAAAACAGAAGCTGTTAAAAAAGAAAAGACTCCCGAAGAAATTGCGGCGGATTTTATTTCTACTTTGGATCTAAGGGTAGCAGAAATAAAAAAAGTTGAACGTCATCCCAATGCAGAAAAACTGTATATAGAAACCCTGGACATTGCCGGCGAAGAACGGATCATTGTTTCCGGTCTGGCGGATTTTTACAGGGAAGAGGAGCTTCTTAACAAGCGTATTATTATAGCATATAACCTAAAACCGGCAAAATTGCGCGGGGTTGTAAGCCAGGGTATGCTTTTGGCTGCAGGGGATCATAAGGGCCCCGATGGAGCAGAACGCTGTGAAGTGCTTTTTGTACCGGACATAGCAAGCGGAACAAGAGTAAAACTCGATGGCGCTGAATGTGCCGAAGTATCTAAGGAAATAAACATAGACAAATTTTTTAGTATTCCCCTGCGTGTCGTTGATCATACTGTTACATGCGGAGGAAGAGCCCTGACTGTAGATGGAAAACCAATTAAAACCTCGGTACTAAGCGATGCGGATGTTGGCTAGTGGCGCTCTTTAAACTTAATCCTGCAGAACTTGCTGCCTGTAAAAGCGCATCTGTATTTTTACAGTCCGATTTTTGGGGAAGCTTTAAGTCCCGTTTTGGCTGGAATGCATATGCATTCAGCGTCCAATGGGAAAATTCAGATGCAGCAAGTTTGTTGGTATTGTACCGCCGCCTAATACCGGGTTTTGGCCTTGCCTATATTCCCTGGGGACCGGAACTTCCTGTGTATGCCGCTCAGGATAAGGATAAAGAGTTCTGTCAAAGTGCTGTCTTGGAAATCGCAGCAGCCCTGCGATCATTGCTTCCAAAAAACACAGCGTTAATACGTTTTGATTTTCCCTGGTATAATAGTGCACAACAGTATAGCAATACTTCTGAATTACCATGGACATTTAAAAAACCCTTAACAAAAGCTATTGTTGATGTACAGGCACCGGATACAGTCCTTATTGATCTGGCTCCCGAAGAAAAAACAATACTTGGAAACATGAAATCCAAGTGGCGTTACAATATAGGACTGGCGGAAAAGAAGGGAGTTACTGTCTGTCATACCAACAATATTGAAGGACTGGATTCCTTTTACAGTATTTATAAAGAAACTGCCGCCAGGGATCGTATTGCCATTCATGGCAAAGCTTACTATATAGCGCTTTTTGAAGAAGCGGCAAAATACAATATTGATCTTCGCTTATATCTTGCTTCCCATGAAGGGGAAGACATTGCAGGAATTATTGTTCTATTGCGGGGCAGGGAAGCAATATACCTGTATGGAGCTTCTTCCAATCACAAGCGTAATCTTATGGCTCCCTATGCACTGCAGTGGAAGGCAATGCAGGATGCAAAAGCCGCCGGCTGCCTTGTATATGATTTATTCGGTATACCGCCAGGTCCCCCGGAAGTTTATCCGGATCATCCTATGGCAGGACTATACCGTTTTAAAACAGGTTTTGCCGGGGATAATGCGGAAAATCAAATTATCCGCCGCTGCGGCTGCTGGGATTATCCCCTGCGTCCTTTTGCGAGCGCTGCCTATTCTGCTGCAGAAAAGATACGAAAAAAAATAAGGGATAGGAAGAAACGCGGAGGACGCAGAAGGGATGTAGGAAGAAATTAGCCACGAACCACACAAACAGACACGAACAAGAATGGTGCTGTGCCTCCGTGAGAGCTAATAACTGAAATTCCAAATATTTTTTGTATAGATACAAGCAAACTGATACTCTTTGCCTTTTATATGCATATATCCCCATTATAAAGAAGATGGGGGTAACAGGAGGCAAAACTTGAAAGCAAATAAAACATTCAAAAGCAGCGTATTCTCTCTGCTTTTCAGCGATCCGGACATCCTAAGGGAACTGTACTGCGCCCTAAAAGGAGTAACCCTGCCGGATAGTATACCCATCGTCATCAATAAACTTGAAGATGTTTTATTCATGGATAAAGTCAATGACATATCATTTGAAATTGGCGGCAAACTGGTAGTTTTGATAGAACACCAAAGTACCATAAACCCCAACATGGCTTTACGATTATTGATGTATATTGCCAGGGTATATGAGAAAATCATTGATGACAGAAGTATTTATTCTACAAAGAAGCTATTCATTCCTCAGCCTGAATTTTTTGTATTATACAATGGAATTGCCCCTTATCCAGATAAGGAAGTCTTAAAGCTATCTGATAGTTTCAAGAACATTGAGGATCTGGGATTGGAAAGAACAAGCCCTGTCCTGGAACTGATAGTTACGGTATTTAATATCAACGAAGGGAAGAACGAAGCGATAAAAAAGGCTGTCATTTACTGTAGAAACCATGATATACTTAAAGAGACATTAGAGAAGCAGGGTTCGGAGGCACCAGGAAAACGCGCCCGAACCGGTGAGGGCGTTATTGGAGGAAATATGGCATGGTGTAGGCCCAGTAAAATTCCCACTAACAAAAAAGTAAAAAGGCCGAAATAATATGTTAATGACTGAATGGAACTGGGATGATGCAAAACAAGTCTGGTACGAAGAAGGCTTTGAGAAAAGAGATAATGAATTGATAGAAAATGCAAGGAAAGCTCTGGCGGATGGTAT
>Ga0099364_10011760_pt1 | contig 11897 bp, 8 predicted proteins | sample TergutTh196P3_FD_73070 | JGI IMG/M metagenome (GOLD analysis project Ga0099364, IMG submission 73070) | Microcerotermes parvus P3 segment gut microbial communities from Pointe-Noire, Republic of the Congo - Th196 P3 | ecosystem: Host-associated > Arthropoda: Insects > Digestive system > Gut ...
CCTATTTTTGATAAAATGTTCTCAACAAGCGCGATAGCATACCAAGAAACATTGAATACATTGCGGCTATCCCCCGCAACAACGTTTATACGGGTTTGCTTATTTGCTCCTATCACTGAGGAAATTTTAATGAGAGGATATGTATTAAATGGGTTGCAAAATAAGTATGGTGTAATGGTGGCTCTTGTCATTACAACATTTCTGTTTGCAATACTTCACTTCAATTATGTTCAGACTTTATCTGCCGTTATCTGTGGGCTGGTTATTGGGTTGTTATACATAAAAACAAACTCAGTAGCTTGTTGCATTTTGACACATGCTTTATACAATTCAATATCATTTTTTACTATGGTTGTTTGATGAAGTTAACAAGTATATTGTAGAGGATGATACAAAAATGCACCGTCCCCGATTAACAGAATTTTCCGACTCCTAGCGGCGGGCAGCCAATACTAACTGCCCGCTGTGTTTTATCTTGAGCGCCAAATCCCGTGTCCTTGACCGCTGTTCTCTCTGCGGCTCGTCTCTGTAAACAAATAGCGTGTATCTAAATACGGCACACCTAATATCACGTATTTAAGAAGAGTGGGTTGAGAGGTGGTGGGCTTACACAAAATAAAAGATTATTGTATAAAAAGTGTCTTATCAGCCAGTAAAAGCTATGCTAAAAATACAACAGAAGATTATCGTATCATTAACTATATTTCCGGTTCACTGGGCATATTACAAAAATGGATAGAAGACGGAACGTCAATCCCACCTGACAAACTCGCACAAATAGCACGAGAGTTAATCATTGGGGCAACATAAAATATTTTCATTATAACTACGATACCGGTTATTTGATTGTTATTACCGGCATGACTTACTCCATCAAGTCGACCACCGCAGGACAATTGACAAGTAGCGTACCCGTGTTTGAGTTGTACCCGTATGTGTAATGTATATATCTGTAGCATTAAAACAAACGTTCAAGATTTTGAAATGCTGAAGCATGCGGGGCTTTCCGACAATGCGAAGGGACTGACGCGCAACAAGCATTGTTCGAAAAGACCCGCACCAAAATCCTTCTCTATACTATGGTGTATTTATTTCCTCATGAGCACGACCTTAATTGGCGCAGATGAATGCCTACCCAGCGTGGATATGTCTACAACCATTTCCAAGCAACCTCCCGCGAAAGCATCGGTGTCCACGAACTCAAAAACAACCTCAGCTTTGCTACCATAATTATAGTTCATAGGCAAACAAAACTCTTTTCCACCGATTATGTTTATGCCATCCGGTGCAAGTAGACGCACATATATCCACTGTTGCTGGCGTGTATGTCCATTATCAGAGACGCTGATTGTAAGCATACGCGGGACACCCGTATGGAAAAACGGCTCGTCATGGTAGTCCACAGCCACGCGGAACGCAGGATATTCGTACCTGGCGACGGCGCGTGAGCTGCATAAGTCCATTATCGCCGGTTCTTTTTCGATACCGTTGCCATTAATGCCCTGTATATATTCGTCGCCGTCAGGACAAAGCAGGTCATCGCTGGATCGTACATTAATTTTGTAGCCTCCGGGCGCAAGCAAATCGCACAGTTCGACGCCAAGGAATGATGGGACCACTCGCAAGATACGATCCGTCAGTTCCGTAACCGAGCCGGGCACCCATATGCCTCTACTGGTTATGTCTATGCACATTGTCACGATTTTATCATCTATGGGCGCAGTCCAATCTTTTGGAAGCGCGCCCCCACCGCTGATGATCCCCATTAAAGCGCCGAGCGTAGCCGCAGTGCAGTCGGTGTCCTCGCCACAATTGACAGCCATGCAAAGACTCTTGCCGAAATCTCCTTCCCCATAATACCAAGCTGCAATGGTATATCCAATGTTTTCCGGTGCATCGAAACCCGGTAAGCTACCTACAAAATCTTCCGGTGCTATATCCTTACGCTTTTTAGATTGAATCCCAAAGGAGCCAGGCGCTACAGCGTGGATAGTGTCGCGCATGTCCGAAAAAGACACTCTTTCCTTATAGCAGCGCCTTGCTTCCTTAATACAGCGCGCGACAGAGCAGTTAGAGGGGATATAACTCAGCCCTATGTCTAACAACCTGTCTTTGTCACTTTCGACAAACGCAGCGCTTTGGATGGCAGCGCAAAAAATTTCGCCGTACAAACCCTCGTCGGCATGATCCACAATCGCGTCCTCATATGCGTACCTGACAGCTATTTCCGGATGCCCCGGCGCGAGGCACGCCCATATTTCGGAACGAATAAAGCATCCGCACGAATCCTTGTAGTTGTTGTCGACAAACCCGGACAATGGCGGAACGAGCCCTGCGCGCAAATTGTTTTTCCCCATGCCGTATTCCACCCAGTTGGGGATCACATAGCTAAGCCAGTATTCGCCTAAAATGGAGGCGTTGACGTTGCGTCCGTAGCGTTCAACCGCAGCCAGCCAAATAATTTGCAAATCTAAATCATCATTGGGCGGCGGCCCGTTGGTTAGATCCTGGGCGTAAAACGATATATCGAGCAAACCGCGCTTGCCCTCAAAGGGCGCGCCTAAAACCCCGCCGATATTTTTGCCGGCCCAGCATCCATAAATTTTGTCTTTAAAAATTGTAAAATCCAGGTTCATGCCATTCGCCTTGTGCGGGCTGCGCAATAGATGAATATTTTGTATAGCGCGACAATGAACAAATTGTAGTGCAGCCTGCCCTTTCTTTTTCGTTTTTAAATTGTGTGCAATCCATTAATATACAATCTATACTCGACTTGTATTTCAAACTAATATTTTCTCAATAGTTCGAGCATTTTACGATCCAGCATACAGCCATTCAAATCTTCGTAGTTGACGTCGCGCCTTTGCGAATCAATAATGCCGAATGGGCCTTTGAAATTCCACAAGGCATTACCGATGTTGTATTCCTTTAAAATATCAAGAACGTCTTCCATCCAGCGAAGCGTAACATCGTGAGGCGTGTTTGACAGGCAGCCCCATTCGCCGCAGTGAACGCCCATATTAAAATTTGCCGCGATGGCCGCCCATGCCCCGTAGTGCAGCTCCAACCGCTCGCGATCCCACAGGCCTTGCCGCGTCCAGCCTCCAGGCCATGCCGGTTCGGGGAAATCATTTTTGAGGTCATGCCATGACGAGCGGTAGCATGTAACGCCTGCCGGTATGTAACCTCGGCAACTCTGCGCCACATTGTCTTTTGCGAGATCGCCAAGATCGGGCATAGGCACAGTGGCATAATTCAGCCCATCCAATATGATGGTCTTTTCCTGATCAATTTCGCGTATCGCCGCGACAGTCGGGCGCATCACATTTTCGTGTTCGCCGGGGCCTATGCCGGCGGGCTCATTAACCGGATTGAAGCTCACTTTATCACTGCTAATGCCCTTGTACCGCTTAGCCAGCACCTGCCAGTGCAGGATAAACGCGTCAAACGCTTCTTGGTCACGCCACAGATCAAATGGTTCCGGCGGCTCAAATCCCAAGAGACTGGACACACAGAAGCCAGGTGCACGATGCAGGGCGATATTGATGTGGACGCCATACTTATCGCCTAACCGCACAGCCTCATCAACGGGCGCCAGCTTATTATCATTGATTTTGAATGGGTCGTTATTTTCAATCCAAAAATTATAGTTCAAAGGTAAACGGACAAAGTCAAAGCCCCATTCGTTTAAGTATCGGAAGTCATCTTCGTCAAAATATCCCGGGGAAGTCAGCCTGAACATTCCAAGCAGATTGAACCCGCGCCAGCGCGGGAGTCTTGTCTGTTTTTTTTGCATTGTTTCTGAAAGCATATCAATACCCCTTTTTTTTAACGGATTTTAGTTGAAAGCTTCGGCTCGTTCTTTCGCGGCTTCATAGTTCGCCATTCTTTTATCCCAGGCTTCTTCATAGCCAAAAGCCAGGATGTCCTCTATCGCTTTTGCCCTGTTGCTTTCAAACTCGTCATCAGTCGCCGACATGACTATTTTAGCGATGTTGGCTTGCAAATATTGATCTACCTGGTTATTTATCCTCGTCACGTCGTCGTCATTGGGATCCATCAGCAGCACCGCGAACGACTCGTTAGTCGTCGTCTCGAATATGCCAGCGGCCAGCATGGTCTGATATGCCTGGCCGGGGAACACGGCTCCCTCGCCGCCATAGAAACTGGCAAAATCCCTTTCTGCGGGCGTGGCTGACATAATGATATAGTCTAACGAGTCGGCAAGCTCTACCGGGTATCCGTCGCTCGGCTGTACAGAACCAACCGATAGCGGGTAATACGCCCATATGCCCCTTTTCGTATTGTAATCAGGGTCGACAGCATTATTGGTGAGGAAATTCTCAAGACGAACACCGATGAATTGAGGGGTGCCGTCAATTATGTCCCAGTCCTCCCCTTTTATGCCAGAATACATAGTCCTAGCACCTTCCTCGGAATTAAGATAGTCTATCAATTGCATGGCCTTCTCCGGATGTTTTGTGGAAGCGCTGATGCCCAGCGAGTGGGTGTCCCTCAGCCCCATGGGGTTTTCATTGGCATACAGGTTGTTCATATAAGGGAATGCGCCTGGGAGTTTTACACATATTGCTTCCTCCCCGCAATATTCAGTGGATGGCTGCCAATTGGTGAAACCGGATGCCAGCACTTCCCCTGTACTCACCTTGTCCGCGTATTGATCGCTTTTGATCGTGAACGCCTCGGGATCGAGGATACCCATGTTCCATGCTTTACTGTAAAATTTTACTGCATCCCAAAACACGCTATCGGGATCTGCGTATTGATCTACAAGTTCGCCGGTCAGCCGATCGTAGGAATAAAAACCATAACATACGGCATATGATATGTTATACGGCCACAGCCCCCAGTCTGTCCACCCGGACAGCCCATAGACCTTGTTTCCATCAGCCGTGGTGGGGCTGTAGTCGACCATCTGTTTTAGCACATCCAGGTAATCGTCCTCATTACTCATTTCAGGCATTCCAATCGCTTTATATATATCCCAGCGGGTCATAAAGCCGCTGACGAACCCATTCCTATATGGGATGTTCATGTCAGTTTTTGTCGTCCGGGTCGGTATTATATATGTCGCCTCGCCTTGGCTGTATATATCCTTTGACCATTTCAAGCCTATCGGGATTGCTTTTTTGAGATTTTGCCCATATGCGTCTAGCAAGTCGTCCAAGGGTAAAAGAGCACCCGAATCCATCATATTTTTTGCCACGTCCGCTGTTGAAAAGAATTGGATGATGTCCGGAAGATCACCACTGGCTGCAATCATTTTAATTTTGTCCGTCGTAGCATTTATCCGGTCGATGACGACACCGGTCGCCTCTGTGATAGCTTTGTCTACTGCAGTGTCGTGTATGCCTTCGTCCACGTTTTCCATTATTACGGTGAGAATGACTGGCTCCCCGCCGCTATCTACGACCGCAGCGCTTGTGGCGGCGGCGGTAGTCGCGGCATCGGTAACGGCCGCAGCATTGGTCGCGGCAGCCCCGGCGGTCGCTGTGGCGCTGCTGCCCCCGGTTTCGTTTTGGGCCGCCGCGCTGGTGACCGCATTGCCCCCTGCGTCGGCAGACTGCGTGATCGTGGCACCGCCATCTGGGGCGCTGCCAGCGCACCCTCCCAGCAGGAAAGCTGCCGCCAAAAACAGTGCGGTGTACTTTTTGGAACCGATAACTTTGCGGTAATTCATGTTGGAACCTCCTCGTATATTTAATTTTATGGGGTCTATACATTCGGTTTTGTCATTATCAGCCTTTGATTGCACCCATCATGATCCCCTTGACGAAATATTTTTGTAAAAAGGGGTATACTAGCATTATTGGGAAAACCGTCACTACAGTAGCGGCCATCTTCACGCTGACAGGTGTTATGAGTATCCTGTCAGGCATGGCGGCGGCGAAGCCGCCGGCGCCTGACATCTGTTGCATGTTTTGCGCAATCCGCTGTGCTTCATCCATATAGTTGTATAAGATAAGTTGAATGGTCTGAAGGTTTTTGTTGCGTACTAAAAAGAAATTGTCCATCCAAGAATTCCATTGCCCTACCGCAGCGTAAACGGCTATAGTGGCCAGTATGGGTTTTGACAAAGGCACTATAATAAACAAAAATATTGTCAGAAGATTCGCGCCGTCCAGCGAAGCGCTTTCCTCCAAGGACGGGGGCAGTTGTTCAATGAATGTCTTAACTAAAATAATAAAGTACGCATTGAGCGCCCCGGGGACTATGTAGACAAAAAAGTTGTTTTGCAAGCCGTACATGCGCATCGTAATATACCAAGGAATAAGCCCCGCATTAATATACATGGAAACGATAATGAATCTGTAGATAAATTTACGAAACATCATTTCCGGCTTCGTGGCGAGAAACGCAAAAAAGGATGACAGGAATATAGTGATCAGTGTACCAATGACTGTCCTACTGACTGAAACAATAAACGCGCCAATAATGTCGTTCCTCCGAAAAAGGCCATCATAGGTAGAAAAACTGACCTTTGTCGGGATCAGGTAGAACCCTCTCGCAACCGCCACAGGGCTGGATATAGATGTGATGAATATATAGTAAAAGGGGTACAGGCATGCAACAAAAAACATGCACATTATCAAAACATTGATTGTATTGAACCAACGCAACGAACGCAATTTAACGTATATGCCATAAACCATTTTAACTACCCCGAAATCTTGCACGTATATACACATCGTTTGAAGATTATATGTTTATATAAGAGAAGCGCCCCTGATTTTTTTTGATATGAAATTGGCGCTAAATAATAAAAATACGCTTATCAGTGTTTTTAACATACCGATAGTTATGGAGTACGAATAGTCGCCAATGAGGAATCCTACTTTATAAACATAGTAGTCAAGCACTTCAATGCGATCAGCAACCATTGAATTGTAAAACATGAAATACTGGTCGAACCCGTTGCTTAAAAGATTGCTGATCGCCAGCAACAATAAAACCAAATAAGTTGGGGCTATCCCGGGCACAGTCACATGCAGTACCAGACGAAATCGGTTGGCCCCATCTATCATGCACGCATCATATAGCTCGGCGTCGATTCCGGCGATAGCGGCGATGTAAATGATGGCGGACCAGCCCAGGCTTTTCCAGATACCCAGGCATAAATGGAAAAGCCACACAGCATTAATGTTACCAAGCAAGCCGACGCGCGAAGCCTGTGCGCCAAATAAATTAATGATGGATGTTATAAGACCATTTTCGGAAAACATCGCATGGGCGAGACTGAAAACGACAATCCAACTGATGAAATTAGGTAGCGTCGTAACCGTTTGGATAACTTTTTTGAATTTACTGCTCCTAATTTCGTTGAGCAAAATAGCAAAGACAATCGGAAGCGGCGACGCTAGGATGCCTAAAATGCTCAGCACTAAAGTGTTCCTCAATACTCGCAGAATTTCCGACGATTCGGTGAAAAGCTTCCTAAAATAATGGATACCGACAAAATCAACCTGAGTAAAGTCTAAAAAAGGCTTGCCTACTTTGTAATCAAACAATGTGTATGCCCAGGCAAACAGTGGGATGTATTGAAACATTAAGTAGAATGCTGCAAACGGCAATGCCAGCAAAAAAAGCATAAAGCCCTTGCGTTTTTTTGGCGAAATGGTTATATAGCCACCCCGCTTCGTCATATGTCCGTTTGTGTTTTGGTTCGCCATCTTGCCTTTCATGCTTTCCCAAAGAAAGTGAAATGCGAAAATAATATATAGTGACGCGTATTGCGCGCCCATAGCCTATATGCTTGTCTGCTATTAATATTATAAAATGACGATAAAAAAACACTATGAAATATACTAATAAAACATAGAATATTTTACGAGATTTGTGAGTTGTAATCTAAAATCGTAATATATTTCAATAAATAATATAATTCTAAACAATTTAGACCATTAAACAAGCGAAACTACGTCAGTTAGCTTTTATTATTTAATGACTCCGTTATTTGTCCTGCGAAAATTATTTGGCGTTTGGTTTGTCAACTGTTTGAAAATTCTCGAAAAATAACTTTCGCTGCCATAACCCACTGCTTCAGCTATTTCATAATTTTTCATTAATGTATTTGTCAGCAATTCCTTTGATTTTTCAATTCTGGCCCGGTTTATAAAATCACTGATGCCGATCCCTGTTTCCTTTTTAAAGATCGAGCATAAATAGTTCGGGCTGTACCCAACGTATTCGGCGATTTCGTTCAGGTTTATAGGCCGGTGGTAATATAATGATATAAAATGCATCGCGCCATTGATATATTTGCTTCCCCCCTCTTGTACTATACCGCTGGTTTCGTTACCACTACCCGATAGCCGCTTCAACACTTCGCGTTTAATACTGGCCAGATCGAGGGAAACCTCGCCGATTTGCATAATAGCGCGGATTGACAAGTATGCTTCTAGCATATTCTTTATGCGCAACAGAACATTGTGCATCGACTTTATGTTTCCCGGCGTCAAATTACAAAACAACAGTAAATAATCGGTTTTGTTTAGCGGGAAACAAAAAAAGCTGTCGCTCCCTGTGGTAGAAGCTTGGATTATTTTTTCGACAGAGGACTTAATACTGCCCCAACTGTCATCATCCATAGCCCCGCCACTTTCCACCGTTAACCCTTCAGATCCTTCCTGCCCTGTGATAACGCTAGCCTGACCGCTTTGTGTTCCAGCCCGCTCGATGCCTCCGCTTGCCGGCACGCTGCTTTTTATCGACCGCTCGTAGTGATTGTCAACATGCTTGGTGATTGACATAAAACAGCCGGACAAGTATTGTTCGTAGTCATTTGGAAAAATTTTGGCAAATAAATGATAGAACTGGGCGTCATCATACGAATTTTCGAATAGATAGTTATGGAGAAACGTTTTTTGAGCGACATAATTTTCCGTATAGTCGTTTGTGACAATTCCCTTTATATTTCTAGCATCCAATGAATTTTTTATTTTACAAAGCAGCGTATTTATTACGGAGTGATCCATTGAGTGTTTTAAAATATAGTCTGCGACGCCCATGCGCACTGCCCTGTGTAAAAGTTCGAACTCCTCCAAGCAAGTCAATATTACAATGGGAGTGTCTTTATCCACCCCTCGAACTTTGTCAATGAATTCCAACCCGTCCATTACCGGCATTTTAATATCAGTCAAAATAAAATCCGGTCTACGCTTCAAATACATGTCCCATGCGATTTGCCCATTTTGAGCCTCATAGGAAACCTTCATCTGATGTTCCGCCCAGTTAATAAATGAGATTATACCCGCACGTACAAGCATTTCGTCTTCTACAACCATTACTCTATACATACGCACAAACATTCCTTATATAAAATAGTTACGTAATATGCTGTGATTTAATTAGCCGTTTGTTAGATTATCATGCGAAGGCTTTTACTATGTATGGTTATGGAACAAAGGATGGAATCCGCAACTCTACTTTTGTTCCACATGCTCCGCTAATCAGTACAATGCCGTACATATCCCCATAATACAACCGTATCCTTTTGTGGATATTGCTGATCCCTAATCCTTTTTCGTTTATATCGAATGAAGGCGCATCCATCTCGCTTTTTAGTATAACCAATTTATCCTGTGGGATGCCCTGCCCATAGTCCCGTATATCAAAGATTAACATATCTTGTTCTTCTTTTAGGTTTACATCAATTTTGCCGTTACCGCTGTCCGGTGAAATCCCGTATAAAAAGGCATTTTCGATTAAAGGCTGTAGCAAAAACTTTAGAACATGCTTTTCCATCAAAGTGTCTGGAAAATTAAAACTCGTGCTTACACCGCCACCATAACGCAAATTCATCACATCCGCATACTGTTGGATGAATCCTAATTCTTCCCTCGTTGTCCACGAGGTGTTTTTATTTTTGTATATTGCCCTCAGCATGTTTACCAGAGAACCCATTCCATCGGCTAATTTAGGTGCGTTGTACAGCGTCGCCATGAAGCGAAATGCGTATAAAGTATTATATAAAAAATGGGGATTAATATATGATTGCAACGATTGAAACTCAGAGACGCGTTTTTGTTCTTCAATTTCGCGATTTAATTCTGTAAGCTGCCGGATGCTGATGGACATTTCGTTAAATTGCTTATTTAGTGCTCCAATTTCATTGTTGGGTGTGTTCGTCACAGTCATGCCGAAGTTTCCGCGCGCGACCTGCTTCATTTGCTGCGTCAATTGCTTAAGCGGGGAGGTTAAATTGAGAACAAGCGTAGACGAGAGTACCGTAATGAATATGATTTCAATGACCAGTAAAATAGCCGTCAGGTTTTGGACAGTTTTAACATCATGTAATATTACTTGTATCGGCGTTTCTTTTATTAAATACAGACCGTAATTACCGATGGCGCTATAAGTTACCTGGATTATATTATCGTCAGTTTTATAATTGTACCACCCATCGCGATCGTTTGGTAGAAAACCCGTGAAGGCGAGGCTGGGTTGTTTTAACAAGTGTCCATTGGGATGCGAAACGATGATGCCATCTCTGTCAGCTATATATTTTATCGATCCATTGTCGTCTTGGCTTTCATATACTGAACGGAAACGGCGTTCGTTTATATTTATTACCGTGACAATGTCATGCGAAAGCGTCTGGGTCATAGGAAAGTGCCATGTAAATGTCATATATTGTGACACATTATAAAAAACGCTCCGCGAATACCGGAAATCCCAGGTGGTAAAAGAGCCTATATATTGAAATTTTTGCAATAAAGTGCGCGTGTTAGCTAAAATAGGCGTGTCATAAGTGATTTTTTCCATATACAATTCCTGTGGCAACTCCTTGTCTATAAAAATATTCCTGGCTGGTTCGATGCCTATGATTTTCGATTCGTCATTATATAGGAATATACTATCAATTACAGGTGTAGTCGCCAAATGGCGCGCCATGCTGTAAAAAGCTGAATTTAAAGCCGCTACTTTTTCAAACGATGCATTATATTGCTGGTAGAAAGCCTGTTGCACATCCTTATCCATTGTCAATACAAGCGCTGTTTGGGCGCATGTATCAATGGCGGACTCTAGATTGTAGGCCAACTGTTTGGTTTGATCCAAGTTCGCGTTTATGGAATTTTCAAGTAAAACTTTTTTCATTTGGTTGTTGAGGACATATGCCCAAAGAGTAGTCGACAAGCAGCACACAATAATAAACCCGGATATTATTTGAAAACTTAACGTATGTACGATTTTTTTAATGCGGCACAAATTTATCGCCCCCTCCCAAATCATAGCATGTAAATAACAATTTTACATCTATTAATACATTTAATACTTTCGAAATACGTAGCGATTAAGCATCATTCCCTGTTACTCAATATGAGCGTTGTACCCTACAAGTACATAAACACTTCCAAGTGTAGCCTGTGCCGATCCAGTACAGTAACCATAAAATTTGTTCGTCGCCGTGTATACACCGTGTTTACTATAAACTATTGAACTATTGTTATATATTTATGTTTCTGATAGGTATGGTTTTCCACCTGTCGAAGTGTTACTATATGATTATGTTTATGTTAATGATCATAATTTTCATTTATTTGCGGGGTGACGTGTTATGAGGATAACCGATAGCGATTATCAGGTTTTGACTGGTTCGGAGCTGCGGGGGATGGGTGGGAAAATTTTGATGCATTTCAACGCCATTGAGCGCCGGATGCGCAAAAAGCAGGACCTGCGGGGCGGAAATTTCACGGTCGTCGATGGGGAAAGCGAGCGCCTAAGCCCGATGGTGCGCCGTTCTATCGCTTTTGACAAGGCGCTGGGCGACCTGCCTGTCGCCATTGAGCCGTTGGACATCCTGGTCGGGAACTGCGTCGAGGGCGACCAAATTATCCGCAATGTGCTGCCGACGTTCCTAACAGTCGACGAGCTGACTG
>Ga0099364_10011761_pt1 | contig 11896 bp, 8 predicted proteins | sample TergutTh196P3_FD_73070 | JGI IMG/M metagenome (GOLD analysis project Ga0099364, IMG submission 73070) | Microcerotermes parvus P3 segment gut microbial communities from Pointe-Noire, Republic of the Congo - Th196 P3 | ecosystem: Host-associated > Arthropoda: Insects > Digestive system > Gut ...
GCGAAGCCTGCTTTCCCCGCGGACAACGTCCGCCTACTCCAAGTAGAAAACCTCCACCAACTCCTTCTGCTTCGGCGAATTATCCGAATTAACCTCCATAATATCCGCCATATAATCCCACCACCGCTGGATGATACCCGTCTCGTCTCGCGCCTGCGAATCTGCGCCCCCTTCTTTCACTTTCTGGACGGCAAAAAGAATGTTCGTCTCACGGTCTAAGAAAATAGAATAGTCGTACACTCCCTGGTCGGCAATGATTTTCTGCAATTCCGGCCAAATTTCATTATGGCGTTTGACGTACTCTTCTTCCATTCCCTCTTTTAAATACATTTTAAATGATACTCTTTTCATTGTTATTGATTTTTAGAAATTAATAAATATAAGCATATTTCATACATAGCTCGATAAATTTTTCTACCCGTTCATGGCTGACATCGTCCTGAATGATATGTGCCGGAGCGATCATATATCCGCCATTTTTACCCAGAACTTCGATTTTCTCCTTAACATCGGCTTCTAATTCCGCATCTGAGCCATAAGGCAGCAAATGTTGCTGGTCTATAGCGCCCCAAAACACGAACATATCCCCAAACTCATCCTTCAGCTCTTGGGCTGAATGTCCCGGCACATCGGGCTGCACAGGGTTAAAGACGTCGAAACCCATCTCTTTGAAGTCGTTCAATAGCGGACGTACCGCCCCATCGCAATGCAGGATAGGCAGAATATCTGCATTGACAGCTTTCAGGCGGTCGTTCATCTGCGTATACCACGGTTTGACCTGTTGTTCAAAAATCTCCGGAGGCATCAGCAGGCTCGTCTGCGTACCGAAGTCATCGCCATACCATATCGCATCCACACCCCGTTTTATCAGTTCGATAGCTACTTGGGTCTGAAATTCAGTACATTTCTCGAATAAGGGCTGAACATATTCTGCCTCCATCATCATGTCTACGAGCAACTTTTCAAGTCCTACAAGCTGTTGTGCCAGCGAGAAGATAGTCACTTCCACATCGCCAATAATGAAATAATTGTCTTTATATTGGGCAATGAGACGTTCAGCATCCCGATACCGTCCCGGCGCAAAAGGGTCGGGCAGTGTAAAAGCATCAATATCGGCTTTTGTCTCAGCGTGAGCCAACGGATAGCCCACCACTTCTACATAAACCTGTCCCTGGCGCATCAGCATCCCGTATTCATTGAACCAGGCGCCATCGGCATCAGGTATAATTTTAAAATTATCGCTTACCGATGCGCCGGTGATCACGACGTCGCTCCCTAAAGCTGTGCGAACATTGTTACCGCTGATCCGCCACGTGACGTCTTCATACAGATTGTCTGTAATTTCTACAGGCAAATTCAGTTTGTTTGCAAAAAATGCAAGGTGATTCCTGCTCAAATCGAACTGAACAGGCACTCTGTCAGGCAGCCCTTCTTTCAAACGAAAGGCGCGTAAAACTCTTTCTCTTGGTGTCATAAATTCAATTATTAAAAGTTATTATTTTATTTCCAAAATCGTGACCGGTCCCAGTAAGCCCGATTCTAACAAGGGCGAATCTTGCCTGAAATGCCGGAAGGTCGTGAATGTGAATCGTCCACTGGTGCGTGGAGTGCCGTCCTTGACCCATGAAGGCCATTGCCCGCTGCGGATACCGTCGTCGGGCAGGCGCTCGTCGCCAATCAGCCGGTTTGCCCAGAGGTTAATCACTTCTATTTCCAATACATTTCCTTTGGATTTAACAGCTTTCGCAATATCCACAGACCATGGAGCCGTCCACACCACACCCAAGTCATGTCCATTCAGGCGAACGCGAGCCATATTTTTCACCTTGCCCAAATCTAAAAACAACTGTTTGCTCTTTGTATCCGGCTTGTCGAATGTTTGTCGGTAAACAGCCGTTCCAGAATAATACTTGATGCCGGTATCAGCGTGTAACGTCCAGTCGGTCAGTTGATCGAAGGTCGTTTGTTCGGGTCCTCCCCATGCAGGGTCAAACGAAACTGTCCACGGGGCAGTCAGCGAAGCAATCTGTTTCATGTCGGGAATATTATTTCGCGCAGTCTCTAAAGAGCGAGATGTTTCTGTGCGAAAAACGATAAAATACCCTTCATAGACATCAAATTTCAACGGAATAACCATTTGGTCTCCATCGGTAAAAAATTCAGGTAAAAGTTGCATTTTGCCTGTCATCGGGTCCCATAATTCGGGACGACGGTCGGTTACACGGAATTTACACTCGACTGTTACAGCTTGATCAGTGCGGTTTGACACAAAATAAATATCGCATCCGTCCATTGTGCGGTGCGTATACCGAATCTGTCCCGATGATTCAAAGTCTACCGGAATATCCATAGACGCCAAAATATTTGCCGTGAAACTGTAGGCAGGGTAAAGGTATTCCTGCCGGTCGCGTAGCTCCTTACTCCATATCAGTCTCCCTTTGCCAAAGGCGCGCGTTTCTGTTATTGCCGGCGCCTCGTTCCCGCCCCAGAGTTCCTGTACTAACTTTTGAACCTCCACGTCACATGCAGGATAATTTTGAAGACTGGGAGATTTCAGCGGCGGCAGTCCTACGACCGTTGCACCTTCGCTCACCAAATCGCGGATTTTCTTCAGCAATTCCGGCGTCATCGTCTCGAAACAGGGCAAGACTAACAGACGATAAGACGCGCCACCGGGAAATGTGACGCATCCATCCTTGACTGTAGCAAGGTAGAGCAGGCTCGGCGGACAACCGTCGAAACTGTACCCTTTGCGGTCGGGTAGCGGCGTCTCGCCGCGGAAATTATCCCCTTTACCTGCCTCAATAGCGCCTTCAAGCGCGGAATTGGGAGCGCGAAACACATGCGGCGCTCCTTCAGGCGTCAAGTACAGGACATCGGCTACCGTGCGACCCTGCTGCAACATAAACTGGCAGCGCGAAACATAACGGTGGTAGGCGTCTGCCATCGGCCACCAGGTCTGATTCCTGTCCCAATGAACCCCGTAAGGTCCCATAGTCATGCCCGGACGTAGTCGGTCGTCTAAATATTGATGTTGAAAAGTATGGTATACTAACCGGTTAATACCGGCAGCCATCGCCCAGTCTGTTTGGTTCTTCATAGAGCCGGGATGTTGTCGCCAGCCGTCAAGATGTGCGGTAAATGCTTCGGCAGGCACGACCGGTTGTCCGAGCAAATGCGCTACCGATGTGCCTTCGATAGCTGCAAATGCAGTATTAAAACCATATTCGACGCTCCAAAATTCAGCCATCGGCACATCTGCAACCGAAGCCAATTCGAGATCGGCTGTAGGGTTCATGTCGTAGGGTTCGATGGACAGTCCTAATCCATAACGTTTAGCATAGCTTTTGATATACCCTGCATGGTACTCCTTGATCAGTTCTTGCGAAGTGATCCGCAAATCCCATAAGAATCGCTCGCTTTCTTCGCGACTTTGGACAATGATACCGGCATATACGGGGTAAAACGGCTGCGGATCGTACCCTCTGCGACGGGTGAACTCTTCGCGGAAGCGCCCCGTCCAGTTTTGGGCACCCATTTCCCAACTGTCCATGTGTAGCATTTTCAGTCCTCCCTGTGGAAGCGCTTTAGTGAAATTGATATGGCTGAACAGTTTCCCGACGAAACGCTCTAAATGGGCGTTCATCGCAATGGTATCAAATTTGTCGGCTTCCAATCCTACGCCGGGCAGGGGCGCCGGACGGGTGACCGCGCCATTATTGCGAGCGCCGAAACGCATCACCGTCCAACGACCGGCAGGGACGTCCCATGTCAATGTCCCGTCAGGTTGCAGAAGCGCCGTCAGGTCAATGATTTTATCGCGGTCGAGGGCTTTTTCGTCTGTTTGGGCTTCCGAAAAGGTAAGATATTGCTTCACTTGTGTCGCAGAACTGTACGGTTTGCGGTAATATAGCGCTTTCTCTTCTATCCCCGTAATCTGGAAATAGGCTGTACCCGGCTCTAAATCAAGCCCTATCGTTGCCGTCCCTGCTGGGAAAGCAAGCACAGAGACGTCTTGATAAAATTCTTCCCACTGCTTTTTAGCTCCGGGCGTAAAACTGCCTTCGCCAAAAAACGGCCTTTTTGGTGCGGGAACAGGCAGGGAGATCGTCTGCCTTCCGGCGCCTGATATATCCACTGAAGAAGATACTAAATGCTGCATTGACTGTGCCCCTTCTACCCAGGGACCGCCACTGCCCGTCCAACCCGGACCTACACCCAGCGTAATGTTAATACCCAAACGCTCGCACTCCGCTACAGCATGTCCGAACATATCCTGCCATTCGTCGCTCAAGAAATCTACCGGTCCACGGGGAACGCCTACATTGACTTCTAAATAAACCAGATTGCCAATACCCGCCTGCTTCATAGATTCCAAATCCTTCGTCATAGCTTCCTTCGACAGATTTCCATCCATAAAATACCAATATACGCCCGGACGCGCATCATCAGGCGGATGAACAAACCCTTGCTCCAACCCGCTCCCGGAAGACCCGCAGGAAGCCAATACCCCTAATACCCCTGCAAAAAAAAGTTTAATGTAAATTTTCATATTAAAATATTTTAGTTAATCATATATCTCACTTCCCTTGTCCCATCAGGGACATCCATTCCCCATTCTCCATTGTTCATTGTTCATTGTTCATTGTTCATTGTTCATTCCCCATTACGACCATCTCAAAATCCGTGATTTGGTCTATTTTGATGGTAATCTTTCCATTTTTAACGTTCATAGCCGCTTTCTTTTTCTGAACGGTCAAATATGCGCTTTTGGGTTTCATACCTTGCGTATCTATCGTGACCGTAAAGGGACCGACCGGAATAAATTCATCCAAATAGCCGGCGCGATTAGAGCCGGTCAGATTCACTAAATGGAGAATAAGCCGGTCATCCTGTTTATATAATTTACAATCAATATGTCCGGGTCCTTCCACTTCAAGCGGCAAAGCGCCATTAGAAGCCCAACGGACAGCATTAGCAAGCAAAATACCATGGTCGGGCAATAATTCACGCCCATAGCAGCGATCAACATCTCCAGCAAAATAAACTGCCCGCCCGCCACCGGGTAGCGTCCCTGCAAAGAGCGGGTAAGTATCCGGTTCTTCTTCGCGAATCCATGCAAATTCGGGAGGATAAATAGGGAAAGGCGGGATATATGAAAACACCGGTTGCAGGGAGCCATTAGATTGTACGGTATTTATTCTGCCGCCAAAAGGCAGCATATCCGTATCTTCAAATCCGGTTAATATCTCATGTCGGACATCTTTCTTCGGTAGACGAAAATAGTTGTGCGCTCCCGCCGCTTCCCAACCGGCATTGGTAGCGCCGGTCGCCCCTTTGGTCGCTCCCGCGCGCGCAAGTCCTAACAGACGCCACAGCTTATCATTACCCGAAGGCTGTCCGTCGCCATCCAACGTTGCCGTGACGCCGGTAACAATGATATTCCCGCCTTTGTTCACAAAACTGCACACCGCGTCTATTTCCATATCCGACATCACAGCGATGTCCGGTAAAATCAAAGTGTTAATACGGTCGGAATATTGACCGATATCCTGCACATTGATGGGCAAAAAAGGAATACGATAGCGCGACAACGCCTGACAAAAACCTTTCCATGGCAGCGAAACCCGTTCTCTGACCTGGTTTTGTCCGTAAAAATCAGCGTTCGTCTGGCTCCAAACCACCGCTACATTAGATAAGTCAATGCGGTTGTAAAGATATTGTTCATTAGCTTCATGCCATTGGAAGACAGGGACAGGCGTTTCAAACTGTCTACGGTCGTTTTGGCTTCCTCCGATGTGGTGAAACCAGGGAGAAATACCGCCGGCTATTCCTGAAACCATCCACAGACGCGTTTCTTCCTTCGGATTGGTTGCTAACCGAAAGGTACGGTTACCGCGCACATAATTAGCCATGCTTTCGGGGACAAGCGCCTGTTCGTCGGAAGCCATACGCAAGAGCGCCCCGTTGATGACATTTTGCTCAAATCCCATCCCTTCACGTCCTTGATGGTCGCAAAAGACCATTTTTGAACGCGATAAGATGGCTTTCAGATCAATAAAAGCCCCCGAAGCAGGATCGGCATGAACCATCCCAAACCACAGGCAGTCGTCGCCTCCCGCCTTTTGGGTGACTTCATTAAACAAATCCCAATTAGCAGTCCTACATTCCTGCCCCCAGCGCACCCATTCGCGGTAAACAGGGTCATCCCACGAAACGCTCTCAGGAAGCTCAAGCCCACGCTCTGCTTTAAATTTAGTTCGACAGTTCGCGCAATAACAGATGGTATTGCGATCAAGCCCTTTCCAACTATTGTCAGTAAAACCGACAGGATGATACCTTTCTATGATTTCTTCCAATACCTGCGGAATGAACACCTTATAATAATCGCTATTGATACAAGAATAATAGCGGTCGTTCGACATGATAGGGTCGCCGTTTTTACGTCTACAAAACCAGTCGGGATGCGCCTCAAAAAACTCCTTCGTTGCCCGATTGATATCCATGCGGGCAACCACAGCGATCCCTTCCTCACGAGCCATATCACTGACCCGTTTAAAAAAATCCTGTTCTCCCAGATACTGCGCCCTGTATTGCAATTCATATTTGCTGGGATAATAAGCGACAATGCCACCACAGTTCACAATCACACCCTGAATCCTGTTTCTCCGCCAATGCCCCCTCCAAAACTCCAAATCAGCCTTCACCGGATCATCTTCCGTAAAATTAGTCTGCGCCCAACGATAAGCCGTCCTGTACCAGGGCAAATCAGTCTCAGCCTGATGAGACAGCCCCCCGCCTCTGTCCGCGTTTTGCATCCCAAGAGCCAGCAACCCCAACAACCCAACAAAAAATAGCAACCTATTCCCTCTCATAATCTCCAACAATTATAATAATAACCACTAATTTATATTTTGCACTTTCTACCGATATATAGTCCCTAAAGGGACAAACAGGGGTGCGTATGAACATTTTCTACCGATATGTAGTCCCTATCGGGACAACTACCTCCCATACAAAAATTTCGCCGAAGGCACAAAAACCACATTCAACTCCGGGTCTGCCATATCCGGATCAAGCGGGAAGATCGGTCGGATAACCCGCTTATAGGGAAGGCTTTTAAAATCCTGGTCTACGCCCCCCCGCGTTTTAGCCATCACCCAATCCGCCTGCATATCATACCATTGGCTCACTAAATAACCCTGTTTGACCATGACAATATCCATCGTAGAAGGGTCTACGCCCGTACCGGCAAGGTTAGGCGTAGGGGAAGAGGTGCCTACAACGACATAAACGCTACCCGTTTTGATGATAGCTATATTACCGCCCTGCCGCCCTTGCGATTGCCCTTGGGCGTTAGGCGTCCGTGCATATACGACTGTACCGGATAACAGGATAGGCGGCTCATACGAGTTATCTGTCATAGCGCCTACATAAGCCTCCACTTTCCCGCCAATACCGGCTTTTTGCGCCGCTTCTACCATCTCGCTGCCCGGAATCGAACAATAAAGCAGACTTTTCCCGTTAGGAGACTGCAATTCAGGACGTTTCAAGACCCGTGCCAAAGTCCACGTTACTTCGCCCGACCCGCCGCCGCCGGGATTATCGCCCATATCGCTGATAAGGAATGGCTTTTTGTCGCTGGATAGCGCCAAGTCTAAGCACTCGTCCAGATCATATCCGGGCGCTTCTAAACTGAATAAACGCCTAACATCCCAAAACTTTTGGGCAAGTTTCTTAGCCCCTGCCTCAACCTGTGCTTTATCATCACCGTACACCATCACTGCGCCCTGATTCCGCCTTTCATCGCCCCAGACATAACCGATCCAGATGCCCGCATCTATCACCCCCGGCATGGCTTCCACTTCAGGAACCATCGCATACAGCGATTTTGCCGGTTCAACGCGGGTGCTTGTCCACTCTCCGGAGAGCAATACCGGTACCGCTACCCACGCCTTATAAGGCGGGCGTCCCTTACCCGAAGCAATGCGTTCAAGCAGGTTGACCACGCCGCGCCGATGCGATTCGCGCGCATCATCGTGAGGCGCCGTGCGATAGGTTGTAATCAAATCAGAGTAGAGGGCAACCCGCCACGATACGTTCCCGTGAAGGTCCATCGTAGTCGTAACAAGCGCGTCGTTTCCAATCACCGCGCGCACTCTTTCCATCAATTCACCTTCGGGATCATCCACGCCTTCCACGCTACAAGCCCCATGATTATAAAACCAAAAAGCATCGTAGGGCATGTTTTTCTCAATGATTTCAAGCGTTTTACCGACAAATTCCTCAAACGATTCGCGCGTAACCGGTCCGCGTCCACCCCCGCCCCCCATTAAAGCAGGAAGCCATACAGCCGACTTTCCCATCACAGAATCCTGATGCAGATAAGCCGGTAAAGCAATCGGCCTGCCGACAATCGCCTGCCGGTTAGGCATAAATACGCTGTTCTCAATCTGTATACCGGCAATCCCGATACGGGGAAGCGGCTTTGTTTGCGCTACTGCCCCGCCACCCAACAACAAGGCTAACAGGCAGTTAGTGATTACCGCGAACAAAATACGATTGGGCAATGTGTACTGTTTATAATTTAAGTTCTTCATTCTATTATGTATTAATTTTTTTTACAAAGATACCATTTTAAATTGAAGCTGGACAACATATCAACCGACTTTACTGATGTGCCTCAATTTTTCCTTGTCAAGGATTGTAAAATTGATGAAGTTCAGGATAGCGCTTTTGAACATAGGCGATATGCGTAGGCTGATGACCCTGTTTTAAGATGGTTTCTCCCTTATTGAAATGCAAAAAGACCGAAGCCTTTTCCAATTTCCGGAACTCGTCAGGCGAAATAAATTGCAGGGCAAGTCGCCTGAAAAAACTGATATAACTCTCTAAACCCTTATCTAAATCCATAAATAACAAGCTATTATACAATCAATATGGAATTTTATACGCCAAAACATGAAAAATTACATGTTTGATGCTGAAATCTTACCACAAAAGTACACAATTTTAGTAAATATTAAACGATACTTTTGCAGAAAAATTTGGCTTATGAAAAAAATTGTATTCATTCTGCTGATAATCAGCACTCAAATCGTATCCGCACAGGATACAAAAGTTCCTTTTGCCTTTGATAACGGAACAATCCGCATAAAGGTAGGGGGATATGTACAGAATGTTGTAGCCTCTGATTTTGGAGGTTTTATCAACAACCACGATTTTATCGTCTCGTCGCTGTCGGTTCCCGAAAATTGGGATCAGCAGTCGCGTTTCGCCTTTGATGCTACTGCATCAAGGGTCAATTTGGATGTCACCCACAAAACCGGTTCTTTCGGGGATATCCGGTTATTTATGGAAACCGATTTTAAAGGGGCATCAAATGTTTTACGCCTTCGTCATGCCTATATTTCGGTATTGGGCATTACTGCCGGTCAAACATGGACGTTCATGTACGATGCAGAAGCAACGGCTAATACCATCGACATTCAAGGCGTCAACTCGCGTACCTTTTTTCGGACACCTCTATTGGGATACACCGGCACATTCGGTAAACGGTTTAGCGCCGGCATTTCTTTTGAAATGCCAAACGCAAGAATTACTGCGGCAAGCCCTGTCAGTTCCGTCACGCAAACGGTACCTGATATTCCCGTATTCATCCGGTACAAATCGGAGAAAGGACATCTCAAGCTGGCCGGGGTGTTTCGGAACATCCATTATGGCCATTCAGGGCAGGAGAAAATGAAGGCCAAACAGGGTTTGGGAGTGCAGTTGACCGGTTCCATAAAACCGGTTTCCGCTCTGACGCTCTATGGTCAAGGTATCTATGGAAAAGGGATTGCGCGCTATATTAACGACTTGGCTTCCTTGAATCTGGATTTGCTGTCAGAACACGAAAATCCGGGACATGCGGATGTGCCGGTCATGTTTGGCGCTTCCGTCGGGTTACGGGCGGATATTTCAAAAAAAGCCTATTTGACTTCCAACTTCAGTCTCGCACAAATGGATAAAAAAGACGGCTTTACAAGAGATTCCGATTACTCGCACAGCAAATATTTCTCGGCTTCCCTGTTCTGGAGAGCCTGGCAAAACCTCCTGTTTGCCGCCGAATACCTGTATGGCGAAAGGATCAACATGAATGATGCTTTTGGTAACAGCAACAGGATACAGGCCATGTTACGTTATAGCTTTTAATCATTCAAAATTTATATCATCATGAAAAAGAAATTTTCGTTAAACGAAGACTGGTCATCGACCGTCACGGGTTGTTTCATTATTTTGGCAGTCCTTTTGGTATATGCTTTCAAAGTCGTCCTTCCCTGGCCTTCTTTCAATTGGTCGGATACGACGGAATTGGCAGGCAACGTATTGACTGTCAATAATATATGGCATACTTTACTGATTTTTGCCGTTTCATTTGCGCTTGTTTGCATAACAAACCGGCTGTCGGGCAAGCCATGGAAAGACAACCTGGGCTACCTCGTACTTTTTGCCCTCACGTTTCTTGCAATGATCATCGCAGGGAACAAACTTTTGAAAGAAATGGGCGTCGAGACCGTGATTTTCAGCTTGCTTATCGGCTTGTTTATCAGCAATGTGTTCCGTGTTCCCGAGTGGATGAAAGGAGCGCTCTCGTCGGAGATGTACGTAAAAATCGGACTTGTTCTGCTGGGGACAACCGTTCTGTTCGACAAGCTCATGCAGTTGGGAGCGGTAGGCATTTTACAGTCGGTAGTTGTCGTGTTCGGGGTTTGGTATTTCTCATTTTGGCTATGCAAAAAAATGAAGATAGACGAAGAAATGTCGATGATGCTGTCCAGCGGCGTTTCTATATGCGGCGTTTCGGCGGCTGTCGCTACAGCTGGAGCGATAAAAGGGGACAAGACAAAGTTGTCGTTCGTCGTTTCTTTGGTGTTAGTAATAGCTGTGCCCATGATTTTCCTGATGCCGGTATTAGCCAAGCTGCTCGGATTGAACGAAGTGATGGCAGGCGCATGGATAGGCGGAACGGTCGATACGACAGCGGCGGTCGTGGCTACGGGAGCCATGTACGGCGAAGAAGCAAAGAACGCCAGCGTCATCATCAAGTCGTCTCAAAATGTGCTGCTGGGCGTTGCGGCTTTCTTCATTTCGCTTTACTGGACGTACAAACATTCCAAAGGGAAAGTCGTTGAAGAAGGCAAATATGCCGACAAGCCTGGTGTAAAAGTGTTGTGGGAACGTTTTCCCAAATTTGTTTTAGGGTTTATCGCCGCCTCGCTATTGTTTTCCTTCATCATCAATCCCAGCGAAAACAAGCCTGCCATGGAAACCATCAAATCCATGCAGGGACTGTGGTTTGCGCTCGCCTTTACATCCATCGGATTAGAGACAAGGTTTAAAAGTTTTATAACACAGGGAAACCGCAAAGCTACCTTCGCCTTCATAGTCGCCCAGACCTTCAATGTCGCCTTTACGTTGCTGATCGTCTATCTCCTGCAATACTTGGTGGGGTACTAAAAATTACATGGGATCGTGGACGTCCCGCCCGTGTTATAAAATATACGGACGAGACGTCCACACTCCCAGTATAAGGATTGACGTATGAATGTTTTAAAAATTTGAACTGATCGCAATTTGCGACCGGTTTATTCTTCTCTTTGTTACTCATGTTTCGCACTTTTTTTGTCCCTTTTGGGACTACATATCGGTAGAATAGGCACATCTCCCCTCTCTATTGTCCCGTTAGGGACTACATATAGGTAGCATATATCAGGCGATGCCCTGAGCCTGTCGAAGGGAACATAATTATATTGTGTACCTTACGGCACGCATTAATGATGGATAACGGGCTTCGTTCTACCGATATGATGTCCCTAATGGGACAGAAGGTTGCTGAGCTTGTCTAAGCATGGTT
>Ga0099364_10011762_pt1 | contig 11895 bp, 11 predicted proteins | sample TergutTh196P3_FD_73070 | JGI IMG/M metagenome (GOLD analysis project Ga0099364, IMG submission 73070) | Microcerotermes parvus P3 segment gut microbial communities from Pointe-Noire, Republic of the Congo - Th196 P3 | ecosystem: Host-associated > Arthropoda: Insects > Digestive system > Gut ...
TCCGCCTCCAGCGGCATATTTCTTTCCCTGAAGGACGCGACGCACTCGGCCAACTCGGCCTCTATCAGCTCCTTTGCCGCGATTATGGCGTCGTCGGACGTTACGTAGTGTTTCGCCGGGAATATTGCGGCGGACTTCGTACCGGTTATCGAGCTGCCCGATACCGGGTCAATCTCGTCGATACGCTCTATCTCCTCGTCAAAAAAAGATATGCGGAGCGCCGTGTCGCTGTATGACGGATACAATTCCAACACGTCGCCGCGCACGCGGAACACGCCGGGCGAGAACGCCATGTCGTTACGCTCGTAGTAGTTGTCGAGCAGCCGCATCATGAAATCTCGAAGCCGCCACACGTCTCCGACCGCGAATCGGAATATCGCCTCCTCGTAGCTGCGCTTCTTGCCCAAGCCGTAGATGCAGGAGACGCTCGCAACCACGACAACATCCCTGCGCTCTATCAGCGCCTTCGTCGTCGCGAGGCGAAGCTTCTCGATGCGTTCGTTTATCGAGGCGTCCTTTTCGATATAGATATCCTGAGCCGGGACGTAAGCCTCCGGCTGATAATAGTCATAATAGCTGACGAAATAATGAACCGCGTTTTTCGGGAAGAAGTCTTTAAACTCACTGTACAGCTGGGCGGCAAGCGTTTTATTCGGCGCCATCACAAGAGTCGGGCGCTGGAGACGCGCGATCACGTTCGCCATTGTGAAAGTCTTTCCGCTGCCGGTCACTCCCAGCAATGTCAATTCATGCTCACCGTTGCCGAATCCCTCGCAGATTTTGTCGATAGCCTCCGGTTGATCCCCCGACGCAGGCCAGGGAGAGACCAACTCAAATTCTCCGACGCGCCCGTCGTTGTACACGAAAAATTTTTTTAGCCTGTCGTTCCGGGATATTCGAATTCGGCGACTTCCATTGCGGCGTAACGTTTCTTTATCTCGCCCATGATTTCGTCGAATCGCTCCGTATCCAACTCCGCTATGGCTTCAAATATGGAATGTTTTTTGAAAAATTTATTGTCCGGCCTCATTCCGTTTGAACCGAACAGTTCCTTGTAAATCTCTGCGTCCACCGGCATGTTAAAATCTTCAGCCATCTCCTTGGCGCCGAAGAGAACCCATAATTCCCTGAAGCCCGCCCATGCTATCGCGGCGGCGCACATCGCGCAGGGCTCGTGGGTCGCCAGGAATACCAACTCTTCCGGCTTGGGATGTACCGGCAATTTGAAAAACCTGTTCAGCGTGTCGACCTCGCCGTGGAACAACGGGTTTTCAATCCTGTTGTTGGAACCCACCATTACGGAAGTCAGCGTATCGGGCCTCAGGATGGCTCCGCCAAAAACATGATTGCCCCGCGTTACTTCACATTCGGTGAGAGGAAGAATCTCGTCCCTGATCACGTCCAGCATTTTCTCTATCTTCTCGACGTTGCGCATTAGGCATGCTCCTCCCGGTCAACACCTGTTCATCAATCCAGGTTCGTTATTCTGGCAGATTCGTCGCTCCTGCCCCTGCCGGCGGGGCCGTACGATACTATATCATACTCGGTTCTGTCTCCCGGAGATAAATAGACATAGTCGTTGCCCCAGGGATCCTGCGGCACCGATCTCGCCCTAAGGTATCCGCCCGCCTGGTAGTTTCTCGGCTCCGGCGGCATGGTGGGTTTAGTTATGAGAGCGACAAGCCCTTGTTCAGTCGTCGGGAAAAAACCGTTGTTAAGGTGGAATAGTTCGAGCGCCTGCTCGAAGTGCTTTATCTGCGTTTTTGCCGCCGTAATCTTAGCCGCTTCGCTCTGCCCTACAAGACGCGGACCAATCAAACCTGCGAGCAGACCGATAATCACCACGACTACCATTATCTCCACAAGCGTGAAACCTCGCTTTTTGATTATCATTCCATACACCCCCTGTATGACGACTTCACGGCGCTTAATTTAACGCGCATTACATCACCTTGCCATCGATTCATATCCAATTTACGCCATTATAACCGACAGGTGATGAAAATAAAAGCGCGGGCGGATTAATCGACAATGTCACGCGCGGCAGCAGCCAAATCCGCAGCACGCCGGACGGGTATCGGCAAAGGCTCGCCGTCGTCGCCGTTTCCCACGAGATACCCCCTGCATCCGCTGTGCCGGCATATTTCCAGATCCCGAACCCGATCTCCGACGGCGATTGAGCGGTCTAAATCCAATCCCAGTTCCGAGGCCGCTTTATAAAACAGACCCAATCCCGGTTTTCGGCATCCGCATTCCTTCCGGTAAGCCTCGACTCGCGCCTCCGGGTGATGGGGGCAGTAGTACACCCCGGCGATGTCGGCGCCTACCCGAGCCAGCGTTTCCAGCAACCAATCGTGCAGCGTCCGCACATCGTCCTCAGTGTAATATCCGCGCGCCACCCCCGATTGATTCGTCACTATCACCAGACGATATCCCGCCCCGCGCAGGAGCGCGAGCGCCTCTTTTGCTCCCGGCAGGAACTCGAAATCGGCTATTTTATATACATAACCCTTGTTCGCGTTTATTGTGCCGTCCCGATCCAGAAAAACAGCCTTATCCACAAAGTTTTTCCTCAACAAGCTCGCACATGATATGCCCGATGAGGATATGGCATTCCTGAATACGGGCTGTAATACCGCTCGGTACGACGATGGAAATATCCACCATCGCTCCAAGCCTGCCGCCCCGATTTCCGGTGAGCGCTGCGGTCAGACCGCCCAGTTCCCGCGACTTCCGCGCGGCGGCGCATACGTTTTCAGAGTTCCCGCTGGTGCTGAACCCTATGAACAAATCACCCTCGCGGATATGAGCGGCGACTTGCCTGGCGAACACACTCTCATATCCGTAGTCATTAGCGATGGCAGTCATTGCCGCAACGTCCGCATTCAGGACGATAGCCGACCAGGCGCTCCGTTCCTTTTGAAATTTCCCGACGAGTTCTCCGGCTATGTGCAAGGCGTCCGAGGCGGATCCTCCGTTTCCGCAAAGCAGTACCCTGCCGCCCGACTCAATGACGGACGCCAATGCCCCGGCAAGCCGCGCGACCGTCAGGAGAAGCTCTTCGTCCATAAGCAGCGCTTTTTTTACCGCGATACTGTCTTTGATTCTTTGTTGTATGAGTTGTTTCATGGACTCATCTCCTTCCGCGTCAATTTTTCGATAATGGTCGTGGTGGATTTTCCTTCCACCAAAGGTATCAGTACAAGACGCCCTCCCCCGGCTTCCACCAAACCCTTCCCGACTACCTCTTCGGGGCGGTAATCCGCTCCTTTGGCAAGGATGTCGGGCCGCAACTCGCGGATCAGCTCATACGGCGTGTCTTCGTCGAAGATGACAACGTAATCTACGAATTCCAATGCGGCCAGCAGCAAGGCGCGATCTTCCTGAGAATTGATCGGACGACCGCAGCCCTTCAGGCGTCTGGTCGACGAGTCGCTGTTGAGCCCTACCACCATGATGTCGCCCAGTGCGGCGGCCTTGCACAGATAGTCCGCGTGACCCAGATGTAAAATATCGAAGCATCCGTTGGTAAATACAATTTTTTTGTCCGGCTGTGTTTTACGCAGGTTGACGACGGCCGATTTTTCGACAATTTTGTGACCGCCGAGGCTGTGCCCGTCGTTTTTTCGTATCCAGTCGTCCACTTCGCTCAGGTATACCGGCGAAGTTCCCATTTTTGAAACCTGTATACCCGCCGCAATATTGGAAAATGATACCGCCTCCACAATGGAAAACCCGTTAGCGAGACATGCGCCCAAGTACGCGATGACGGTGTCTCCCGCGCCGGTAACGTCGTAGACCTCCATCGGGGTGCTCCGAAATACCTCGCGCCTCCCTCCCCGTTCGGTCAAAACCATGCCGCGTCCGCCGCAGGTCGCCAGCACATATTCACAGCCGCACATTTCACAAAGAAGGGCTGACGCTTCGGCAATTTCACCGAACTCATACGCGTTCCGGCCGGTGAGATCGCAAAGTTCCTGAAGGTTCGGTTTCAGCAGGAAGGCCCCGCTGTATTTTTTCGCTTCGGAATCCTTAGGATCGACAAGCACTCGGATACCGCGCTCATTGGCTGAATCGATTATCTCGCGCGTCAATTCGCCGGTCAGCACTCCTTTTAAATAATCCGACAGAATCACAAGATCGAACTCAGGCAGCTTCTCTTTAAATGTGATTTTCAGCGCCGCGCTTTCTTCGTCCGAGAGTGAAAACGAGTCCTCCTCGTCCAGGCGCATCACCTGCTGGTTGTTGGACGCGATGAACCTGTTCTTTATAGTGGTTCTTCGCCGTTCGGAGCGATGAATCATTTCGGAGCCGGCGGTAACATCCCGCAGCATATCCATGAAACGAATACCGTTCGCGTCGGCGCCTACGATTGAGAGCAGTGACGCGCGCTGCCCGGCGGAGATCAGGTTGACCGCGACATTGGAAGCGCCGCCCAGGGCATGGCGCTCCGTCAGTTTTCTGAACACAGGTACGGGGGCTTCCGGGGAAATCCGCTTTACCTCCCCTATACTGTAAACATCCAACATCACGTCGCCGGCCGCCAGAATATTTTTTGACTGTAAACGCTGTTCGAGTTTCATTGCATATCTCCCGTTACATTCCCGCGCCACTCGAAAGCCCTTGGCAAAAATTCCGCCGCAAATATTTCGAACGCCTTCATCACAACCTCAGCCGGTAAGTTTTTCAAAGGTAATTCGCGTGCGGCGCGGGTAATGTGATCATCGGCGCACAACTCCCGAAACCAGGGGATGTTCGGCAAGTTCATCGCGGCGTACGTCGGCGAATGATTGAAAAGCCCCATCGTAGGCACTCCGCTTAGAGCTGCGAGATGCATGGGCCCCGTATCGTGCCCGACGGCAAGAGTACAGTGATGAACCAAGCCCGCCATTTTTCTGAAGTCGAGAGCGCCAACCAGATTAAGTACATTCCCCGAGGCAATCGCGCTTTCTATTTTTCGTCCCATCTCCTCTTCGTTAGGGCCGTGACCGTTCAGCACAATCCCCCATCCTTTGCTCGCGAGAGGGCGCAGGAACTCGATCCATTGCTCAGTCGGCCACATCTTCCACATGCTGCCGGCTCCAATGGCGGCAAAAAGCCTGGGCTCAGGCAAACATGCCAAATGTGCGAGCGCCGACTCGCGATCCTCAGACGCGGCAAATATTGACCGGAAAGAACGGTCGCTAATATCAAAATCACACAGCCGACTCCAACGATCCAAACTCTCATGATAGATGCCCTTAAAGAAAAACAGGCAAGCGCTTCCGATACGGCGTTCCGCCTTACTGAACAGGGAGATCAGAGATGATTTTCCTCCCGAATGAGTATTTATCAGCCATTTATAACGCCCGGTTCTGATTTTTTGTACGACGCGCCGCCACTCTCCGAAGGTATTCTTACTCCCGGTAATCACGTCGTCAATGTAGGGCTGGATTTGAACCAATTCGGTAAACCTCCGGTGAGACAAAAACGTCAGATGAACATCCGGAAAACGTTTTTTGAAGTTACGCGCATCCGCAAGGTGTTCAAGGATGTCGCCAAACGCCCAAAAACGAATCCAAAGCGCCCTGTCTCCGGATTCGGGGATTCCTGTTCTCATGGCGTGAAAAAGCACCTCGCTTTATGGTACAGATATTTCCCTAAAAGGCCGGCCATCATGAACACATAGTTACGAAAGAATTCTTTTTGTAAAGTATTTGCGATTTTCGCGTAACACTGTCTCGTTCGGCGATGTGTGAAGGGAGATTTTTGGAATATTTCGATCATCAGATCTAAAAGCTCCTCCGGCGGAAGTCTGCCCCAGGGCGTCTTGAGAAAATATCTCCAATACAGGCGGTCAACAGCGGATCCCTTTGGCGCCGACCAGGGTTTGGTGGTAGAAGCATGCAGGATGGAATTCGCCGCCTCAGGAGCGTTAATATCGCCGCTGTAATTCCCATTGCGGTTGGTATAGTGGTTATTGAACCGAACTTCCAGAATTTTTATTTTGCCTTGAAAACACGAATTTATCAAATCCTGATCCGGATACTTCATGCAATATTCGTAGCGCCTGAACCATCGGCATATCTGCCATGCGTCTAATTTTTCCTTCATCTGCGGTATGTTCATCAGCAGGACGCCGGAATTGATATATTTTTTCGGATCGCATCCCATAAGCCTCATTCTTATCGAGGTAGCGGAAAATTTACCGCGAGAAGCTTCCAGCACTCCGGCACAGGAACACTCATCCAGGGAAATATCCCAGAGTTCGCGGATGTCCATATTGACCACAATGTCGCAATCCAAGTAGATAGCTTTGTTCAGATGCAAGGTATCCGGAATTGCCAAACGAAACAATACGCCGACAGACCAACCGCTCTTTTCGGCGATTCGAATTGCCGCGTCTCCCAACTGCTTCATGTATGGCGAAACATTATGAAATTCGACCTTCTGTGAAAAGATTTTCGCCGTTTCGGAGAGAAGTGAACGATTGCGGTTCGTGAGAGTTTCGTCATGCAAAATGTGAACGCATACAGGGCTGCCGGTGCGTTCGAAAACCGACGCCATCACAACCCCCGCATGTTGTGAATACGTGCCCTTCGGGTCGTAAACCGCCAGAACTACGTGTATGGTATTATCGTGCTCCTGTTTCGCGCTCATGTTTCTTCCGATTCTCCTTGCGCGAGAAGGTACTCCGCTTCATGAAACGGGATTTTAAAAAGCAGGGCTGCTATTTTAAAAATATCGCTTGAAAAAATGTCATTTCGCAAGCGACGGAAAATTTTCCTGTAACACTGTGTTGTTCGGCGATGCGTTAAGGGTGATTTTCGAAATATTTCTATTATTTGATCAATAAGTTCCTCCGGCGGAAGTCTGCCCCAGGGCGTTTTCAGAAAAGACCTCCAGTACAGACGATCCACAGCTGACCCCTTCGGAGCCGACCAAGGTTTGGTGAGATTAGCGTGCAAAATGGAACCGGCGACGCCGGGGGCGTTAATATCGTCGCAGAAAGCCGCTCTGAGGTTTGAGTCACAGTTGTTGAACCGGCTTTCAAGAAATTTTATCTCGCCCCGAAAACGCGAGTTGATCAGATCCTGATCGGGAAATTTCGTGTAATGCCGGTAGCGTTTAAACCACTTAATGACTTGCCGGATGTTTGATTTTTTCTTCATCCGGGGTATGTTCATCAGAAGGACGCCTGAATTTATATACTTCCTCGGGTCACATCCCATTAACCTCATTCTGAGAGCAGTCGAAGAAAACCGGCTGATAGTGTCCGGCACTCCCGCACAGGAACAATCATCCACAGGAATATCCCAGAGTTCACGGATATCCATATTGACCACTACGTCACAGTCCAGATAGATAACTTTGTCCATAGGCAGAATATCCGTAATTGCCAGACGAAACAACATTCCAACAGACCAGAGAGTTTTCTGAGCGATTTGGACTGTTTCATCCCCCAACTGCCTAATATATGCCGAAACGTCATGAAATTCCGCCGCCTGGGCAAATATTTCCGCCGTTTCGTTAAGAAGCGAACGATTGCGGGCAGTCAGGGTTTCGTCATGCAAAATGTGAACGCATACAGGGCTTTGCGTACGCTCGAAAATTGAAGCCATGACAACCCCGGCGTGTTGTGAATACGTGCCCTCAGGATCGTAAACCGCTAAAACGACGCGGACTATATCGCGCTTAACGTTACTGGATTCCAATTATGGACATCTCCTCGCTTTTGAAATACAATCAATCTCCCCGGATAAAATTCCTGACGTTTTCTTCCAGTTTATTTGCGAGTTGGATATGATCCTGCGGATTTATAAGAGTAATCTCTTCATCTTCCAAATACTCTTCTTTCCTCAAATTAATTGGATAGCAAAAATTATCTTGCTCCGTTGGTCCGGCATAATTGACCAAATCCGCAAGTCCCGTATATCTTCTGTCGTATTTATTATTTACCAACAATACGGGCGTTCCCATCGCAACGCACGGCAATGCGCAATGGAGTCTCGACGTGACCACCATCTTCGCCGCCGCGTATCGCCTCAATAGCTTGTCTGCCAGAGCAAAGCGTTCATTATGCGTCGTATTGCCGGGAAAAAAATGAGTTAAATGGATTATCTTTGATTGATCTTTATTCCTCATAAGATTTGAAATAATTTTTTCGATCTTTTTGTTCGTAAAAAAACGTCTTAACCTGTTTTCTCCGGAAGGATAGTCCACAAAAATAATTTCATCCGTCTTTTTACCGCTGTCGACCGAGTAAGATTTTCCAAGGGTTAAGGACATGCAACCGGAAAAATACGCGTCGATCCCCCTCTCTTTCAAAAAAAGCCTCGTCGCGAGGTCGCGGCAGCCGATAGGTTGGTTCTCTTTAAGATAAACTAATGTTTCTTTTGGAAAATTCTGAGTATTGTGCACATGATAAGAGACAAACAAAGGTATTATTCTCCTGCTTATATCGTTGGTTCCTCCGTGTATCCTCCACCATCCGTTCATAACCAATCTGATTTTTTCGCCGTAGTAAAATTTAATGGATTCACGATCCACTAAGCGATCTACCCTGGGCAGAAATTGTTTTACCGATAAACTTTGAATGTAATCCCCGATATTCCGTGTATCTTGAGGCATATTAACACCCGTATACCCGCTCGGATTTTCGCCGTAATCGTAGACCAACAGCCCATAATTCAAATTCATCACCGCCTTTTCATATATAAAACATAAAAAAACTCACATTCGGGTGAGATCGCCCTTACTTCGCATTTTTACAAAATTCCGTCCCGGTAATTCGTGAAATCCTGGAAAGCAGTTAACGCTTTTTCAGGCGAAATGTCGGCCAGGCACTCGACGGGACAACGGTAATTCCAGCAGCCTTCCCTGGGACAAGTCACCCGTACGTCCCGAAACCATGGCATCCGAAATCCTGCCGCGTAAGCATCGGTGACTCCGAAAAATCCCAGCGTCGGAACCCCCAGCAACGCAGCGAGATGCAACGGTCCCGTGTCATTTCCCACGGCAACTGTGGAAGCCTGCGCTACAGCAGTCATCAGGTGAAAGGGAAGTTGTCCCGCCAAGTTCAAAAGAGCGGGATCACCAAGTTCAGCTTCTATTTCCTTCGCGGCGGCCTCTTCAAGGTCTCCATGACCGTTCAGAACAACCCCCCATCCCTGACTCAGCAATTCCCTAAGAAAAATTTTCCAATGGGCAACAGGCCATAATTTTTGCGGTTTGCTTGCTCCAATTATTGCAAAGATCTTTTTTTCGGGCAGTTTCGACAGCAACGTGCTTGCCTTCTCTCTGTCCTCCGGAGTCGAAAAAATAACGGCGTCGTTCCGAGCCGCAATGTCCAAACCCATTGCGTCGAAGAATTGCCAGTGCGTGTCCAGATAACAAAATTGCACGGCTCGATTGTAACCAAATCTCCAATAGACACCGCTGAAGAGGGCAATGAACGCAGCGGAACCGCATCGGTGCAAGCTGAAAAGCCATTCGAAATTCGACGAGCGAATACGGCTCGCTACTTTGAAAAAATCCTGAGGGCGCTTTTTGACGTCCCAATACATCCATTCGTCGATATAGGGCTGAGCTTCCAGAATATTTGCATACTCCGGTTTGGAGAGAAACGTCAGGCGCGTCTCCGGATATTTCTTTTTGAAACGGTGAGCGGATGCCGCCGCCTGCAGAATGTCGCCGAAGGCGCTGAAACGTATCCACAACACTTTATCTCCCGGCTGAGGTTGGGTTTTCGGCTTTTTCCTCAAGACAACGCCCTCTTTTCGCCCTTACTCCTTCAGGCTGTTTAGTTAGTTCAGGATGATAGCAGAATTACGGCGTTTTGTCACAGCGGGAGTAACCTCGCCGCAAGTATTGTAATTATGGGATGTACGCGTACAGCTTTTTCCTTCCCTGAATGATCTCGTACGCAGGATTTATCCCCTTGATGGCACTCTCCAGCGCTTGAGGGTCATCGGGAAGGTGATAGGTGCAAATCGCGAGGCGCGGCCCAAAGTTCTTCAATACATTTTCCGCCCCTTGCAGCATAAAACGTTCGTGTCCTTCAATATCCGCTTTGATAAAATCGACGCGCTCCAGCTTATTCTCCTCGACGAAATCGTCCAAAGTCGTTACATGCGCTGTCACTTTTTTGCCACTTGTTTTTCGCAATTTTATTGAGGAAGCTCTGGTATTTTTAAAATCCAAAAACATGTCAAGCTCTTCCCTTCGGGCGCCAAGCGCCATGTTGACAGGGATAATGTTTTTGTTTAAACGCGAGGTCTCCATTAGAATTTCAAACACTTCCGGTATCGGCTCGAAGGCGTACGCGCGGGCTCCGCATACGGAAGCGTACGCGGAAAAATCGCCAATCCATGCCCCCGCGTCAATAACGACATCATCAGGACGCAATTTTAAATCAATTTCACGTGCTCTGTTGGAGTAAATATAAAAACCCTCCGGCGTAAGTTCATCGATATATTTGACATCGTTAACATCATAATTATCTTCCAAGTGCAGATAAGAGTAAAAAATATCCTCAAATGTAAGTTCAAACAAACAAATTTCATCACGTTTCTCAAGCAGTGGTATTTTTGCTTCTTTAAACACGTAACAGTCCCGCGTTAAATACATCTTTCTTCTTCTCTGCCGAAGAGCTTTTTCTTTTAAATCTTGTTTTACAAATCCAACGAGTCCGGCGGCTTCACCAATCACCCCTAAAAAGAACTCAAAAGGCGTTTCAATTTCAGCCTTCATACGCAAATAAGAGCGGCGCAGTCTTTCCTTCTTTCTCCTAAGCGACTTCATTATCATAAAGTTAACACTCCATTCATGGAACATATTACCCTTTTACCCTGGCGTTGCGGAGCGTTCCTTTCGTTCATACAGACGGGATAATAGCAGAATTAGGGGTTTTTGTCACAACGGCGATTTTTTCGGCTTATTCGATTTCTAAGTCATTCGGCTTAGAAATCGAATTGCGTGACGGTATCTCGCGTCCAACGCGTAGCGTTGTGTTTTTTCCAAATCAATATGCGTTATGCGCATATTGATTTGGAACTAGAATTAGAGGCGCACAACTTCTTCGGCTGTGACAATGATTGTGATTATATGTTAATGCCGAAAGTTCATTTTATCAAGCGCCAAATTGAATCACTAAACGGCTTTTCGAACCGTACAACCGTCAGTACACAAGGAAATCTTTTGCCAGGTAATTCCTCACGTAATCGTCCGTTCCTTCCTCAAGCGAATGGAAGTTTTTTTTATATCCGGCGCCGCGCAGCTTATTAAGACTTGCCTCGGTAAAGTATTGATATTTCTTTTTCAACTGTCCGGGCATGTCTATATATTCTATGTTTTCGGGCATACCGAGCGCTTTAAAAATTGCCCCGCCCAACGCGCCGAAACTCTCCGCGCGCCCTGTGCCTACATTAAATAAACCGTTCTTATCACTATTGTTTATAAAAAATTTTATCACATCACATACATCTTTCACATAAATAAAATCCCTCAGCTGCCCGCCATCGCTGTATGTTTCATTGTATGACTTGAAAAGTTTCAGTTTCCCCGATGATTTAATCTGCTTAAAGCCATGATAAATTACGCTTGCCATGGATCCTTTGGAATATTCATTCGGCCCGTAAACGTTGAAAAATTTCAAACCGGCAAATTGCCGCGGTTTGTCTTGCTGCCTCGACGCCCAAAGATCGAAAAAATGTTTGGAGTATCCGTATCCATTCAAGGGTTTAAGCAAATTAATGTCGGTTTCATCCGAGAAACCGGTTTTCCCGGATCCATAGGTCGCGGCCGAACTCGCGTATATAAAACTTATGCCGCGTTCCGCGCAATAATGCCACAAGCTTCTGCTGTAGCCGGCATTATTCGCAAACAGATAATCAAAATCAGCCTCCGTGGTAGACG
>Ga0099364_10011763_pt1 | contig 11895 bp, 11 predicted proteins | sample TergutTh196P3_FD_73070 | JGI IMG/M metagenome (GOLD analysis project Ga0099364, IMG submission 73070) | Microcerotermes parvus P3 segment gut microbial communities from Pointe-Noire, Republic of the Congo - Th196 P3 | ecosystem: Host-associated > Arthropoda: Insects > Digestive system > Gut ...
CATATCTGTAAGAAATATTCTAATCAAGTCAATGGTATGAAGCGCCAAAGGAAGAATACCAAGCATTAGTAAAACAAATGAGCCGCTGAAACCGGGAACAATCAATGCCGCTGCTGCTATAACTCCAGCAAAAAACAAAAATATCATATAAGGAATGTTCATGCTATTAATCATTTCTTGCGGGTTTGCTGCAGATTCACCTTTTTTAAAAAATGACAAGGCAAGCAATAGTACAAATGGAATAACTATTAAAATAATTTCCAATAGTTTGAACCGGCTGCCCTTTTGTTTTACTTTTGTGTATACATGGGGAATTATGCCGCATATTAAGCCAATGAAAAACAGCATCGTCGGAAATGAAAATTCATCCAGCAGATATTTGGTAATAGAACCTAGCAGTAGCAGCCCTAAAACCATCCCGATAATAAACGGTAGCAATAACGCTAGGTTTTTTTTGATATTTTTTTTGAAATTGTTTATTGCTGAAATAAGCTCGAAGTAAAAGCCCATTATTATTGCTACAGTGCCGCCACTTAGGCCAGGTACTATTTGAGTCATACCCAGTACCAGTCCGTTAAAAAAATTCTTTATAATCTTAAGCATGATAGAAGGTTAGCATAATAACCAGATTCAATCTAGTACACTGTAAATACTGTGAACCATCTATGAGGTAACTTTTGATTTAAGGGTCCGCTGATTTCGCTGATTAATACGGATTTTTCGTACTACGCCCATATATAAATCTTAAAAATCCGTGTAATCCGCGGACTTTTTTAAAAGTTTTTGAAGTTATAGGTAAGGAAAAAAATAAGAACCTAATTGACAAAGCAGAATTTATTAGCTATATTGTCAAGTCCTAAAATAGGTTGACACATTTTATGCCGCCTCCCTGTGCATTTTTTCCGGCGTTTCATAATTAAGCGACTTATGCGGGCGCCGTTTGTTATATAAAAACACGGCTTCTTTCACCGCTGTTTTTGCCTGATTCTTATTCTTAAAACAAGAGCCGATGTAATATTCCTGTTTCAATATCCCGTTTACCCTTTCGGCCATTGCGTTTTCATAACAGTGCAATTCTTCGGTCATGCTGATTTGCAGCCCTGCCTCCTGTAATTTTCCGACATAAAGATGCGATGCGTACTGGCAGCCGCGGTCGGAATGATGCACCGGCTTTGCGCCGCGCCGCAGCGATGCCAGCGCCATCGCTAATGCAGCTAACGCCCCCTCTGTTTCAAGGCTGTCTCCCGCATGAAACCCTACAATCTTTCGCGACCACATATCGGTAATCAGGCTCAAATACAAGAAGCCCTCAACAGTGCGGATATATGTTATATCGGCAGCCCATGCCTGGTTCGCTCCGGTCAATTCAAGCCCTGCTATCAAGTTATGAAATACCGGCAGGCTTGGCTCAAACCTGGTCGTTCTGGGGCTTTTCGGCAACGGGGGCACCAAAAGCCCTTTTTCACGCAAAACAGCGAAAAACCTGTCCCTTCCTAGCTTTACGCTTGCATTTTTAAGCGCGGGAGTAAGGATTTTGAATAATTTCCGCCCGCCGAGCCTGGGCTGCAAAGCGCGTTCGACTCTGACAAGCTGTTCCACAAAGCCGGCATCCGCTTCCGACCGCCGCCGCGCAACGCGCCCTTTGTAAAAATTTTGCCTGCTCATGCCCAGCTTCTTCGTCAGAGCGCTTATGCTTGCCTGTATGCCCTTTTCTCCGCCTATCATCTTCGCACGTCCGCAAGCCTTATGGCGTTGTTTTTTTTTAATTCTTCCCGGCTCGTTCCCATTTCCTCGCAGGCTATTTCAAGGAACGCCCTCTCAAGGCAGTAGTCCATGTGCGAATCGGACAGCGCTTTCTCCAGATCGCGTATCCTCTTTTTCGCTTCTTTCAATTCGTCAATCTCGGCCATTGTTTCCACCCTTACCCTTTTCGGCAGCAATTCCTCCCTGCCGTATTTTTTGATCCATTTCTGAACCGTGTTCATTCCGCAAATGCCGTATGCTTTTCGCGCGTTTGTCATTGTAGCAAATTTGCCTTGCCCGATCTCCTGCACAACTTGCATCTTAAACGCTTCGCTGTAGGTAATAAATTCCTTCTTCATTTTCTTCTCCTAGTGTCAACTTTACACCAGGACGCGACACCCTAACTCCTCACTCCTAACTTCTCACTCCTACTCTCCTTTGTGTCTCTGTGTCTTTGTGTGAGATATTGGGATTTAAAGTTCTAGGTGGGTTTTAAAACAGGGATTACAGGGTCGCTTAGTTCAATAACCGCAGGGAAATCTTCGGTCTGCAGCAATACAGTTTCACCGTCCATTTGGGCAAGTATCGGGTGAAGGCCCGAAAACTCAAGCTTTTTTGCATTGAACATCATAGCTTCAGGGCTGTGTATATGATTGCCTGCATAGATAAGGCCCTTTAAGGACATTCTGCGCCGCAATGACATTTGACGGAGGGCGCAGGCATTACGGCTGTCGGGAAGGATTTTTTTTTGGGAGCCATAGGTCCTTCCGCCGCTGCTTCCAACCGCAAACAGCAAAAGTTTTTCCTGTATCGATAAAACTTCATTGCCTTCAAAGTCCCAAGCCCTAAGATCAATTTTATCAACCTTGTAAAACCTGTCGTAAAATAAAGCTGCAATATCAACCCATAATTTGTAAAAATCGCCGGGAAGTTTTCCCTTCATTTTATTTGTCATGTGTGTAATAAAAGCATCAATGCCGCAGGAAAGAATATTAAAAGCAAGGAAGGGGCCCTTGCTAATGGCTGTGCCCTTAGGGTTGGGAAGAAGATGCAATGCTCGGTTAAATACTATTTGTGTAGGTTTTAAAAGCAGGCCTAAGGCCTCTTGCAGGCATGGAGAGTCAGAGCCGTCATTGCCGGTTCCCATCGGCAAGCGCAGAATCGCCATGCGCTGCCTTATTTCTGAGGGCGCATGGTATATTACAGATAAAGCCTCAAGGCAGGTACCATCGCCGCCTGCTGTAATTAACAGGTAAAAACAATCTTGGTTTTTTTCTGCTTCGCCAATAAAAGCTCTTGTAAAATTAGCGGCGCAGCCGGGCCCCTCTGTTAATAAAAGGCCTTGTGCCGGAGCGCAGTCTTTGCGTACCGGGTTTTGCCGTGATGCAAGAAGGGTCTTGGTAAGGGCATCAACGCTTTTTTTCCAGCGCCGCCTGATAGTAAAACCGCCAGCCTTTGGATTGGCAATGACAAGCCAGCGCAGGCTGAACGCGGGAGCAACCATAGATCGGCTGCAAAGTTCTTTTAAGCTTTCTTCAAAAAACTCATATTTATTCAACTTTTTTCCGTAAGACCCTGTGCAAAGGGAAGATCATTTTGCGCCTCATTTTCAATAACCCCGGCTAAAAGACGGTTGATTATTTCTGTATTATCCAAAAGGCTTGATATAGAAAGATTCTGATGCAGCCTAAAAATTACCTCTGCAAATAAACCGGATATATTTACACTGATGTACCATTCCCGCTTTAGAACTTCTTCTTGATACACCGCATTGGTTCCGATGATTCTGTAAAACAAGCCTTGCTTGTAAGCTTCGTCAAAATGGGAAATTGCATTTCCCGAAAATAAGGGCAGGCTGATTGAACAAATAATTTTGCTTGCGCCTTTTTCTTTAAGTATTTTCATCCCCTTGATAAGGGTGCCGCCCGTGCCAAGCATATCATCCGCCATAAAAACAATTTTATCTTTTACATTTCCCAAAAGGCGTATCTGGGAAATATTTGATTCAGATGCATCCTTACTGATTTTTGAATAATCCCTCTCCTTGTACAACAGGGCAAGAGGCCTTTTTAACGCCGAGGCAAAGAATTTATTTCTGTCTACGGCCCCTGTGTCGGGGGAAACAACTACAAAATCATCGTTTATTACTCCGTTCATCTTGGTAAGCGTTCTGATTATCTGGTAACTTGCATGCAAATTTTCCAGGCGCATACAGGTAAAAGAATTTTGTATGTCTCTGGAATGTATATCAAGGGCAATTATATTTTTTACCCCCTGCTCTTCAAACATTCTTCCAATAAGCCCTGCTGTAAGCCCTTCCCTGCCTTTGGCCTTATGCTGCCTTGCATAAGGATAATTTGGCACTACTAAAGATATCTGCCTTGCACCTGCCTGCCGTGCCGCATCTATTGTAACAAAAAGCATTACAAGGTGATCGTTCACAGAAAGGTTTTTTCCCTCGCAGCCGCAAAAATTTAAAGAGTAACGGTTTTCAACATCCTGAAAAATGAACACATCTTTACCCCTGACCGACTCCTTTATTTCCGCCTTAAACTCCCCGTTTGCAAAACAGGTAAAGGTAACCTGTGTTTTTAATTTGGGTATATGCAGCAGCCTGCCCGATGAATGTGAACCTGGATGCGTTACTTTATTAATAAAACTTATCTTTTCATTTACTTTTTCTGTACTTAGATTATAATTTTTAGCAAGTTCCGATATGAGCTTGCTGTTAATTTTGCCGTACATTTTTTTTAAATGAACGATCACTTCACCTGCAAAAACCTCCCCTCCGGGGCATGCTATTATGGCAAGATCTGCCTGATTCGTGTATTTCAAAAGAGAAACCTCATGTAATAATTACCACAAAAAAGCCCTTTGAGTCAAGCGCTCCTACCTGTCTCTCGATAATATGTATTTATTATGAGGGGAGACCGATTTATATGCAGGCCGGATAATTTTACCCGAGTTAGCCAGTTCTTCAACACGGTGGGCGCACCAGCCGGCGACACGGGCAGCGGCAAAAATCGGAGTAAATAATTCTCCCGGAAGGTCAAGCATGCTGTAGACAAAGCCTGAATAAAAATCCACATTGGCGCTTACGCCTTTATAAATTTTCTTTAAGTGCGCTATTACCTTTGGAGCGATTTCTTCAACTTTCGAGTACAAAAGATATTCTTCCTGCCTTTTCTTTTCACCGGCAAGGCGCTCGACAAAATTCCTAAAGATTAAAGCCCGCGGGTCGGAAAGGGAGTAGACTGCGTGTCCCATCCCGTAAATAAGGCCGGAACGGTCAAAAGCTTCCTTATTAAGAAGTTTTTCAAGATAAACGGTTATTTCATCATCATCATTGTAGTCGGATATTTTTTCCATCATTTCACGGAACATCTGCACAACTTTAATATTTGCACCGCCGTGTCGCGGCCCTTTTAAAGAGCCAAGAGCTGCCGATATTGCAGAATAAGTATCTGTATGCGAAGAAGAAACAACATGTGTGGTAAATGTTGAATTATTGCCGCCGCCGTGTTCAGCATGGAGCACCAGGGCAATATCTAGAATCTGGGCTTCCAGTTTGGAATATTTTGAATCAGGGCGCAGCATATGCAAAATATTTTCGGCGATTGAAATGCCCTGCATTGGGGTATGAATTACAAGGCTCTGGCCGCTGTGTTTGTGTGCAAAAGACTGATACCCGTAAACCGCCAGTTGGGGGAATTGGGCAATCAGGTTGACGGACTGGCGAATAACGTTGGAAATGGAAATATCATCAGGATTGTCGTCGTGGGCATATAGGGTAAGAACGCTTTTTGCCAGAGAATTCATTACATCCTTGCTTGGAGCGGTCATTATAGTGTCGCGCAGGAAATTCTCCGGCAGTGCAGAACATTGTTCAAGATAGCCCTTAAATTCTTCGTATTCCTGTTTGCCGGGCAAATATCCAAAAAGCAATAGGAAGCATACTTCTTCAAAACCAAAACGGTCCTCATCAAGAAAACCCTGAACGATTTCTTCGATATTGATGCCGCGATAATATAATTTACCTTCGCAGGGAACATAATCGCCGTCTTCGATAATATAGGAAGTAATTTCTGATATTTCGGTTAACCCTACCAGGACGCCTTTTCCGCTGACATCCCGCAATCCGCGTTTAACTTCATATTTTGTATAAAGCGAATTGTCGATAATTCCTTTTTCTTTTACTATTGCTGTGTATTTTTCCAGCAATTTTTTTTCTTCGTCACTTGTCATTTCTATCCTCCAAAACCAATATTTTTTGCCGTTCTTCTTCCGCTGCATTATGCAAAATTTCCAATTCTGCCATAATAGCATCGGCTACGGCTTGTTTTTTGTCATCAGTTCCTAAAGCTTGTGCATCTTCCCTTGCTTTTTGACGAAACTCGGTACAAGACAGTACAGGCCCTGCGGTAATTAACAATATATCATGGCTTAAATAATCATTCATCATGTCAGTTTGCTGGACATGAAGAATTTTTCCGTTTAACGCAACGCAGCACATATAATCAAAAGAACGAATATACGAGTCTATCTCGCGTACGCCTTTTTTTGTCTGCGGATTTCCCGGGCGGTAACGGGTTCCAGACGGAAAAACCAATACCAGCCTGCCCGTGGTTTTATAGTTATTCACAGCCTGCATTGCGGCACGGTTTATTCCCATGCTCCGTGCCAACTCTGCTTTTTTCCTTTCCGGCTCAAGGCCTTGAAGGGATCTGCTGGGAAAAATTACAATGCGGGTATAAGCGCTTGCATAAGCTGCAACTTCCGGATTATCCTCGTTCAGTTTCATTCCGGCAATGGCAATTAATGAATCGGCAATATCGCTTCCGCTGCCCCCGGCCCGCCTTACCAACAGGGAAAAAATTGATAAATCCATATTGCTGTAATGCTCTAGCAGCAGAAGGCATGATTTTCCCGATTTTGCTTTTTCCCAAAGTTCTTCAAGATTTTCCATTCCGTTTACTTTTGAGCCGGGCAGCATCAATGTATCGACCATATCATCAAGGATTGGAAGTATATTTTTATTTCCCTCTTGATAAACATTTTCTTCGGTAATAACAGTAGAGACATTTGAAAGAGCTAAAGCTTTTTTTGTGTGTTCCTTAAACAATGTTGACAGGGTCTCCATTTTACTCTCCCCAAACCTTGATTAATTCAATAACAAGCCTGCTTGCCGCGCACATTTCGCTCACTGATATCCATTCAAGTTTACTGTGAAAATTCCTTCCTCCGGTAAAAATATTCGGGGTTGGAATGCCTAGCTCTGTAAGCCGCGATCCGTCAGTTCCGCCTCTAATTGGTTTATACCTCCATTCAATGCCAATATTCTCCAGCGCTTTTTCCAGCCTGCCAAGTACATTAGGCACAGAATAAATTTTATCCTTCATATTATAATACTGTTCTTTAGTTTTTACAATAACTTTTCCGCCGTAAAATTGCGCTTCAACGGCTTTTGCGATTTTTTCAAGGGTTTCCAGCCTCCTTTCCATGCCGTTTTTGTCAAAATCACGCAGAAAAATTTCCAGTTTGGCAGTTTCCAAATTGCCCGAAATCTCCAGCGGGCAATAATACCCGTAATACCCGTCTGTAGCTTCAGGGCTTTCAGAGCGGGGCAGCATTACAGCAAAAGATGAGGCCATTAGAGCGGCATTTACCAGGATTCCCCGTGCCGAGCCGAGGTGCGTAACCCTGCCCTTAAATTCAATATCCGCCTTCCAAGCGTTAAAACATTCGGCTTCAATTTCGCCGATTGGGCCGCCGTCAAGGGTATAACAGACGGAGGCTTTTATTTTTTCACTGGGGAACTCAGGCAATCCCTTGCCGGTTTCTTCATCAGGGGAAAAAATTATTTCTATGCCGCCATGGGGTATTTGCGGATTTTTAATAATATATTCTACAGCCGCCATAATTTCACTGATGCCTGCCTTGTCATCGGCGCCCAGCAGGGTGCTGCCGTCAGAATGAATTATTGCCTTCTGCCCTTCAAGCCCAGGCTCTTTTGCCGGATCCAACACAAGGCCCTCAGCCAGCTCTATTATTTGGCCCTTATATTCTTTTACCAGTATCGGTTTTACATTTTTCCCGGAAACATCGTTTGCCGTATCAAGATGGGCAAGAAAGCCTATAGTGGTATTTTCTCTTCCGGGGCTTGCCGGTATCCGGGCAATAAGATAACAATGCTCAGTCAGTTCAACGTCTTTAATGCCAAGTTCCGACAGTTCTTTTTGCAAAATTTTTGCCAAATCCCACTGTCCGGTAGTGGAAGGGGTTTCTTCGATATGACGGTCGCTTTCTGTGCAGATGCCGGCATACTTAATAAACCGGGGAATGATTAAATCTTCAAGTTCTTTGTCTGTTATGTTCTTTACAGGGCTTTCCATTCTTTAATAATAAGCTATAATCTAAAATATGAAAAGCAAAAACGGTAAATATTTTTTTATTCTGTTTATAATTGCCCTGGGTTCGATTATTGCAGTATGGCAGTTGAGATCTGAAAATATTACTATGACAGAAGGCAGCCTTGCTGTACATTTTATCGATGTAGGGCAGGGGGATGCTACCCTTATTCAAAACAACGAGGGCAATGTTTTGATAGACGGAGGCGACAGGCGGACTGCGGACTCCCTTGTCCGTTATTTGAAGGATAATGGAGTTGGCAAAATCTCTTATGTGATTGCAACCCATCCCCACGCCGACCACATAGCCGGCCTTGTCAATGTCCTTAATACATTTGAAGTTGATACAATCATTATGCCCAGAGTGGCGCATACCACAGTTACTTTCGAGCGGCTGCTTGATGCAATAGAAAACAACGATGTCAAGGTGCAGGAACCTGTTGCCGGTGCTTCGTTTACCCTGGGCGAAACGGTATTTACGATAGCTGCTCCGAATTCTTCCAGTTACAGAAACATGAACAATTACTCTGTATCTGTACGCGTGTCGCATGGCAGCACAGCTTTTATGTTTACAGGTGATGCGGAAACAGAATCAGAAAACGAAATGCTTGCAAGAAACCGCAGCCTTTCTGCAAAGATTTTGCATGTTGGGCATCACGGCAGCAGAACAAGCACGTCTCAGGCTTTTCTGGATGCCGTTTCGCCGGAAATTGCCGTTATCAGTTGCGGGAAAGGCAATTCTTTCGGGCATCCCCACGAAGAAGTCCTTAAGCGGCTGGAAGAAGCCGGGGTAAAGGTTTACAGAACCGATCTTAGCGGCACTATAGTAATTTCAACAGACGGCACAAGCCTGACCGTACAATAAAAAGGAATGATATGCATTACATTATAGACAGAATTGAATCGGGGATTGCGGTTTGCAACTGCATGGAAACAAGCGAAGATATTGAAATACATGTAAGAGAACTGCCTGCCCGTATAAAAGAAGGTGATGTGCTGGCTCAAACTGACGGCGTATATGTTTATGATGCAAAACTTACAAAAAAAAGACGTAATAATCTTACAGACAGAATGAACAGGCTTTTTGACAAAAACCTTAAAAAGTGATATTATATAAGTATGAAGTTCTTTAATATACCGTCAATTATTTCTTTTTTCATAATTTTGCTTGCCCTATCAATCTCTTGTTCGCGAGCTGAACCAACAATAACTTTTGGTTTTATTTCGCTGGTTTATCATCAAGATAAAGATTCAGATAATTTTGTCGAACGATATACATTTTTTGTTATTCCCGATGATGAAGACGGGCTGGAAAATCTGGAGGACTTGTACCTCTATCATGACGGGGAACAGCTTCGCTGGCACCTTAAAAGCTCTGATTGGATAAAATTTTCAAAGGACGATAAAGAATGGATAGGCTCAAGGAGTATTTCAATTCAGGATGGGGAAAACCTGCCAAGGGGCCGTTTTAGGGCTGTCATTATAAACAAAGGCGGGGAAAGGTCCAGCAGGGATTTCATTTTTGACGGGCCCCAAGAACCCCGGCTTCCTTTTCCGGCTTTTGAAATAAACGATGGCTTCTATGCTGTTAGATCAGCATATCCTGATAACCATCTGCTTTTCTATAATGACAGGGGTGAAAATATATTCACCATCAAACTTACCGCTCTCGAAGGGCAATTAAGCTCGCTTGTTTATCCATCTAATGCCAGAAGCGTAGCTTTATGGGCTGAAGATACCGAGCATTTTACTTCCGTTGTTACCGATGCCATCTCTCTCCGATAACACCGCCGATAGCGTTGGTATTAAAAGTTATGTGCTGCGGGCAGGCCGCTTTACCGGAGCACAGAGGCGCTCATACAATGAATTATCAAGTCAGTTTATAATTCCCTTTAAAAATGCTTTTTTGAATTTTAGTTTTATTTTCGGCAATGACAACCCGGTCATTGCAGAGATTGGATTTGGAATGGGCGAAGCGACTGCTGCAATTGCCAAAGAAAATCAGGATAAAAATTATCTGGGGATTGAGGTTTACAAACCCGGAATCGGGCGCCTGTTATGGGAAATAGAAAAACAGAATTTGTCAAATTTAAAAATAATTGAACATGATGCGGTAGAAGTCTTTGCCGTCATGATAGCGCCCGCTTGTCTTGACGGCATACATCTTTTTTACCCCGACCCCTGGCCAAAGAAACGCCATCACAAACGCAGGCTGGTCAGTCGGCCCTTTACCGATACCCTTGCGGACAAATTAAAAAACGGCGCTTATATGTATATGGTAACAGATTGGGAAGATTATGCTCATTGGGCGCTGAATGAATTATCGCAGACAAAGGGGCTTGTTAATGCTAATGAGGATTTTGCCCCGCCTGCCGAATGGCGCCCATCTACAGGTTTTGAGAGAAAGGGGCTTGAAAAAAAACATACAGTAAGGGAATTATTTTTTAGGAAGATATAATGAAAGAAAAACGTATTGAAGAACTTGAAATACTGATAATTGGATACCAAGACTCATATTATAACGGCGAAGCGCAAATCCCTGACGATGAATTTGATCTTCTTTGGGATGAACTTAAAAGCCTTGCCCCCGACAGCCCTGTTATAAAAAAAGTCGGCATTGCATCCAATGTTGACGGTTTTCCAAAGGCAAAGCACATAATCCCGATGGGCAGCCAGGAAAAAGCCGCAGATCCCAATGAATTCCGCCAATGGGCGCAAAAGTTAAACCTTAAAAGATTCCTTGTCCAATACAAACTTGACGGGGCAAGCCTTGAATTGCAGTACTCAAATGGAAATTTGATACGTGCCGTTACCCGCGGGGACGGAATTACAGGCGATGATATTACGGCTAACGCAAAGCTTATGGCTTATGTCCCGCATAAACTTGATATGCCATTTTCAGGCGGCGTGCGTACAGAAGTGGTAATGAACCGTGAAATCTGGCGCAGCAAGTATTCTTCCAAAGCAAATTGCCGCAATGCAGCTAACGGAATAATGCGCCGCAAGGACGGCAGCGGCTGCGAAGACCTTTGGCTTATAGCCTATGATGCATCGGCTCAAGGCGATGATTTGTTTTTTACCAATGAATTTCAAAAAATAAAATGGCTAAAGGAGAGGGGTTTTAGAACCACAGTAACGAAAATATTTGATAATGCAGAAGAGGTTATAACTTACAGGGATTTGACTGCAAAAACCCGTGATACGCTTCCTTATGATATTGACGGCCTGGTTGTAAAGGATATTGCAACCGATATGAATGATTTGCGCAGGCCAAGACCCGAAAAGCAAATTGCATTTAAATTTGAACTTGAAACGGCATTCAGCATACTTAGAAATATTGAATGGAGCGAGTCTGGCGCGACATATACTCCAATCGGCATTGTTGATCCAGTACGCCTTGCAGGGACCACAGTGCAAAGGGCAAATTTGAATAACCCGGACATGATACGCTCTATGGGATTAAAAATCGGCTCTGCGGTTTCCATTGTAAAACGCGGCGAAATAATTCCTAAAATTGAAGGGCTTGCCCCTGGCGCCCTTGATTCCGCTGTGCTTGAAGAGATTATTCTTCCTTCAATTTGCAGTACCTGTGGCTCGCATTTGACCGATGCCGGCTCCCGTCTCTTTTGCCCCAATGCCGCCTGTCCAAAACGCCTCCTTCACCGCCTTGAAAAATGGGTTTCGGTTTTGAACATCCGCGAGCTTGGCGATAAACTGATAAAACATCTTTTTGACAAGGGTGTTT
>Ga0099364_10011764_pt1 | contig 11895 bp, 11 predicted proteins | sample TergutTh196P3_FD_73070 | JGI IMG/M metagenome (GOLD analysis project Ga0099364, IMG submission 73070) | Microcerotermes parvus P3 segment gut microbial communities from Pointe-Noire, Republic of the Congo - Th196 P3 | ecosystem: Host-associated > Arthropoda: Insects > Digestive system > Gut ...
TTTAATAAAACTCACCCCGATATCAAAAGTCACTTGTTATCCGTTCAATCGCTTGTTCGCAAATTGTCATTTTTCAAGTATGAGGTAAAAATAGAAAATGATCTTGCTGCAGTTGCATATATAATTAAGGAATTAGTGAGTGTTTTTTTCCTGTTTGAGCCAAATATTCTTTTCAGTTCGTTTCGGATGTTGAATGAAAAAAGAGCGGAAATAGAGGCGATTTTTGCTTGTGCGGGGCATATAGACTTGTTGCTGTCGGCTGCATGTTTGCAGGAAGAACTGCCCTATTATTGCAAGCCTCAATGGACAGATGAAGGACTCCAAATAGTTGACGCATATCATCCGCTTATTGAACACTGCATACCCAATACGCTTGATACCGGCGGCAAATCCATATTACTCACAGGCTCGAACATGTCAGGCAAAACCACTTTTATCCGTACCGTAGCCATCAACATGCTGATCGCCCAAACCCTTGGCCTGTGTTTTGCCCGAAGTTTTTGCGGACGGCGCATGAAGATACACTCGGCAATTAACCTGAACGACAATTTATCCGAATCTCAAAGTTTTTATATGAAGGAAGTACTCACCGTAAAGGATATGTTGGAAGAATCGCAACGTTGTGGATACAACCTTTTTGTACTTGATGAAATATACAAAGGCACTAATACTCCTGAACGCATTGCAGCAAGTAAAGCGGTATTGTCTGCACTTGCAAGAAACGGAAATATGGTTTTTGTTTCAACACACGACATTGAACTTGCAGATTTACTTTCAGAAGAATACGAACTGTACCATTTTTGCGAACAAATCGAACAAAATCGATTATGCTTCGACTATTTACTGAAACATGGGAAGTTGAAGCATCGCAATGCCATCAAATTATTAGAAATAGAGAATTATCCAGAAAATGTAATTGCCGAAGCAAATGCTATAGTTGGAAAATTTTAAAAATTCATGGAGTAGCATAGATTGAAAGGTTCGCAATTTGGATTACGGGCAGATTATTATTTAGACTTCAAAAAAGTTGCTGAGTGGACAATTGAAGATACCGGAACGGGTGGAAAAATATCAGTAAATTCATTTACACTTTGCTTGAGTGTTGGATACAGACTGAATTGATTGCAAATGTATGACAACTGCAAATATTTAGTAATGATAAAAGATAGCATAAAACACTTCGCTTTATGAGTGCTTTGGGTGTACTACGGAAAGATTTAGAAAATCATATAATTAACCAATTAAAAGTTGCCCGACACAAATTAGGGAAAATGAAATGAAAAAAGGATTTATAAGTTTAATTGCTGTAATAGCAAGTGTGAAGCGGAGAGGATTCGTTTGTGTAAGTTTGTATCTGATGTCTTGCTTAACCATTACTTTGGCACAGGAAAAATTGTCGTTCAGTCCAGAAGTAGGCGCTAAGTATGAGTTTCAGACTGACGTGGTACAGAATATCAAACAAACCGCTAATGGGAGGGAACTATCCAGAGAAGAGAAAGTTGTCACGACGTATCTTATGAGCATTAAAAACAAAAATGCGAAAGAAACGGAAGTGCAACTCACTTATCAGGATATTTCATACGTGATGACCAGTCCGATGGCTGTATGGGGTTACGATTCGAAAAAACCTTTCGAAAATCCAATGAATCGAGACGGGTCGAACGAAAAAATCGCGGAATTAGACAAAATGCACGAAAGAATTTTCGGCAGCGCTATTGGTAAAACAATTACTGTTGCGATTTCGCCCGACGGTTCTGTAAATTCGGTTAACGGTATGGAGACTGTTACTGAAAGTATAACACAAGCTATCGCTAAAGATGGGGAGATGGGCGCTTCTTTAAGCTCCTCTATGATAAAACAATTTTTTAGCGAAAACGCTATCAAGGAATTAATTGAACAATCGTGGAAAATTTATCCTGAAGCTGATGTGAAACCGGGCGATAGTTGGAGCATGGAAAACAAATGGGGAGAAGTTCCAGATATGATTACAAGCATGAAAAGCCAATGTGCATTGAAACATATCGGCGGTGGTATTGCTGTCATTGGGATTGAATCATCTGTGGATTTGGAGATTACAGGAGGCAAACTCAAAGGGAATCAATCAGGTAATTTGCAAATCAGTTTAAAAAAGGGAATGCCCGATTGGACATTGTGGACGCGAAACGTAAAAGGTGATGTCGTTGTAATGGAGATGAATATGGTCATGGAAGTGATGCACAAAACGAGAACGGCAACCAAAGATATTAATTAACTAAAAAATATCCACACTGCATATTTTGGTCAGTTAGGCAAGATGCTAATTGACAAGGGGGTATGCCTTATTCCTAATTCCTAATTCCTAATTATTTTTCTTATGAGACAGAAAATCAACTCATTCGTACTTATGTCATTTTGCATAAGTACAGTATTATTGCTTGCGCAATGCGGCTCTACCGCTGAAAAAGCGCTCGTAGTGCCGATGGAAGATTTTTTCCGAAAACCGGAAAAATCAAGCTATCAAATTTCGCCCGACGGTCAATATTTTTCTTTTATGGCTCCCTACGAGCGGAGAATGAATATTTTCGTCCAAAAGGTAGGGGCGGACGAAGCCATCCAATTAACAGCGGAAACAGAACGTGACCTTGCAGGTTATTTCTGGGCAAATAACAACCGGATTCTTTTCCTGAAAGATACCGGTGGAGATGAAAACTATCATTTATACGGCGTAGATATAGATGGAAGCAATCTCAAAGCGCTGACCGCCATAGAAGGCGTCAGAACGCTCATCATTGATGACCTGCCAGATATAGAACGTGAAGTCATCATCGGACTGAACAAGCGAAACCCGGAGGTGTTCGACCCATACCGCTTAGACGTTGAAACCGGCGAAATGACGATGTTAGCCGAAAATCCGGGTTATATCCAGGCCTGGATAACCGATCACGACGGGAAACTGCGCCTTGCCATTGCATTAGACGGCGTAAATCAAAGCGTGCTGTACCGTGATACGGAAGATGAAGATTTTGTGATGGTGATTACAATGAATTTTAAAGAATCGCTCACTCCCTTCTTGTTTACAAGCGACAATCAAAAACTATATGCTACTTCCAACTTAAATCGGGATAAAGAAGCGTTGATTATCTTCAACCCCAAAACAGCTAAAGAAGAAGAACTCCTATACACGAACGAAAAATATGATATTTCGGATATCATTTATTCCAGAAAGGAAAAAGCGATGCAAGGCGTTACTTTTATGGCGCACGATGGGATTAGAAGACATTTTTTTAACAAACTGACGGAAGAGATTTTCAATAAGATTTCTGAAAAAGTATCCGGCGCTCCTTTCGGAATTACGGATATGAACAAAAACGAAGACATGTACATCATCCGAACTTACAACGACAAAACGCCGGGGTCGTATTATGTCTATGATGTGAAAAAAGAAAATCTGACCCATATCGCTGAAATTTACCCATGGTTAGACGAAAATAATATGGCTGAAATGCTGTGTGTAGAATATCAATCGAGAGACGGACTGGCCATCGAGGCATACCTGACGCTGCCGAAAGGCGCGACCTTGACAAATGCAAAAAAACTGCCGGTAGTCGTTAATCCTCATGGCGGACCTTGGGCACGCGATACGTGGGGATTTAATCCTGAAGTACAGTTTTTAGCAAACAGAGGCTTCGCTGTGTTCCAAATGAATTTCAGAGGCTCTACAGGATTCGGGAGAAATTTCTGGGAAATATCTTTCAAACAATGGGGAAAAACGATGCAGGATGATATTACCGACGGCGTAAACTGGCTGATTGATAAAGGTATAGCCGACCCTGAAAAAATTGCTATCTACGGCGGAAGTTACGGCGGATATGCCACATTAGCGGGTTTAACTTTTACTCCCGATTTGTATGCCTGCGGCGTGGATTATGTAGGAGTGTCCAATTTATTTACGTTCCTGCAGACCATTCCCCCGTATTGGAAACCGATGTTAGATATGATGTATGAAATGGTAGGCGACCCTGTCGCCGATCAAGAATTGCTTGAAAGCGCCTCACCGGTTTTCCATGCTGACAAAATCACAGCGCCGCTTTTCATTGCGCAAGGCGCTAACGATCCGCGTGTAAACAAAGACGAATCCGACCAAATGGTAGAAGCGTTGAAAGCACGCGGCATTGAAGTTGAATACATGGTGAAATACAACGAAGGACACGGTTTCCAAAACGAAGAAAACACCTTTGAATTTTATGAAGCCATGGAGATATTCTTACAGCAACATATTGGAACAATTGACTGAAATGAATAAGATTTCGGAGTAGACTCAAAGATGTTTAACACATTAAGAATTTAATTTACTTGGTTATGAAAAACATTATAATTTTTGGTTTATCCTTGATTGTCTTTCCCTTGTTTGGGCAAAGCCTCCAAAACATTCATATTCAAGCCAAACAATCGAAAACTTTCAACCTGTCCGAAATAGCGGAACAGGTTCAATATGTCGGTTTGGAGGTAACTCCGGCGATTGAATTTGATGATGTTCATGATGTAGTGTGGACAAATAACTACCTGATGGTGCAAGTTTCGTCAATCGAATTTAATCAACGGACGCCTCTGAGGACATTACTGTATGATCATTCGGGGAAGTTTATCCTCGAATATGGTAATGAAGATGAAGCCATGCGAAAAATATTATATGATAGCAGAGAAGACCGGTTATTCGTGAATTATCCTAAGGGCGTGGTAAAACAGCTTGATTTTGAAAAAAAAGTGAAACGTACATGGGAATTTAAAAGTAATCCAAATTTATACCACAACGAAAGCTTTTATTCACAGTACTGTGAACCTAAAGGAGATTGGATACACTAACTATTGGCAAGATATCATGCTCAAACGGAGGATGAAGAAATGCTTTATCATTTTATTGAAAATGAAAAAAGTGCAGATCAACCTGTCGCATTTAATACTCGACCTGCCAGTTTTTCTTTTCGGGGTCAGACGCCGATAGTTTCATTTGGTCTCGATAATACGTTATATCAAATACAGGATAAAAAGATCACGCCTATTATCAAATTCACGATTGACCCTGCACCAGTTCATGCTTTAGATAAATATGGGTATCAATTTCAAGGTTTTATCGGGAACTATCTATGTATCCATTATCTTCGTAATATGCAACAATATTTGTACTTTAAAAATATGCGTTCCGGAAAAGTATTTCAGACCATGTATTCAATTAAGGACAGTAAGGTTTCAGATGGCATCAAAGACGACATCTTGCATACGGGCGCTTGTAAAATAACCCCTCTAAACCGCCCGGATTATTTTTATTTCGTTAAAAAAAGAGAGGAATTACAGGGTAATACTGAATTATTAAAAGAAAACGCTAATCATACCATTTTTTTTGTCAAACTTAAACAATAATAAATCATGCGACAATTTAAATTTTTTGTACTTATAACAACTTTATTGTGGATGACAGCTTGCCACACACAGATAGAAACAGGAGGATTAAAAATCATTGCTGTGGATATTGATGAAAACACCCCTGTGAAATTGTCGGATATTGCCGGCGAGATCAAAAGGATTCCTTTGGAATTAACGGATAACAGTATCATAGGAATGCTTCAGAAAGTAATTTATCAGGATGATCTGATGATTGTTTGGGATAGTCACAGCGATACTAAAGTTTTGGTTTTTGACTCTCAAGGAAAATTTATCAGGCGAATCAGTAGTAAAGGACAAGGACCTGGCGAGTTTGAATATATTTCGGATATAGCTTATGACAGCAACGAAAAGAAGATTTATATTGCCACAACCCGAAAAATACTATGTTTTGCCATAGATGGAACATTCTTGAACGACTATTCGGACATGTATTCGGAATACCTTTTTTTTCAGTATGATTGTCTCAACATTTTTTCAATTGAACATGGAAAAAAGGTTGAAAACGGTTTAGAAAACCAAACCATGTTATACCGAATGGATAAAAATTTCAACCTTGTAGACAGTTTAATCGTTAAATCGGTTACCCTACCCAGACTAACCGCAAGTAGAGCTCCACGTAATGATTTTGTATCGCAAATCGGGAAGCAAACCTTTGTTTATTATCCGGTACTGCCCCCGGAACCAATTGTTCGCGATACTTTATATGAGTTAAAAGATAACCAACTCATCCCATTTCTGAAATTGCGATTTAGTAATGAAGGCGAAGTCTCCTCCCGTAATAATAGGACGAAACATCTATTTAGAATTTGGCGTTCGGAACGATTTGTTTTTGCACAATACGACATGAGAGGCGGGAGATACGTCTTCATGCACAACTTTACAACAGGCAGAAGCGCAAATATGAAAGACGGGCTTGTAGATGATGTACATAATACAGGCATTGCGGACATCATTCCGTTACATGACAATTATTTTTATTACTTCTGCACCGCAGAAATATCCCCAGAAACGAATAACGAAGAACCTAATCCGGATGTATACATCGGCGCTTTTGTAAAGTGATACTACACATGACGAGCTTTCGCGAAGCATCTCTACTGGGTGCTCGGACGTCTCGTCCGCTATTTAATGTAGAGAGACATATCAAGCGGACGGGGACGTCCACACACCAAATAATTCGTCATTAGTAGCTTACGAACCGCCCGAGAAAAATAATGTCTTGTAGTTATAATGTTAAAAAAATATTTATGAAGAAAAGAATATTTTTGTATTTGTAGTTTGCGTCTGTTTTAGTAACCGGTTGCGCATCAGGAGGTCAATCAGAAGAAGGTTTACCGTTTATTGATGTCAGGAAAAAATATCCCGAGAAAGAAATTATTTTGACGGATATAGCAGATGTCACGTATGTTCACTTATCTACGGAAAACGATGAATATCTGTATAAAGGTGGAATCTGTGACATAACAGAACATACGATTGTTGTTCGCGATAATTCTTCCAGTAGCATCCTGTTTTTTTCAAGAGACGGAAAACCAAAGTCTCGCTTTAATCGTAAAGGAGAAGGTCCGGAAGAGTATTCTCCTTTTGTTGGCAACCAAAGGATGATTATATATGACGAAGACGCTGATGAAGTGTATGTTTACGCTTCGGCAAAATCTATTATGGTGTATTCAATTGGAAGGTATCAACTTATGTCAGATTATACATACGTCAATCGTTTAGAACGGGAGGCTATTGTTCCTCAAAAACACTATGGACGCGACAAGCTCACAGGAGAAATATTTACTCCAAAAATCACATTACCGGACTATAAAGGGGCATACTTTAGCGATTTGGCTTGTCATGTTGTAGGGGATAAAATTCTGGCTTTCAATTATTTAAATTTATATGCTTTGAAGCAAGCATACAACGATAACAAATTAAGCGGCAAATTGAAAGAGCTTGTTGCCACGCTAAACGAAAATGAAGATAATGATGTATGTGTATTTGCCACGTTTAAATGATATTTTAAAATATTATAACAAAACAACTTATTAATTGAAAGATATGAATAAAATGCTGTTTGTTTTATGTGCCGTCGGTTTTTGTACAAGTTGTAACAAAGAGTCAAAAGATACTGTAGGAATACAAAATATATCGTTTGAAAACTATCCGAAAGTTGACGGCTCTACTTCTGCAAGGGAACTAAATACGATGGTTGCCTGTAACCTGTTGGGCATTCGTTGTGCCTGGGGACCGGGTATTATCGAATCAAGGGTATGGTGTACACATTGTGAGGAAGATATTCCGGATGCATATTCTAACTTTTTGTGGGAACGTATTCAAACTTCTCAAACGCATGGCGCATTCATGAATCTGATTGACGGCAATGCAGATATCATTCTTACACACAGGACGATGTCGTTCGATGAGAAAGTCCATGCCGACACTAAAGGCGTTTCGTTAATAGAAACACCTATCGCATCGGATGCTTTTGTTTTTGTAGTAAATGTTAATAACCCTGTAAAATCGCTGACAGTAGAGCAAATTCAGAAAATTTATACCGGCGAGATTACAAATTGGTCAGAAGTGGGCGGGAATAATGCCGAAATAAAGGTCTTTACGCGCCCCCGCAATTCGGGAAGCGAAGAAGTGTTCAGAAGTATAGTGATGAAAGATTTAGAGCCGCTTGACTTTCCCGAAAGTGTCATCACCGGAATGGCAGGCGTTTTCCCCGAACTGCGTGATGCTGACGGAATATGTTATACTTTTAACGCCTACAAAGAATTACAAGCCACAGCACCAGACAGTTATGTTCCTAAAATAGCTATAAACGGCGTTTTCCCCAACGAAACGACAGTCAAAAACCGAACATACCCTTTTATATCAGAAGTCCATGTAGCCATTCGTTCCGACGTAAACCGCAATTCAATGACTTACAAACTATACGATTGGCTACAAACCAACAACGTGAAACCAATCCTCACTGCATGTGGATTTATCCCCAAATAAATTATCTTTGTGTCCTTTGTGACTTCTTTGTACTCTTTGTGGTAAAAAAGTATTGATAAAAGAGTGAAACATAATTTACACAAATAAGAAATGAAGAAAAAAATCAATTTATTACTGACATTTTACAAATCATTTTGTATTTTTTCAATTTTGATTTCCCTAATCTGTGCTTATTTCGTATATACGTATGGGGCTTCAATCTATTTTTCATTTTTCTGTTTTAAAATCATAACATCTGCGTTGATATTTTATTATATTAAAGAGTATAAAACGAAAGAATTTTATTTTTATAAAAATCTCGGCATAAGCATGAAATCGCTTTGGATTTTTTCTTATATTTTAGATTTCACAGTTTTTTTTGCCGTCGTAATCATATCATTCAATTTATATGAAAAACCTGCTTGAAATTGACAGCGTTCAACTAAGATTTGGAGAAAGAACCATCTTAAATAACGTCTATCTAAAATCTGAAACTGGAAAAATAACGGGCATTCTCGGTAGAAATGGCTGTGGAAAGACATGTTTATTGAGGTTGATTTTTGGCGAAATTCGAACGAATGAAAAATCCGTCAGAATAAACGAAAATATTTTATACGAAGACTATCGAAATCCGAAAGATATGCAGATGTTACCTCAATTCAACTTTTTACCTAAATACATCAAAGTCATGCAAGCATTCAAATACTTTGAAGTAGATTTCTCTGAATTTTGTGACTTGTTCCCTGAATTTTCAGCTTGGAGGCAATTCAAAATTTCAAAACTTTCGGGAGGAAATGCAAGAATTATCGAAACCTATTTAATCCTAAAAAGCAATACAAAGTTTTGTATATTAGATGAACCTTTTACGCATTTATCACCCAAAAACGTAGAAATATTTATCGAAATAATCAAGCAAGAAAAAGAAAAAAAAGGAATCATACTGACCGACCATATATATCATTATATCATAAAGATTAGCGATTATTTATATATGATAAAAGATTGTGCAAGTCATAAAATTGATAATCTGGATAAACTTAAAGATTATGGATATTTGAAATAAAATACGGGGAAGCTGAAAACCGCATAGAGTAAGCAATTACAATAAAATAATAAATCAAATGAACATCTTTCTAAAACTTAAAAATTGGCAACTTTTCGGGTTGTTTATCTGTGCTTATTTAGCTTTTCAAATAACAGGAACGTCTTCTGTTATTGTAACGCAAGACGAAACTAAAACGGTTTCGGAACGTAATTATTTTGGCTACAAGACTACTACTGTTAACTCAACGCAAAAAACGGACATTGGGGATTCGACTGTTATTTCCTCTTCGGAATTTACAGTTACAATTACAAAGTATTCGCCTGTGATGATAGTGTTAATCGTAGTTCTTCTTGGGTGGTTCTACGCTGTAGGGGTATTTTTGAAGAAAAAATTACCTAATACGGTTAAGATGGATACATCAAAGTTCAAGTTTTTCTTTTTTACGCCACTTTGTTATATGCTTCTTTTCTATTGTATTAGTCTCTATCTTTTCCACAGCGTTTCTAACGGTAATTATCAAAATCTGGGAATTATTATTATTTTAATTCCACTTCATTTCTTTTCAATGCTTTGTCTCCTTTACTGTGTGTACTATCTTGCAAAAGTATTGAAAGCCGTAGAGTTTCAGCGTCCTGTGACTTTTAGTGAATATATCGTCGAATTTCTTCTTATTCTTTTTTTTCCAATTGGAATATGGTTCATTCAACCGAAAATAAACAAAATATTTAATGACAACGGCGAATGAAAAAAACAATCATTTTATTATTAGCAGCATACTTTATTAATTTCATAAGCTTTTCACAAAACATTGACAAAGCAAAATTAGACGCACATTTCGATGCGCTTGCAAGCGGTAACCGATTTATGGGAAGCGTCGCTATTGCGCAAGGCGACAAACTGGTCTATACAAAGGCTGTAGGGTTTATAGATGTGGGTCAAGGTTTGCAAGCGACTGAAAACGCAAAATACAGAATAGGCTCAATTACAAAGACTTTTACTGCCGTATTAACTCTAAAAGCGGTGGAAGAAAGAAAATTGAGTTTAGACCAAACGCTTGATAATTACTATCCTACCATTGGTAATGCCGACAAAATTACAATCGAACATTTGCTTCTCCACCGTAGCGGAATACACAACCACTTAGACGAGGTAGTTAATTCAAACCGGCACACAGAGCCAATCGCCGAAAAAGAAATGATTGAAGTTATCATCAAAGGTGGAAACGATTTTGCCCCCGGTACGAAAACGGCATACAGCAATCCCAACTATATATTGCTTACGTTCATTCTCGAAAAAATTTATCAAAAGCCTTATTCAAAGCTATTGGAAGAGAAAATCACCCAACCGCTCGGACTGAAAAACACCTATTATGGAGGAAAAATAAACGTCTCAAATGGAGAATGTAATTCATACACTTTTGTTAATAAAAACTGGGTTTTAGCGCCCGCTTTCGATGTGTCGCAAGCGCTTGGCGCAGGTGCAATAACTTCAACCCCAACAGATATTGTGAAATTGAGCCATGCGCTTTTTTCTGGAAAACTGATTTCAGATAGCAGTCTGACGAAAATGAAAACCATTCATGACAACATGGGTATGGGATTAATTCAATTACCGTTCTACGACAAAACCGGTTTCGGACACTCAGGTGGAATAGATGGATTTCGTTCCATATTCGGGTATTTCCCAACAGGCGAAATTTCTTTTGCCTATACTTCTAACGGTTTGAATATGAACGGAAATGATATTTCTATTGCTATTTTAAAGGCAGCATACAACATGCCTTTTGATATTTTAGAATTTTCAACTATCGAACTGACAGACGAAGATTTAGAGAAGTATTTAGGCATTTATGCGAGTAAGCAACTACCGTTAAAAATGACCATCACAAAATCCAATAATCAGTTGTTTGGACAGGGCACGGGACAGCCTTCTTTCCCTTTGGAAGCCGTTGAAAAAGATAAATTCGAGTATAAACAGGCAGGCGTCATTTTGGAATTTAATCCAACGGAAAAGACCATGGTTTTAAAACAAGGTGGCGGCATATTCAATTTTGTAAAAGAGTAACAAAAAGATATAACAGGATCATGGCTAAATATTTTTGTAAATAGAAAGGGCGTATGAAAGCAGTAATTTGTACAAAATATGGCGCGCCGGAAGTTTTGAAGGTGGTTGAAGTGGCTAAACCGACGCCTAAAGACAACGAAGTATGTATAAAAATCTATGCGGCAGGCGTAACCGCAAGCGATATTTTTATCCGAAGTTCAAACGTTCCGTTTCGGCTGCTAATCCCCATGCGCATCATGGTAGGCATCACCCGGCCGAGACAGCCCATTCTCGGATTGGCGCTGGCGGGAACAGTTGAGACTGTGGGCAAAGACATCAGGCGTTTCAAGCCCGGCGACAGTGTTTACGGGCTGGCAGGCTTCAAATTCGGGGCGTACGCTGAATATGTGTGTCTG
>Ga0099364_10011765_pt1 | contig 11893 bp, 11 predicted proteins | sample TergutTh196P3_FD_73070 | JGI IMG/M metagenome (GOLD analysis project Ga0099364, IMG submission 73070) | Microcerotermes parvus P3 segment gut microbial communities from Pointe-Noire, Republic of the Congo - Th196 P3 | ecosystem: Host-associated > Arthropoda: Insects > Digestive system > Gut ...
CGCGCGCTCCGCGGCGTCCTACTGCGCGCTCCGCGGGGTCGAGACGCTGATAGATATACGCGGGCACCCAACCGACGGCGAGCTGGAGGAGTGGGCCGCCTGTATATCAGATCTGCTGGCGCACGGGCTGACCGGCGTTATGGCGTCAGACCCCGGGGTGCTGCGCATGGCGCATATAATACTGCCCGAAATGGACGTGCATGTGTCGATAGGCGCGGGTGTGCTGACCGCGCGCGAGGCGCGGCAGTGGGCGTCGCTGGGCGCGTCGCGCGTCTGGCTCGCGCCGCAGCTCAGCCGCGAGCGGCTGGCGTACATACTGCGGCACGCCGGCGTGCCGTGCGGCGTAACGGTGGCGGGCGAGGTGTGCGCCGGGCTTCCGGGGCATTGCGGGCTGGGCGCGGCGCGGCGCGGGGACTGCGCGCTCGCCTGTGGGCATGAGTGCGCCAAGCCGTTTGGCATCGATAAAAAGCCGGAGGATACGCCGCTTGAACCAAAGGCGTTCTCACTGCACGCCTGTGTGGACGACCTGCGGGTGATGGGCGCGGATTCGTTTTTTATAATGGACTGCGCGCGCGGCCCGGAGTGGACGTCGCTGACCGCGCGCATATGGAGCGGCGTGCTGGACGGCAAGCCGCCCAAGCAAAACGATATACTGCTGCTGACCGCGGGCTTCCACCCGCGCGGCCTGACCGACGAGCCGTTTGTCGAGCGCGGCGGCCGCGCGCCGGAGCCGCTTGAGAGCGGCCCGGAGACCGTAGCCGATATAATGTCCGGTCTGCGCGCGTCATACGAAAACGCGCCGGAGCGCCAGCGTGTTCCGGTGAGGTTTAAGTGCCTTGTAACGGCCGGCCAGCCTGTGAGCGTCGCCGTGCAGGACGACCTTGGGCACACCGTTAAGGTGAGCGGCCCGCGCCCGTCGCGCGGCGGCCCGCCGCTGATAGAGGCCGAGGTCAACACGCGGCTGTATAAGCTGCTCGGAACGCCTTATCGCTGCGTACACGCGCGCAGCCGCGTTGACGGCGGCGTAAGCGTGCCGGTATCGGTTATCGCCGAGCTGCGCAATTCGGCGCTTGAGCGGCTGACGCAGGCGCGCCAGCTCGACTCCGCGCGAAAGCCCGGGAAATTCCATTCCGGCGTAAAGTACCTGCCGCGCTTGAAGCCGCCCGTGCTGACAATGTGGGTGCGCCGCATGTCGCAGCTCTCGCCGGCGCTGGCCGAGCAGCGGCCGGAGGTGCTTTACATACCGCTTATGGAGCTGCGCGCGGACGCGGCGCGGCTCAAGCCGTTTTTGGAGCGCGGCGTCACTGTGTGCCCGTGGCTCCCCAAGGGGTTGGGCGACCACGAGCAGAGCGGGCTGAACGACGCGCTGGCCTTTGTGGCGGCGCTCGGCATAAAGCAGGCCGCCGCGTCGTGCGCCGGAGACCTGCCCCTGCTGGAGCGCTATGGGATATCCGCCCGCGCCGACTTCCCGGCATATAACTCACAGGCGCTCAAGGAGCTGAAGCGGATAGGCTTCAAGTCGGCGCTGCTGTCGCACGGGCTTACGCTCAGACAGCTCAAGGAGTCGTCGCACGCGCTCGATACCGAGCTGCCGGTCTACGGGCGTATGCCCCTGCTGCTGTCCGACCGCTGCTTCATGAAGTCCGACAAGGGCCTGTGCAACTGCGACAACCTGCTCGCGCTGGTGGACGCCGCCGGCGCGCGCGCCCCCATGCTGAGGGAGTATACCTGCCGCACGGGTATTTACTCCGCCATAAAGCTTTTCATGGGGCATCGCCTGAACGAGCTGAGCGACCTCGGCCTGTGGGCGCTGAGGCTGTGCTTCACCACCGAAAACGCGCGCGAGTGCGCGACCGTGGCCGAGCGCTACAATGGAACAGGCAATTTCTCACCGGGCGAATACGTTGAGTTTGAGCGGATGGACGAAGCGTAAGCGCCGGTAAGGAGCGGAGGATTAGCGTGGAAACGATAGATGTGGAATTTACGCGCCTGCGGGACGCGGCCATACCGCCCGCCAGAGCCACCGAGGGCTCGGCGGGCTACGACCTGAGCGCCTGCCTTGACGCGCCGATGACCGTCGCGCCGGGGGAGCGCGCGCTGGTTCCCACGGGGCTGCGCGTCGCGCTGCCGCACAGCGGCGCGGCGGCCTTCGTGTTCGCGCGCAGCGGCATGGCCCTCAAGCGCGGCTTAGCCATGGCCAACGGCGTGGGCGTCATAGACAGCGACTATCGCGGCGAGCTTTGCGTGCCCGTGATAAACCTGTCCGGCGAGCCGTGTGAGATAAGGCACGGGGATCGCGTCGCGCAGATGTGCCTGATACCGGTATACGCCGCGCGCTTCGCCGAGACCGGGGCGCTGTCCGATACGGAGCGCGGCGCGGGCGGCTTCGGCTCCACAGGCTGACGCGCCCGCCGACGAAACGGCAAAAACTTGCTCTTTACGCGAACGCGGATATCATTTATAATAATTAGAAAGGCACAAAAGGGGTTGTTGGCGTTTGGAAAAGATAAAGCGCGAGGAGTTCATGCGTCTGGTCGAGTATATGCGCACCAACTACGGCGTGAATCTCGAGCAGAAGCTTACCCTTGTCGAAGGCAGGCTGTGGAGCGTGCTGAGCCAGAAGGGCTTCAAATCGCTGTCGGAGTATTTCGAGTTTGTGATAAGCGACAAGACCGGCGCCGAGGCCAAGACGCTGGTAACGCGCCTGACCACCAACTATACATACTTTTACCGCGAGGATCAGCACTATAAGTTTCTGGTCGGAACCGTGCTGCCGCATCTGAGGGACACGCTTTCGCTCAAGGATCTGCGCACATGGAGCGCGGGCTGCTCGTCGGGCGAGGAGCCGTTTACCACCGCTATGGTCTACGACGACTTTTTCGGCTTCGATAAGCCGCGCTGGGACACCAAGATATTGGCCACAGACATCTCGCCGCAGGTTTTGAACATGGCGCGCGAGGCCGTCTACCCGGAGGAGCGGCTCCAAAACCTGTCGGCCGCCTGGAAGAGCAAGTATTTCACAAAGGCGGGGCCGGATAAGTTTAAGGTCTGCGACAAAATACGCGCCGAGGTCATCTTCCGGTCGTTTAACCTTATGGACAAAAACATGCCCTTCAAAAAGCGCTTCCATGTGATATTCTGCCGCAATGTAATGATATACTTCAATAAAGAGACCCGCGACGCGCTGGTAGAGAGGTTTTTCGACGTTTTGGAGCCGGGCGGTTATCTGTTCATAGGCATGTCCGAAACCATCTCAAAGACCGACACCCGATTCACCTTCGTACAGCCGTCAATATACAGAAGGGGGTAAAAACATGGCCATCAAGATCCTTATTGTGGACGATTCCATGTTTTTCAGGGCGGCCCTGAAAAAAGAGCTTGCCTCGCAGCCCGATTTTGAGATCGTGGGCGAGGCCTTTGACCCTTACGACGCGCGCGACAAAATACTCGAGCATGAGCCCGACATAATGACGCTCGATATCGAGATGCCGTATATGAGCGGCGTCGAATTCCTGAAGGTTCTGCTGCCGCAGTGGCCCATCCCCGTTATTGTCGTCAGCTCGGCGCGCGCGCGCGCCGCCGACGCGATGCGCGCGGGCGCGCTGGACTTCCTGAGCAAGCCCGAAAGCCGCTCGCCGGAATCGTTTGACGCGTTTACCACCGACCTCTCGCGGCGCATACGGCTGCTGGCCGACGCCGCGCACTCAAAATCATACCGCGCGCCCGCCCACGCGGCGCCCGCGCCGTCGCCCGGCGGCATTAAATTCAACGGGATAATAGCTTTAGGCGCGTCCACGGGCGGCACTCAATCGACCGGCAAAATATTAAGGGCGCTGCCCCCGGATATGCCGGGCATGGTAATCGTGCAGCATATGCCGCCGGACTTCACGCGCATGTACGCCGAGAATTTAGACAGGGACTGCGCGCTGCACATCTGCGAAGCCAAGGACGGCGACCAGATCACGCAGGGCAAGGTGCTGATCGCGCCCGGCGACTACCACATGGAGGTCGTGAAAACAGGCGCTCAGTATTTCGTCAAATGCAGCAGGGGCGAAAAGGTCAACGGCCACTGCCCCTCGGTGGATCTGCTGTTCAACTCGGTGGCAAGGTCGGCCGGCAAGAACGCCATCGGCATCATACTGACAGGTATGGGCGCGGACGGCGCGCGCGGCCTGCTGGCCATGCGCGGCGCGGGCGCGCGCACCATCGGCCAAGACCAGAAGAGCTGCGTGGTATATGGTATGCCCAAGGAAGCCTATGACATGGGCGCCGTGGAGCGTCAGGCGCCGCTCGACAGCATAGCGCAGCTTCTTATCGCCTATTGCAGATAAGCCTTGCTTGCGGCTCGAAGGGTGGTGGGCAAATGGAATATGTGGTCGGCATCGGGGCTTACGCCGTCAGCGACAACAGCTTTGATGTGATCAAAACCTTTGCCCTGTCCACCTGCGTGGGTATGGTTTACTACAGTATGCGCAAGCGCTGTATGGGCATGGCCCATATCCAGCTCCCAAACTGCCGCTCCGCCAGCCTCCAGGACAAACCGAGCCGCTTTGCCGACGCCGCCCCCAAATTCCTGCTCGAGGAGATGACGGCGCGCTTCGGCGTAACCAGAGGCGAGGTGCTGATATCGCTTTACGGCGGCATCGACGGGCGCGGCGAGTCGGACTGCTTCCGCATAGGCGAGAAAAATCTCGCGACCGTAAAGGAAGCCTTCAAAGCATTGGGCCTGATTTATAATGAGGTCGATACCGGCGGCAACGACAGCCGCACGCTTGTGGCCTATGTGGGAACCGGCGTGGTCGAGGTTCTAAAGCGCCCGATGATAGGCAGCGAGGACTCAAGCCTCCCCGCCGTGCCGTCCGGATTCGCGCGAATCAACCCGCCGCCGGGCGTCCGCCGCCCGGCCGTAACCGGTATTATGACGCCCTCGGCCGCCTGCGTACAGCGCCCAATCGCCCGCCCTATGGGCATTGTACTCGGAAAGAAGCCGTAATTTTGAATATTGCTTGTATTTATGTTGACTAACAGCACATCATGTGGTATAATTTCTCATAAGTTTTAATTGTGGGAGTGTATGCTGACGTGAGCGATTACGTTTCGGAGATATTCGCGGCCCGCATGAACGCCGTCAACGCCAGGTTGTCGGCGCGCATGAAGGAGATCACAGCCAAAACGGGCATACAATTTTCCGATATGTTTTCAGAGCAGCTCAGCCGCAGCACTCAAGTAAGCGCCGGTTCGGACGATACCTATGATATGGGCGCGGGCCGCGCCTCGAACTCAAAAAGCGGAACCGCCGCCATAAACACGGCGGACGCGGTGGCCTCGACATACTCGCGCGGCAATTACGACGCGCTGATCGGCGTGGCGGCCGCCAAATACGGCGTGAGCAGCGCGCTGGTGCGCGCCGTGGTGTGGGCCGAATCGAACTTCAATACGGCGGCGGTATCAGGCTCGGGAGCTATGGGGCTGATGCAGCTTATGCCGGACGTGGCGTCCGGGCTTGGCGTTTCCGACGCGTTCGACCCCTGGCAGAACCTCGACGCGGGCGCGCGCCTGCTGTCGGAAAAGATAACCAAATACAACGGGGACTTGCGCATGGCGCTGGCCTCGTATAACTGCGGCGAGACCGGCCTTAGCGGCCGCGATATCCATGATTTGACAGACCCGGAGCAATTTGCCCGGCTGCCCGGCGAAACCCAGAGCTATCTGTCCCGGATAGAGGGCTATCTGGAATCCATCGGGCTTAGCCTGTCCGGGTTTTGACCGCCGTCCATAAAAATACCATTGTCGGAGATAATAGGAGAAGCAAAGCATGGAAGCCACTGTCAAGGATAACGGATTATCCATGTAGTGGCTTGTTATTGATGAAGAAGCGAGGGGGGCGCGCTCCGTGCTGAACCGCATGTTCAACCATGTCAATCTGATGAACAAGAGCCTTGACGCGTCATGGCTCAAAATGGAGATCAACATCCAGAACATAGCCAACGCCGACACGCCCGGCTACGACGCGAAACGCGTTGAGTTCGACGGCGCGTTCGCCCGCGCGCTCAGCGCGCGGGAAGTGATGGACAACCGCCGCACGCGCGACAAGCATATCTCCTTCCACCCGCCCGCCGACCCGATGGCCGTCACGCCCGCCGTCGTCACCGACACGCATTACGTCATGCGCATGGACGACAACAACGTCGATCCCGACCACGAAATGGTGGAGCTGGCCAAAAACACCATACAGTACAACGCGCTTGTTACCAAGCTCAACAAGGAATTCGGGCGCCTGAGAATGGTCGTCCGCGAAGGCAGATAAACTTTGAAAGAATTATCTTTCAAAGTTTGTCGGGTTTCACGCCGTGAGCGGCGCGAAACGCCGCGGCGCTCGGAGAGATAAAACGCCGCGCCGCTCAGAAGCATAAAAGCTGGAAAGAGGTCTTTGAATGAATATTTTCCGGGCAATGGATATAAGCGCCTCGGCGCTGACCGCGCAGCGGTTCCGCATGGATGTCGTCGGCGAGAACATAGCCAACGCCGACACCACGCGCACGGCCGACGGCTCGGTGTACAGGCGCAAGAGCGTTGTGTTTCAGGAGCGGCCGCTGACCTTCACCGACCATATGCAGGTCGCGGTCTCCAACTCAGGCGCCGGCGCCTACCGCACCCACCATTACGACAACACGCGCTCGTTCGCCACGGCGCCCATACAGAACTTCGGCTACGGCGCCCCGTATGGCCGCAACACATACGGCGGCGTGCGCGCGGTCGAGATAACCGAGTCAAACCAGCCCTTCAAGACGGTATACGACCCCGACCACCCCGACGCCGACCGCGACGGCTACGTCACATACCCCAACGTGGACATCGAGGCCGAGATGGTAAACTTTATATCGGCGACGCGCTCCTATGAGGCCAATATCACAGCCATAAACAATTTCAAGAACATCGCCATGAAGGCGCTCGACATCGGCAGATAGCCAAAGTTTTTTAACCCCGCTCTGAAAGGATGGATACGGTTATGGGCATTGACGTTCGTACACCCGGCATTGGGGCCGTACAGCCGCGGTACGCCGCGCAGGGGCTGCTCACAAATAAGCTGAGTACCCCAATCGTCCCGGAGTCCGGCCAAAGCGTGCCGTTCGCGCAGTTTTTCAACGAGGCGGTATCCAATGTCGCCGGCTCGGACTATGTTGACAAGATATCCAACATAGGTCTGATGGCCGGCACGCTCGACAATCTCCACACGGCCACCATCGCGGCCGAAAAGGCGGACATCATGCTCAACCTGACCGTTCAGGTGCGCAACAAGCTCGTGGAGAGCTATCAGGAGATCATGAGGATGCAGATGTAGGCTCGCGCCGCAGATGATCGGGAACCGGGGCGCGCGCCCCGGATAAACCCGCGAAGGAAGCTGATGCCATGGAACCCGTGCTGGCGTTTTTCCGCCGCATATGGGGCTCGCTAAAGGAATACTGGCAAAGTCAGGAGAGCGGCGCCAAGACGCGCTTTATTCTCATTTCCGGCGTTGCCTTAGTCGGGCTTATTGCCGCGCTGTACTATCTGGCGCGCGTGGACTATGTAACGCTCTATGACGCCGGCACGCCGGCTTCCGAGCGGAAAGCCGCGCAGGACGCGCTGACCGCGGCGGGCATCCGCACCAGAGTATACGGCAGCGAGCTGCTTGTGGACAGGAGGCGGGAGGGCGACGCCATGCTTGAGCTGGCCGCCCTTGACCTGACCGACACCTATAACTACGACCAGATCATACAGGGTTCGGGCTTCGGCGTGTCGGAATCCGAGCGCAGGACATGGATGCTGGTGTATACCGAGGCCCAGATCGACCGCAAGCTGTCCCAAAGCCCGAAGATACAGTCCGCTCGCGTGCAGATCGCGCAGCCTAACAATACCTCGTCGCTGTTCGCGGGCGAGATAGTGCCCGTGACCGCCTCGGTGCATCTTGTGCTTATCGAGCCGCTTACCAGTGATGAGGTTGACGGCGTGGTCAGCACCGTGGCATACGCCTATCCCGGCCTGAGCATGGATAATATTTCCGTGACCGACCAGCATATGAACATACTCAACCGCTCGTCTCAGTCGGACATCACGCAGCTCACGCAGCAGCATGATTTCGAGCAGCTTCTTCAGGACAGCTTCAACCGCGCGGTGCTGACGCACCTCCAGCCCATGTTCGGCGCCAACCATGTAAGAGTGACCTCAAACGTCGCCGTCGATTTTGACGACGTGTCCCTTGAGGAGGTCATATTCACGGCGCCCAACGAGGAGGACATGGAGGGGCTTGTGGTCAGCGCGCGCAGCCAGATAGAGAAGGCCACCGGCGCGACGCCCAATCCGGGCGGGCAGCCGGGCATCGACGAAAACGGCTGGGATCCGATATACGCCGAGACCGACGCGCTGACAGGCAGCACGTGGTCGTCCTCGATACAGGAGACAAACTACGAGATAAACCAAGCCGTAAGGCGCGTTCAGGAGGCCAAGGGCAAAATAACCGCCCTGACCATCACGGTGACGGTGGACTCGCTTATAGTGCCCAGCGAGGATCAAAACGAGAGCGCCGTCAGAGCCATCGCGGCCGGCTCGGTCGGCCTGATGGCCAACGACGCGCCGCATATCAACGTGCAGTTTGTGCCCTATTACAACATTCTGAGGGAGCAGGAGATCGCCGCGTCCATAGCCGAAACCATGAGGTCGCAGGAGTTCTACGCTCTGATCAAAACGCTGGCGCTTTACCTGATAATCGGCCTGTGCATAGTGCTGCTGATACACCGGATATACAGGTTCCTGCGCCCGCCGGCCGCCGACGACGAGCTGCTTGAGATGCAGGGCCTTGACGACGAGTTAGACGAATACGCCGACCTGCTCAGGCTTACCACCGAGCCTGAGGATATCGAGGCCACAAAGAGTCCCGAACGCCTTAAACTGGAGGACTTTATAGACCGCAGCCCGGACATGGTGGCCAATCTTCTGCGCAATTGGCTGTCTGATGAATTACCGAGGGGGCGTCACTAATGCCAGCACCCGCTTCATACTCCGGGCTGTCCGGACGGGAGAAAGCCGCCATACTGCTTATCGCGCTCGGGAAAGAGCAGTCGGCTAAAATTTTCAAGCATCTTAAAGACGATGAAATCGAACAGCTGACGCTCGACATAACCAACGTGCGCCGCGTGGACGCCGACACAAAAAATCTGGTCATAGCGGATTTCTTCGACCAGTGCGTCGCGCAGAACTATATCTCCGAGGGCGGCTTAGACTACGCGCGCGAGGTGCTTGAGCAGGCGATGGGCTCCGAAAAGGCGCTGTCCATACTGACGCGCCTGACCTCGACGCTTCAGGTGCGCCCGTTTGACTTCGCGCGCAACTCCGACCCGAATCAGGTCGCCAACTTCCTGCAAAACGAGCATCCGCAGACCATCGCGCTGGTCATGGCCTATCTGGAGCCGCAGATGGCGTCGTCCATACTCTCAAGGCTGCCGCCCGAAAAGCAGATAGAGGTGGTCGAGCGCATCTCGCTTATGGACAGAACGTCGCCGGAATATGTGCGCGAGATAGAGCGCGTGCTTGACAAAAAGCTGTCCAGCATGGGCGCGGAGGATTTCACGGCCATAGGCGGCATCGAGTCCATCGTGGAAATCCTCAACGCCTCCGACCGCGCCACCGAGCGCAACGTCTTGGAAACGCTTGAGACGCGCAACTCCGATCTGGTTGACGAGATACGCCGCAAGATGTTCGTCTTTGAGGATATCGTAAAGCTCGACAAGAGGGCCATGCAGCGCGTGCTGAAGGATGTCGAGCAGTCGGAGATAACCATAGCGCTCAAAAACGCCTCGCCCGAGGTTACAAAGCTGATCTTCGACAATATGTCAACGCGCCTGCGCGACATGATAAAAGAGGATATGGAGTATATGGGCCCGGTGCGCGTGCGCGACGTCGAGGAAGCCCAGCAGAAGATAGTAAACGTTATACGCAAGCTTCAGGATACCGGCGAGATTATTGTCTCGCGCGGCGCGGAGGATGAGGTCATTGGCTAAGGTCATAAAGGCCGTAAACGCGCGCATCGGGGAACCGAAAAACCCTCTGCCGGTCGCGGAAGAGGTTAGCGCGGACGGCGGCGGCGCCGCGGCCGAAAGCGCCGTCTTTACCGAAGGCGGCGCGGACGAGCAGGTCGAATCTATAGTTAGCGCGAAGGGCGAGTATACGCTGGCGCACGACGCCGGCGCCTATCAGGCGGCGTATGACGAGCTGGTGCAGGCGGCGCAGGACGAGGTTGCCGCCATGCTTGAGGACGCGCGCAAGGACGCGCTGGCCATCATGCGGGAGTCCGAGTCACACGCCAACGCCGTGCGCGAGCAGGCGTGGGAGGAGGGCTACGGTCAGGCCTTTGAGCAGGCCAAGCGCGAATGTGAGGAAATGCTCACAAAGGCGCGCGGCGAGATAGAGGAGGCGCTGGCCAAGCTGCCCGTCGAGCGTGAGCGTATGCTTGACGAGCTTGAGACCCAAATGCTCGACGTCTCGCTTGAGGTGGCGGGCAAGATACTGCATATGGAGCTTGACCGCGATAACGACGCCTACCTCTCCATGCTGCGCAGCGCCGTGTCGCGTATGCCGGCCGAGGAGACTGTTACCATAAGGCTGAGCGAAGAGGAATACCAGCGCTTCTTCAACAGCCGCGAAACAAAGATAAAAACCGCCCACGGCAGCGTCGCCGCGAGCCTTATAGCCGATCCGGCCATGAACCGCTACGACGCCGTTATCGAAAGCCCGAGCGGCGTTGTTGACGCGGGCGCCGGCGCGCAGCTTAAACAAATGAGGAAAAATATGGGGCGGCGGCAGTAACCGGCGGGAGCGCCGGACGAAGCGCGAAGCTTAATGAGGTTATTCATCGGAGGGATCATGGGCATTGATCTGACCCGGTACAGGGTGATGGCGCAGCAGAGCGACAGCCTGAACTATTCGGGCAAAGTCACCATGATCGCCGGGCTGACGGTCGAAGCCGGAGGCCCGGCCGTTCAGGTGGGCGAGCTGTGCCGCATATACCCGCTGCACGGCGGCCGCTGTATCGACGCCGAGGTTGTGGGCTTCCGCGACAAAAGTATATTGCTGATGCCGTTTGGAGATTTGGCCGGCGTCGGGCCGGGCTCGCGCGTCGAGGCGGTCGGGCGTAGCCTGCGCGTCGGCGTGGGCGACGAATATATAGGACGCATCATCGACGGCTTGGGCGCGCCGATGGACGACGGCGAACCCATAACGCCCACAAAATTCTACAATCTGGACAACAGCCCGCCCAACCCGCTCCAAAGGCCGCGTATAAAAGAGATCATGCCGCTCGGCGTACGCGCCATAGACGGCTTTTTGACGTGCGGCAGGGGACAGCGCATAGGTATCTTCGCCGGCTCGGGCGTCGGCAAATCGACGCTTTTGGGCATGATCGCGCGCTACGCCAAGTCCGACGTGAACGTTATCACGCTTATCGGGGAACGCGGCCGCGAGGTGCGCGACTTTTTGGAGCGCGATTTGCAGGAGGACGGCCTTAAACGCTCGACGCTGGTCATAGCCACCTCCGACCGGCCCGCGCTGATACGCGTTAAGGCCGCCCAGACCGGCACGGCCATCGCCGAATATTACCGCGACCAGGGCAAAAACGTGCTGCTAATGATGGACAGCCTGACCCGCTACGCTATGGCGCAGCGGGAAATAGGCATGGCCGTGGGCGAGCCGCCGGTGTCGCGCGGGTATACGCCGTCGGTATACACCGTCATGCCCAAGCTGCTTGAGCGCTCCGGCACGTCGCCCTCCGGCAGCATTACGGCCCTGTACACCGTGCTGGTGGAGGGCGACGACCTCAACGAGCCTATCACCGACACCGCGCGCGGCATCCTTGACGGCC
>Ga0099364_10011766_pt1 | contig 11892 bp, 9 predicted proteins | sample TergutTh196P3_FD_73070 | JGI IMG/M metagenome (GOLD analysis project Ga0099364, IMG submission 73070) | Microcerotermes parvus P3 segment gut microbial communities from Pointe-Noire, Republic of the Congo - Th196 P3 | ecosystem: Host-associated > Arthropoda: Insects > Digestive system > Gut ...
GGGACTTGGGGCGAAGTTTGCCCTTTGCCGTCATATTGGCCGGGCATCCATCCGCCGCCGCCGGACGGTTGACCGTCGCACCCTGCCGCTCCGGCAACGAGTCCGAGACCGGCCAGTTTAACAAACGACCGGCGGGAAACTCTCGCCGAATTGCCCATACTATCAGGATTGTCCTTTTTCATTGGTGTGTCCTCCCATTGAGCCGGTATCCCGGCATCAGAATACCGATAAAAAATTACCTATTTACCTAATTCTACCGCTCCGGCTGGGCATCGTCAAGAGGCAAAATTTTTTAGATCGTATTAAAAATGAGTGTGGATTTTCTGCCCCCTCTCCCTTTGAGAGGTCTTTTTAGGCACGGAGATGGTTTTGTCACCCGCGTCTTTTTCGCATCAAAAACAGCGTTCCCGGTGCGGCGGTCCAGTCGACGACTTCGTAACGCTCTTGAATAAACTCGAATATCTGTTGCGCAATTTCTTGATTGAGCATGAACGGCGGAATGTTGCCGCCGTCGACGAACACCTTGATCGTCTCGTTTCTTTCGAGAAATTCCATCAGGCGGCCCATCTCGGCGTGGCGGCTCCACTCGGCGGTCGATGGCAAATCCAGCACCGCACGAGTCTTTGACGTTCCGTAATAGAGAGCGTCATAGTGTTCGCTCAAGATCAACACCGACTCGCCGGGAGTCGTCGTTCGGCGAACAAAGTCAATGTTGGCCCGCTCCGTCGCCACCGAATGGGGCAAGACACCTTCGACGGAAAGCGGCTCGTATTCGGCGTTTGCCACGGTCAGCAATCGAAAATTCGTCCACGAGGCTTCCAAACAAGCGGGCACTTTATCGAAACAAAAAGACAGACCGCAAAGAAAGACGACAAGCAAGGCCGGATAGCCGGCAGCGGTTGCCGTCAAACGCCGCGCCCGAACATCACGTAGAAATCCGTTGCGCAAACGATCCATTGCAAACAGGACGAGCATCGGTGCGGCAAACGACACGATAAACAGGTTCATCCATTGCGACCGATTGAGAAAATACGGAAACAGACCGAACCCAAACAGCGAAAGCACGCAAACGGCGCGGGCGGAATAATCGTCACGTTTTTGTGCCGTGCAATGGATCACGTAATACAAACCGATGGCGTAGATTAGAAGCACGAGAATTGCCGGATGACCTTCGGACATCGGAACGGCGAAAAAACCGGCGGCGGTGTGCGATTCCAGATAGCGGAGTATCCGGAGATAATCCGGCCAGTGTCCGCTCCGAAGAAAAAGATACAGTGTCAACAATAGTGGAACGATAATTCCAAACGCAACGAATATGCCGAGATGTCGTCCGGCGGTCTTAAAAAATTCGCCGGGTGACGAACGACGTAAATACTCGTCAACGAAGATCGAGAGAATCCAAATGATCGGCAAAATGATGCCGGTCTCCAAGTTCCAAAACGGAGCGAGAAAAATCAGCGGCAGAACGGTCCAATAAATTCGGGGAGATCGGCGTTTGAAATAAAGCAACATAAGAAAGAGGGAACCAAAGACCGTCAGTGCTCGTAACGGAAATCGCATCAAATACGCTTGTTGGGCGAACATTATTTTGCAGAACGAAAGATCATTGGGAAACGACCAAAAATACTGAAACACATAGACATAAAAGAAAAGATAGAGTCCGCCGAAAACGAGCAGCAAACGATCCCGAACGATCAAACGCAAGGAGAGAAAAAGGCAAACAAGCGAAAACACCGACAATACGCTCATCAATAACGTGAATGAAAAGACGCCGTAGCCGATGATCCGCAGGAACGGTTCAAGAAAAACCGCGAAGCCGCCGTAGAGCGAATCGACGTCGACGAACGGCGTTTTGCCGACCATCGTTTGCGTTACGGAAAAATAAACGCAACCGAAATGCAACGGTTCCGGCGGAAACGATTCGCTGTGGAGTCGAAGCAAAAAAACGAGAACGAGAAAAACGACGACAAGGCTGCCGCCGAGTGGAGTCAACAGACGCCGGGTTAGCCGGATATTCGAATACAACATCCAAACGGCAAGAGTCAGAACAATCACGAAGGAAACGCGAAACAGGCCGGGAAATAAAATGTCGCGGACACCGGCGGTCCACGATTCGAACATCAAGAGCGGAAAGACGATTCCGAGAAAAACGGCAACAAAAAACATCCGGTCGACGCCGTGTTCAAAACGCCGCACCCGATATAATAAGGTTTGTGTGACCGCGTAACCAGCCGCAAGCAAAAAAGGCAGCGCGGCAACCGAAATAACGTAACGGATTATCAGACTCGTATTCGGATTCATTCGATTCGTGTAGATGAACGTTTTCATCGCTTCGGCGGTCAAAGCGGGAACATCCGGGCGAAGAATGCGTATCAAGTATTGATTGAGCAGGACTTCGACGAAAACCGTTACAAAAAGTGTTCCGACAAAGAGGATCGTCAACTCTTTTTGTTTGATGGCCGCCGGGTTCCGATAATGCTGCTCTTCAATACGCGGCATTCCCGGCTCTTTATTCTTGAACATGTTGTTTCTTCCACGGCCAAACGGGTGGGATCAACCACCAGGAGACTAACACGGCAAGTCCGAAAAGACAATAGCCGATCAGAAACACGAACGGCGGAAAATCGAAAAACATCAGTTGATGAATCATCCGGGCGACGAACGACACGTCGGTGGCATACTCTTGTCCTGCCGCAACACGGAGTTGGTATTCCCAAACTGTCAGCGGACACATCATTCCGAGCAGTGTCTCGACGACGACGATCAGGATCATCGTGAGATGAACGACTCTAAACCAAAAGTTCCGCACGAACCGGCACCGCAACGCTCCGCCGAGAAGAATAACAAGCAATCCGAACACGACGAACGAAACGTAACAAAAATGAATCGCCGCAATCAAGTCGGCCAAAAAAGCATACCAGTGCATGGGGAGTGTAGAGTGGGAGTGTTGCCTTTTTTTTGGGTAGGCGATTTTCTCCGAAAATCGCGTCCGGTACTCCGGACAGGAGTCCCTTGCCAATCAGCGTTTTGGTGGTTCCTTGTGCGGAGTACCGGACGCGACTTTTGGAAAAAGTCGCCTACCTTCTCGTGTTGCCAATGGCTGCTCAGTACCGCTGGACGGTATAGAGTACGAAGTTCCCACTACCAGGGTATTTCCATCATTCCGACGATTTGGTCGGCGATACGGTCGATTTGTTCCATTTCGGAAGTGGCGATGGAGTGTCCGTACTCCGGCAGGAAATAATTACTTGCGGTCACAGTGGCGGAGCTTTCGTTCCACGGAATCGCTTCGAATTGGCGGAGTTCCTGATTACGTCGGTCCTTCCATGTAATGAAAACCGACATGGTTCCTTGTTGCTGTCGAACGTCACCGAATCTGTTGCGAAGGTTGGTCGACTTTCTTGCAGATACAATTTTTCCCGCCAGAACGCTGTCGGCGTCCGGTCGCCCAACCACCTTGTACGGTGACTTGGCCTCAATGCGTTTACAGACCGCTTCAGTTAGGCGTTCCCCAACATCGGGCCGGTCAATGTCCGATTCGAAAATGGGAACGTACACCGTTTTAATGTCCTGCCCAAACAGCGATTTGGTGCCGACATGATATCCGAGACCGAGACACCCCGACGAGACGCCGAGTAACAGCACGGCTCCGAAAATCCAAAGGGATTTGCTCATCGTTCCTATCTTCCTCGCGGTAAAAAGATTTTTTCGAGAAAGGCAAAATTCGACGGTTGCGGCGGCAGTCCTTCGATTTGCCCAAGCCGCACACGGGCCTTTTCGGCGTATTCGGTTTGCGGATATTTGTCGACCAGTTTTTCATAATACAGTCGGGCGGCACCATAGAGTTTTTTCTTGTCATAGAATTGACCGTAAACCCATTCCATTTCCGCCTGCCGATGGACGACGCCTTCCTTGATTGCAAGAATGTCGCTACTATCGTCGCCGAGTTCGGCTCCGAATTGCCGGAGCGTCACGTCCGCCATTTTTTTAGCATTTTCGAGCTTTCTGGGGTCATAATCCGGGCCCATATAGGCGTTTGCCTCAGCATACGTTCCAAGTTCGTGTGCCTTGGCAATATGCTTGCTAAGTGGATAATGTTCACAGAGATAAGTAAAATAGTACGCTGCCTGACTGTAATTGTCGTCTCCCTGATAGCGTCCCCGCAGGAGGAAGGCTTGGGCAAGCGACATGACTGCTTCTTCCGCCATCGGACCGTTCGGATCGTTCATGAATATCGTCTCGTATGCCTTCTTGCTGTGTCCGAAAGTGTCGAAGGGCGGTCGTGACTTTTCCGTCAAATTGACGGACGACGCGCCGCGTCGGGCCTCCAATTCCCAATACTTGGCGATGGAAAACACCCGGCGAACATCGGCATCGAGGTATTTCGAGTGCTGATACTTGACCATCAACTTTTGGTAACATTTCAGCGCATTGGAATAATCCTCGGCAAAATAATAGCATTCGCCGGCGAGGTGCAAGGCGTCTTCTTCCAACACGGAATCCGGCCAACGCCATGCGGCGTTCCAAAATTCCTTGGCCGCCGCCGCCCAGATTTTCCTGTCTTTAAGTTCTCCCCGTTCGCGGTACGGATTAAGGATTTCGTGGCCCTTTTTCATTGCAGCGTTCGCTTTCCGTTCGTCGGGGCCCATTCCGATCCAGTCGCGGACCTTCGTGAAGAAGTTCACGGGGTCCAATACGGCCCAATCGAAGCTTTTTTGATCATCTTTTTCCCAGTCTTGCAGGGGACCGGGATCGTAATACGGCTTCGACACCGGGTTGTAGCCTGCTTGCAGGATAATGTCCTGCTCAATGTGTTTTTTCTGTTCCCGGTCGGCGAAAGGGCCAACCCGATTGGGAAACGGTCTCAGATAATCCGGTCCGCCGTCTTTCTGCATCGCGGCGAGCGCGGCATGCCGAGCGTGTTCCTGTGCTTCCTCTTCCGCTTTCGCTGCGGCTTCGAGTGAAACGGCTTCACGTTGTTTGAAATGCGGATCGTGTCCCCACGGATCGTCAACCGATGTTGTCGGCACTGGCGAGCCCGCGTTCGCCCAATAATCAGTCGGCGGCGGCGGATGTTTCATAGTATAAGGCCCCATCGTTGGTCCTCCCGATGGCGGCGGCGGCACTAAAGCCGGTTCATCGAACGGCGGATTCGGCACGACGGACGGCTGAACGATCGGCGGAGCAATCGGCGGAGTCGGATGAGTGACGACCTGCCAGGGATCATCAATGACCGGAGGTGCCGACATCGGCAACGGATTGTACGTCGGAGGGGGGACCGGGGGTTGCGCCGACACAACCGGTTCGCCCCAAGGACTAGCAACAACGTTAGGAATCGGTGTGACGGCGGGCCCGGAAAAGTCATCGAGCGACAGGGCCTGCCCCAGCACACGTTCAACCGGCGGCGGTGGTGTATTCGGCGTCGGTGTCAACCACTGTTCACGACTCGGCACCGTATTGCAACCGACCGCGTAGAGCGTCAGCAGGAGAATTCCGGGAGCGAACCACGAATCACGAATCACGAATCACCTCCTTGTCGTATTTTCCGATAAATCCGAACCAATCAAAAAGTTTTGGCTTCCTGCCGACCAAATGACTGAGATAATTGTTAAGCAACCCACGGATTTCTCCTCGGACGTTTTTTTCCAAGGGAAACCGCATCCAATCTTTGCCGTCGAGGATTTTCATCGCTCGGATGGCGTCCCGCGAAACGAGCTTCACCGATTGATGTCCTTCCCGACAGCGTGGACAAAGGACGCCGCCGTCCAAATGTCCGAAAACGATCCTCGTTTGTCCGTCGTCGATTCGGTCGCCGCATTCGACGCACCGATCCAATGACGGCTGTTGACCGACTTCCCGCAGAAGCCGCTGTTCGAACCGGATGATGCTCCGTCCGACGAAGGTTCCCGTGGCAAGTTGGTTGAGTACCGCAACCGCAAGGTCGAAAATCCGGGGACAGGGATCGTTGTCGGTCGTCAACAGGTCGATCAGTTCGACGACGTAAAACGCTCCAAACAGGCCGGTTAGGTTTTGTTCCGTAACGGTAAAACGGCGGATCAACTTCGATTCGGTCAACAAATCGAGCGAATCGTTCTTTTTATGGAGGAACGATACACGAATTTGGGCAAGTGTGTCAAGAGCAGACTCGAAAGGACTTTTGAGTCGCCGTCCGCCTTTCGCTAGAGCCTGTATTTTACCGAAATTCCGCGTTAGAACCGTTAAAACGAGGCTCGTTTCGCTGAATTCGATTCGGTGCAAGACCAGGGCGTCGTCGGATTCCATAAGGACGGGAAGCAAAAAAGTGGCGGTTCATTTTTCCGCGAGTTTGTTCATAACGAATGCGACCCAGCCGGTTGTTAGGGCGAAAAAGATGAAGCAACCGATCAGGATCAAGCCGTCCAGTGCTTCCCGTCCGACCAATAGGAGGGCAACGGTCAGCGGCACAAGGCCCATGAGCAGGATGCCGAAGAAGTTGGCCTGATTGCTTTCCCGTGCGACGACCAGCCGTAGGATAGGAATCATAAGGATCGGCCAAATCAGTGTAAAAATCAACAGGGCGGTCAATTGTGTCCCCCCGCCGGGCCGGGGAAGGAGTTTGACTGAGATGTCGACCGAGTTATCGAACGGTAATACAAGTGTTTCGTCTTTTTTGATGTCGATCAATCTTGCTGCCCCACGAATCTCGTGGGAACCCTCGACGGGCGAAAAACGGTCGATTTGCGAAAAAAGCACCAGGTCCGCTTCCGCCAGCTGAGCGATCTTGACGGCGTCTTCTTTCGAAAAAACCTTGAGACCCTCATTGCCGTAAAGCGTGAATTTCAGAGCGTCCATTGCTTGAGTGATTTTCGCTTTTTCGATAGGAAAGTACCAACCGGCGGCGTATTCTCGTTTGAATTCCTCGTGAATCATTTTTTCGAGGACGCCTTCGCGGTCTCCGGGAATCGGCAGGATCAAAATGCGTGAGAGGGAGCGTTCCGGCTTTCCGCAACGTTCGATGATACTCTTTGCAATTTCCGTGGCTGCCGCTTCGACGCCAGCCGGTAATAGCGGCGGCGGATTCTGTGTAACGCCCGGAGCGTACCAATAGATACCGAGCAGGGCGGCGATCAACACCAACACGGCAATCGGCTTGGTCAAAACGAGCCAAAGGAGATTAGTCGCAAAACGAAAGGTTTTCATCATGGCAAAGGTTTCCAACAAATGTTACTTCAACCCTCACGGAGTCCGACGCGTAAGCCAGGATTTTGTGATGGCCTAACTCACCGCTTATCTTCTGAACATTTTGTCGAGTTCTTCACACGAGAATACGATCGTTGAGGGTCGTCCATGGGGGCAGTGGTGCGAGTTTGCCTCCGTTTCGGCCAGAGCGATAAGCTCGGCGACGGCGTCGGGACGGAGGCGGTCACCGGCCTTCACGGCGGCTTTGCACGCCATACGGTGGAGCATCTCCTCCAAGAGGTCGCCGCGCTCCATCTTTTTTCCGGAGACGAGGAGCGTTTCGACCAGCGTCAGCAAAATTTCCGCCGGCGGGGTCTTGTCGAGAATCGCCGGGTAGCTCGAAATCAACACCGTGCCGCCGCCGAATGACTCAACGCCGAGGCCGAGTTGTTCAAAAAACGTAAGGTTTTCCAACACACAGGCCGTTTCCGTTGGCGAAAGATCGACCGGTGCCGGAACCAACAGTCGTTGCGTATCGAGTCGGCCTGATTCCATCGATTTCTTCATCGATTCGAACAGAATCCGTTCGTGCAGTGCGTGTTGGTCGATAATCGCCAATCCGTCCACCGTTTCGAGAACGAGATACCTAGCGTGGATTTGAATGAAGTTAGCCGCGTTGCCCTGCAACGCGCTGTTGGCCGCGTCGCCCCGCAACTCGCTGACCGGGAGAGGACGACGTTTTGCCGGGGGCAGCGCGTCGCGGGGCGACGCGGCTAACGGCAAATCCGGCACTCTGTGGAACGTCAGTGCTTCGCCGGTCGGTTTAATCGATGGAATCGGGCGGCGTTCCTCGGCAGTTATCGCATCGGAGGACGACGCGGTCAACCCGTTGAACGGTTCGTCACGTGCAGTGAATTCCAGAACCGTTTTGCGAATTTCCTCCGTTTTAGTGTCGGACAGCGCGGAACGCGGATCGTTCGAATCGGCAGCAAACGGACCGGAGAACCCCTTACGCAATGCGGCGTCATTGGGGCGTCCGTGCAGATCGGTACTCAGGAACTTGTCCCGAATCGCGCCGAGGAAACCGGAATACACCCGATTCTGGTCCAAAAAGCGAACCTCCATCTTGGTCGGATGAACGTTCACGTCGAACAACTCCGGCGACATTTCGATTTCGAGAAACGCCAGCGGAAATCGGCCTGTGGTCAAAAGTCCCCGATACGCTTCCGTCAAAGCGTGCTGGAGAGCTTTGTCGCGGATGTACCGCTGATTCAGGAAAAAATACTGCATCCGGCTGTTGGATCGGCTCTGGTTCGGATGCGACACGAATCCGCGAACCTGGACTTCGCCGCCCGGTCGGCTCTCGACGAAGAGTAAATGCCTGGCAACTTCGGAGCCAAAGAGTTTGTCGATGCGCCCCAGCGGCTCGGTTTCCGGCGGCAAATCGTGAACAATCCGGTCGTTGTGTTTCAGCGTAAAATGAATTGCCGGATGCGGCAAGGCCAACCGAATCATCGTTTCGGCGATGTGTCCGAACTCCGTCGTTGTCGATTTCATATAATGACGGCGAACCGGCGTATTGAAGAACAGATTACGAACAGTGATTTGCGTTCCGACCGCCATTCCACAGACCGTTGGTTCCGACATGGTGCCGCCTTCGCTGCGAATTTCGGCTCCTTCGGTATGATCGGCGGTCCGACTGCGAAGCGTCATTTGGCTGATTTCGGCGATTGACGCAAGAGCTTCGCCGCGAAAACCGAAGGTCCGAATCCGGAACAGGTCGTCGGCGTCGACAAGTTTGCTCGTCGCATGGGGTGAAAGGGCGAGCGTCAATTGTTCCGGTGCGATGCCGCAACCATTGTCGACGATACGGATCAGCTCCGTTCCGCCCTGTTCGACGGTAACGTCGATACGTGCCGCTCCGGCGTCGATGGCGTTCTCGACAAGTTCCTTGATCACGCTGGTCGGTCGCTCAATGACCTCACCGGCCTTGATCTGGTTGATCATACTCCGCGAAAGCTCGTGAATAGTCGGCATGTCACGATTATAGCCGGAAAAACAGCAACTTCAAGAGCGACATTTAGCCGGTAATCCGGCGGAGGATCGGGAAATGTCATGGAGACGCAAAATATGCACACCGCTACGGATCAATTCCCGTGACACTATGTGTGTCCCTTCGTCACGGTCGGCGAAGGTTTCAGCGATGAACCGTTTTTTCGAATGTCCGACCAGCAGCGGACAATCCAAGTCGAGAAACCGGGTGACGTTACGAACCAGCGTCCAATTGTGTTCGACCGTTTTGCCAAAACCGAGGCCCGGATCAACGGCAATGCGGCTCCGCTCGATTCCCGCCGCGACGAGTTCGTCCCGCTTGCGGCGGAGAAATTCGTAGACTTCCTCGACGACGTTTTCGTAACGAGGATCAATCTGCATCGTTTTCGGCGTTCCCGCAGCGTGTATGACACAAACCGCCGCACCGGTCTTGCAGAGGAGCGGAAGCATATCGGGATCACTCAACGCCGAAACGTCGTTGATGATTTCCGCGCCCACTCGGATGGCCTCGGCAGCGACCACCGCCTTGCGGGTGTCAATCGAAAGCGGAATCGCCGTTCGTTGTCGCAGTTCCTGAATGACCGGAATCACCCGACGGAGTTCCTCATCGACGGAAACATCATCGGCACCGGGCCGAGTGCTTTCACCGCCGATGTCGAGTATGTCGGCGTCGTTTGCAACGAGTCGCAAACCGTGTTCAACGGCCCGCCGTGGTTCCGCAAAACGCCCGCCGTCGGAAAAACTGTCCGGCGTAACGTTGACGATTCCCATCATAAAGGGACGTTCGGACAGATTCAGACGTCGGATTGTGAGTTGCCACCGATCCATCGGATCATACCGATAAGTGCCGACTAAACGTAGTTGTATTGTAATTCGGATGGCAGGGATAGTCAAGAGAAAATTTTCCTATTCCCTCGGTTCGAAAAAATCGATATTCTTCCGGAGAGCCCGATGCCAGATCATCGCGTCGCAAAGCGACGCAGCTAAACCGATGTTACGTTTTCTCCTTATTTTCCTCCTTGTATTTTCCGGCTGCGCCAGTTTTGGCGAACGGCATCTGAAAATCCGCAACGACTTCGAACACGGCAATCTGGAAACGGCAAAGAGCGAAATCGACGCCCGGCTCAAAAAAAAGAAGCGTGGTGAAGCAGACGTCCTCAAACTGAACCAAGCCCTGATCGAACTGTGTAGCGGCAACCCCAAAGAATCCGAACGACTGTTACGGGAAGTCCGCGACAATTTCGAGAAATACGAACAGAAAAACATTGCGGAAGGAGCGGCGTCGTATCTCTTGGACGATAACGTAATCTCTTACGCTGGAGAGGATTACGAACGGGTACTGATCCGGGTGTTCCTTGCTTTGTCGAACCTGATGCACGACGGCACCGACGCTCCGGCGTATGCCCTGCAAATCGGACAAAAACAGAACGAGATCATTACACGGGGCCAGATCAAGGACCCGGAGGACGCCGACAAAAAGATCAATGTCAAGGACTCGTATCGGCAGGTCGCCATCGGACCGTATCTGATCGGCGCAATGCGGGAAGAAACGGTACTCAACTACGACGACGCCCGACGGGCTTACGAGGCCGTCTGTGCTTGGGAGCCGAACTTTTCGCAAGGCCGCCGCGACCTCGAACGAGCCAAACACGGAACCCACAGCGCAAAGGGCAACGGCGTCGTTTATGTCTTCGGACTCGTCGGTCCCGGTCCGTACAAATTGCAGGAAAACTGCGAAGTCTCGCAGGCGGCACAGTTTATCGGGTCGATCATCTTGAGTATGATCGGCAAGCACACCGTAACGCCGGGAATCGCGCCGGTGATGGTTCCGGTCGTCATCCGACCGCGTACCGATGTTCCGTCACTTCTCGTTACAATTAACGGCAGACAGGCCGGTCAAACGGAGACGATCACCGACATTGGCCGCATGGCGGAGGAACAGTTCGAAGCCGTTAAACCGCTTGTCGTTGCGAAGGCGAATGTCCGTCGGGCCGTCAAGAAGGGAATTCTGTACGGTGCGAAGGAACTGACGGACGCCAATCCTTGGGTCGGTTTGGCGATGGACCTCGGCGGCATCATCTGGGAGGCGACGGAAACCGCCGACACCCGCTGTTGGAATCTGTTGCCGGCAGAGATTCAGGTTGCGCGAATCGAACTTCCCGCCGGAGAACACAATTTGGCGTTACAACCGTCAAGTCGGGTTTATTCGTTGTCCCATTTCGGTTACATTTCGACGCGGGATTCCGTACCGACCGGCACTTTGGCGTCGCGGACGATCCGGGTCACCGAAGGCCGCAACACTTATGTTCTTGCGAATTTTCCGAACAACCGCTTGATCGGCGAAATCGTGGTCAGTAACGAATAATGGCTTCTCCGGGGAATTTTGCGACGCAAACGATTGATGTATCGTTCTTTATTTCTCGTTCATTCTTCCGGCAGCGGTTTTCCTTTGGTTTCCGGGCCGAGCCAGGCGAAAACAATGCCGAAGATAAACGTTACGGACATTGCGGCGCCCGCCCAGCGGATTGGTTCGTCCGTACTGTGGAAGACGAACGCCGTCAACATTCCCAAACCGAAAGGTCCCGTCGCCGAAATGAAACGAGCAATGTTATAGCAGAACGAAACTGCCGTGCTCCGCAACCTCGTCGGGAAAAGTTCCGGGAAATAGACCGAATAGCCGCC
>Ga0099364_10011767_pt1 | contig 11891 bp, 9 predicted proteins | sample TergutTh196P3_FD_73070 | JGI IMG/M metagenome (GOLD analysis project Ga0099364, IMG submission 73070) | Microcerotermes parvus P3 segment gut microbial communities from Pointe-Noire, Republic of the Congo - Th196 P3 | ecosystem: Host-associated > Arthropoda: Insects > Digestive system > Gut ...
TAGTCCTCAAAGAGATTATTTGGAAACATATGCAATACAAAAAGCAGCACAAAAGAAAATTCCGTTGTTGGGTATATGCAGAGGAATGCAGATATTAAATACGGCGATGGGCGGTACGCTGTATCAGGACATAAATATACAGCTTGGGGATTTAAATATTTATCAGCACAGCCAGAAAGCACCTGAATGGTATCATACACACAGCGTCACTGTAGCGAAAAATTCATGGATATATAAAGCTACGGGTCTTGACAAATTAGAAGTTAATTCATTTCATCACCAATCAGTCAAAGATATTGCTCCGGGATTTGAGGCGGTATGCCGTTCGGGCGACGGTATAATAGAAGCGATAGAAAACGACGCAAAAACGATGATAGGCATACAATGGCACCCTGAATTGATGTACGAAAAATCAAAAGACCAGAGAGAATTATTTGATGAATTTGCCCGTTTGTGTACAAAATAAAAAATAATGCGTGTCCCTGCACGTAAAATCCCCAATAATTGTGTTATTTTACTGAAATTTTTATATTTGATTCACGTGATGTTATATAAAATAAATCTTGACTTTATATATATTTTATGGTATAATTATCAAAATTAAATATAAAAGCTGTGATAAGAAACAGTACGCATTTTAAATATTACAGAGAAAAGGCGGTTGGTGCGAGCCTTTATATAAAAATGCCGAACCCCTCTTTGAGCTGTGAACCGAACGGAAATTTAAAATTTCAAGTAAGTTTTGCCGGGTTCTCCCGTAACAGAGAAAGATATAAGGCATTGTGCCTTGTATTATAAGTGCGGGCGGCAGCCCGAATTTAGGTGGTACCGCGAATCGTAAAAGTTCGCCCTAAACTGATTAAAATATCGGTTTGGGGTTTTTGTATTTAAAATTATATTTAATTCTATAAAATTTAATTATACAAGGAGAGAAAAATATTATGAAACTTGATAAACTTATAGGTGACAGGCATAAAGAAAGACCTGCGGACTGCGCTATTGACAGCCATGCCCTGATGCTGCGCGGCGGTTATATGAAATATGTTGCAAACGGGATATTTTCGTCATATATGCCGCTGAAAAGAATCACAAGAAAGATAGAACAGATTATACGTGAAGAAATGGACAAAATTGATGGTCAGGAAATTATGTTTCCGGTAGTAATGCCTGCGGCACTATGGGAAGAATCCGGAAGATATGAAAGCGTAGGCAATGAACTGGTACGTTTTTTCGACCGCAATAAAAATCCGCACGTATTGGGCATGACTCACGAAGAAGCCGCTGTGCAGCTTGTGAGAGAATATGGGCAAAGCTATATAAAATATCCGTTTATGATATATCAGATACAGACTAAATTCAGAGATGAAGCGCGTCCGAGAGGCGGGCTTATCAGGGTTCGTGAATTTACTATGAAAGACGCATATTCGTTTCACACTTCTCAGGAAGATTTAGATAATTATTACGAAAAATGTTTCAAGGCTTATGAGAAAATTTTCGCGAGAGTCGGTATTCCCGACGTAATATCTGTCGCCGCAGATTCCGGTATGATGGGGGGCGATATATCGCACGAATTTATGCTTTTAACCCCTGTAGGTGAAGATTCTATAGCTATTTGCGGCAACTGCAGTTACCGCGCAAATTTGGAAGCCGCAGAAAATATAATAGAAAATATCCGCGACGATATTTCAGAGCCTTTAAGCCTTGTTCATACGCCCGGCATTACAACTATAGAAGATTTGTGCGGATTTTTGAAAACAGAAAAAGAAAAAACCTGTAAAGCGGTTGTATATCAGAAAAACGCAGACAACAGTTATATTATTTTATTTATACGCGGGGATTTAGAAGCAAACGAAACGAAACTTACAAATTATCTGAAATGCGATATTTATCCCGCCGCAGTCATAGAACATTCAGGCTTGTGCGCGGGATACATCGGGGCGTATAATCTCGATAATCCAAACGATAAATTTACTGTTTTGTTTGATAAATCGCTTGAAGGGACAAATAATCTTGTCTGCGGCGGTAATAAAACGGAGTATCACTATACAGGATTTGATATTTCAAGGGATATTGATAACCCGGAATATCATGACTTTGCAAAAGTTATAAACGGCGGAATATGCCCCAAATGCAAGAAAAATACAATTTCGATTTCAAGGGGAATCGAAGTCGGGAATATTTTCCAGCTTGGAAAAAAATATACGGAAACAATGAAAATGCAGTATGTGGACAGTGACGGGCAGTCTAATTATCCTATAATGGGCTGTTACGGCATAGGAGTCGGAAGGCTCGCCGCATCTGTATGCGAAACGCATAACGACGCCAACGGTCCGATATGGCCTATGGCTATTGCTCCATGGCAAGTGCATTTATGCGCCGTCCGTTCCGACGATGAACAAGTTAAAAACACAGCGGATAATTTATATAATGAACTTACTCAAAACGGAATCGAAGTTATTTATGACGACAGAAATGTGAGCGCGGGAGTAATGTTCTCGGACGCGGATTTAATCGGAGTGCCGCTGCGGGTAATAATTAGTCCGAGGAATATAAAAGAAAACTGCTGTGAAATTACAAGCAGAGATAAATCCCTGTCATTAAAATATCAGTTGGAATCATGTAAAGAAAAAATAATTGAAACAGTAAAAAATATGTTTTAGGGGATTAGATGTGTCCGCGAATATTATTTATTGTAAGGTACGGCTTCCATGCCGCACCGCGGAACCCTCATTATTCTGTGTCTGCGGTCGGGTGTTTTGTGGGACGGTCGGGCATGGAAGCCCGACCCTACAGTTGCCGAACAGGTCTATTGTGTTCCCGATGTTCCGGCATTGAGGTTATAACTTGAGGCGCGGCATGAAAGCCGCGCCTCTACACGCAAAATCCCAGTCGGCGATAAATATTATATATCGCTTCTCTTAGATTTTTGAGATTTTTAAAATTTATTCTTCGTTTAGTATCATGTTTTCCAATTCTTCCAATGTCTTTTCTATATTTACTCCCACAGAAGCTTTTCTGCGCTCTATAATAGATGCGAGTTCGATTCTGCCATTAGCTAAGGCAGTTCTTATATCGTCAGATAATTGGCGCGTCATATCGTAAGTAATTCCGAGGTCCAACGAAATCGAATTATTTATTATGTGCATCATTTCGATTGAATCGTCGTTTCTCAGCCCTTTAAATGACAGAGTAACATCATAGTATACAGGGGTAACTTCCGTATGGCTTTTATATTCCATTGCGTCTACAATTACGCCTGTTTCACTTAGAATTGAATTGGTCTGGGGAATTACAAGCACAGGGCATTGTCTGAACAGCATATGACTGTAATTTTCTTGGGCTTCATCATATTTGGGCATAGGCACTATGCCAAGTGAATCTTCCATTCCCCTGAAAAGGTCTGCTGATTTAAATTCGGCTATAATCATAAAAGACCTGCCCAGTTCAAATAACCGCTCATAATTTCTCGTCGATGAATTTCTGTCTTCGTTAGCTTCCATGAATTGTCCCGAAACTCCGGTTATATCTATAATTTTATCTATCCCGCTAAAAAACCTTTCGTTTTCAATCGCAAGATAAGGAATATTATTAGAATCTTTTCTTATAAAAGGCTCGTTCATTCCGGTAACAAACGCAACCATAGCATTATCCGGGCTGGTCAGTCCGTAAACGCTGTTTCCTCCGGCGTTCCAGTTATACGACTCGTCGCCGTTTAAACTCATTCCCGCTTTCAGATACTCAAGCAGCTTTTCCAGCGTCCATTTTCCATCTCTTACTAACTGATACGGAAATTCAAGCCCGCGGTTCTGCATCATTGTTTCATTAAAAAATATACACCATACTCCCTGCAGCGTCATAAGCGCGACTTCGCTCTGCAAGAAATAAATTCCGTTATTGTTGCCCAGACGCGAACTTTCTATAGTCGAAGTTTTCCACCAGTTTCCCTGTAAATTTATCTCAGGGATATTGTCAAGATTATGAAAAAGCCCCTGTGTTATAAGAGAACCGATAGGCGCATTGTTCGACCTCGGACAATATATAATATCATATGCGTCGTCGCCTGCCAAAACAGTAGTACGGGCTCTCGCTTCTATAGCGTCTATGTGTGCGTTTGTTTCTCTTATATTAATATTAAACCTGTCCTCGATAAATTTGTTTCTGTTGAAAATTGCATCGTTTAGTATCTCGCCAGTGGGTTCTTCAATTTCAATAAGCGTCATAAAGTTCCATACAGGCTCGGCATTAAGAATCCTGAAATCTTTGCCGTTCATATTTAATTCAGGATAATTATATTCGGGCAGGGAACCCTGTTCTTCGCTCTCCGCGTCCTGTACTTTCTCATTGTTATCGCTGCTTGGTGAATCAGACTCGCTTGTATTTCCGCATGATATTAAAACAGGCATCAGCACGAAAATAATAACCATGAACAAAGCTAATATTTTTGATTTCACTAAAAAATCCCTCCTTGAAAATTTTAAAAAATATTTAGACATATTCCTGAACCCTATTTTTACATATCAAGTTTCGGGAAAAGTCTGTTTATATATTCGCAATAATTATATATTTTTAAATTGACTTTGTCAACTATTATTTTTATTTTTTCTCAGATTATAAAAAAAATCGCTGAGCATTTTACTCGTTTCTTCTCTGAATATTCCCCCTATAACCTCTGGTTTATGATTAAAATTATAATCGTTCAAATTTATGACGCCGCCGAACGCGCCGGCTTTTTTATCCTCACAGCCATAAATCACGCGCTTTATTCTTGAGTTTATAATCGCGCCCCCGCACATCGGACACGGTTCCAGCGTCACATACAAATCGCAGTCAACAAGCCGCCAAAACCCTGTGACTTCGCAGGCAATTTTTATCGCTGTCATTTCGGCGTGGTTCAACGCGCTCTGGTCACATTCCCGCCTGTTATATCCCGAAGAAATTATCTGCCCGTCTTTTACAATTACACAGCCTACAGGCGTTTCATCTATGCTACGGGCTGTCTTTGCTTGTTCAATCGCCGCTTTCATAAAATATTCGTGCATATTATTTATACTTCCTAAAAAAATTCATTTACTTGAAAATAATAATCGTTCAGGCTTATCAATATAACAACGATAAAAAACACAATAGATATTATATTCCAAAAACTCAATATTTTGGTGCGCCTCTTTATATACACATGGTTTCTATGTTCCGGCAATTCTATTTTTTTGTTTGCCTTTATAAAAATAAACATAGTGATTACAGATACCGCGCATATAATATCAATATAAATAAAATTAGCTAAATAAAAATCAGTTTGAGGGAGTACCCCGACCAAATATTCCGACGCAAAAGCAACTGAATTTACAGCGGCGTGCAAAATTACGGCAAAACCTATAGATTTTGTCTTGATTGTCATATACGCGCTGAACATTCCGAGGGCTGTAGCAAAGAAAAATGCGTTTGTGGAAGCGTGTATAAATCCGAATAATACAGAACTGACAACAATCGCGAAAACATTGCCGTATTTATGCAAGGCGTTTAATATCAAATACCTGAATAAAATTTCTTCAAATATTGAAGGCGTAACTACAACGGCGAAAAAATAAATAATTGTACCCGCCGCCGTATACGGAAAACTATAAAAATTACCTGTATATTTTTGTATTCCGAAAAAACCCAGAGTTATATCGAACACAGCCGCTACATATGAAAAAAAGTGAACTATCCCCAAACCTATAATAATTAAAACAACTGCATTTCTGGGTATTCTGGGTTTCAAAGATATATACGAATCAGCATCTTTTTCTTTGCCGTTCATAACAAACATAAAAAATAGACCTGAGAGTGTAAACGCAAATATACTGATTAAAATTGAAGCGATATTTACAGCCACTTTCAATAATTCTTCAGTGATTAATATATCTGATATTCCGTTGGCGATTTCCATGTTTCTGCTGCTTATGCTGATTATAAGCTCAGAATACAAGTAATGAAATATTTCCCTGAAAAAATACAGCAGAATCAAAGCAAGAAAAACCGCAGATGATACTGCAATCATTGTTTTTTTAAATATGCTTATTTCGTTCGGCGTTGTACAAATCCATCTGTTTTTCCGGTTTTCATACTCATTAGTATTGTTCAATAAATTCACCCCGTTATTGCTTTTCATCAGATATAATACTTTATGTTTTACGGTATGACTGGGCTGGGATTTTGCACCTTACGTATACCGTATAAAAAACCAAACGGATATAATTTTCTAAATTCAAAGCCTTTTTATGAAAGCTGTTTTTTCGTTCATATCAAATCCGTTGTTTTTATAAAAATCCAGCGTAGTTTCTTTTTTTGAGCCTGTCATGAGCATAATTTTATAACAATTATGTTCTCTCGCCGTATCTTCTGCCTTATTCATCAAAGCGGAAGCATATCCCCTGTTCCTGTAATCGGCATGAGTTACAACATTTTCGATGATTGCATACGGACGCATATCATTCGTTAGGTTTTCGATTACTGCCAATGTAACTGATGACACAGCTCTGCCGTCAACTTCTACGACAAAAATATTATATAGACTGTCTTTCGAAAACTTTGACAGCATTAATCTGTATTTTTCAATATTTTGCGGCTCTTTTGATTTTTCCGAAGAATTTTTTAAATGATTTTTATAAAGGTCTGACAACGATTCTGCGTCATCTGCCGAAGCTTTTCTGATTATCATAAATTTATACTCCCATTTGGCGAACAAAAACAGTTCATGTTTTCAGTATATCATATATAAAAATATTTTTCAACTTATTTTTATTTAAATTTAAATATTTCAGAACAAGGCTGTTAATATATTCCGCCGCAGGTTTTTAAACAAGTATAAATATTATATCACGTTTTTATATTATTTTCAACAAAATAATATTTACTTATATTCTGTATAAATATATTATATAGAGCCAACACAGAAATAATTATTGCATTAAATAGAAAGATATGATATAATTAATAACGTCGGTTAATAAAAAATAATAACAGAGAGGGGATATTGATTTAGATGGGAACAAAGAAAACAAGAACTGTCGGCACAGTCGTCAGGGGAATCAGGACGCCTATAATTAAACGGGGAGATAAGCTTGACGATATTGTACTTGATTGTGTTCTTAATTGCGCGAAAAACGAAGGGTTTGAATTTTCAGACAAAGATATTGTCGGAATTACAGAAGCAGTTGTTGCGAGAGCACAGGGGAACTATGTTACAATTGATGATGTAGCTGCCGATGTAAAAGAAAAATTTGATATAGATAACGAAAAAAATGAAGAGATAGGGGTAATTTTCCCGATATTGAGCAGAAACAGATTTGCTGTAGGGCTCAAAGGTATCGCGCTTGCGGTAAAAAAAATATATCTAATGCTGTCATATCCGTCAGATGAAGTCGGAAACCAGTTGTTTGATATAGATTCATTCGAAGATACTGTAGATTGGCATGAACTGCAAGTTATCAAAGGCGGATTTGGAGAAAAAAAATACCGCGAACTGTTTGGGTATCCGACGCATCTTTTTACAGGAGTAGATTACGTTGAATATTATAAAACTCTGATTGAAGAAAGCGGCGCGCAAGTTGAAATTATTTTTTCCAATAACTGCTGTGATATTTTAAATTATACGAAAAATATATTAACTTGTGATATTCATACGCGAAAATCCACAAAACGAAAACTGCTCGCGAAAGGTGCGGAAAAAGTATTTAATCTTGAAGATATTTGCACAAAGCCAATAAACGGCAGCGGATACAATGAGTCGTTCGGACTGCTCGGATTTAACAGGGCAACTGAAAACACTTTAAAATTATTTCCCAGAGATTGCCGGGATTTTGTGAACTCTCTTGCTGCGAAATTTAAAGCCGCGACAAATAAACAGATTGAAGTTTTAATATTCGGGGACGGGGCATTTAAAGACCCGCAAGGGAAAATATGGGAACTCGCCGACCCTGTTGTATCACCCGCATATACAGAGGGACTCGACGGAGTGCCGAACGAAATCAAAATAAAATATCTTGCCGATAATCAATTCAGCGATTTAAAAGGCGAAGAATTGGATAAAGCAATAAAAGAATATGTGAAAAATAAAGAAACTGACTTAAAAGCCTCGATGCTGAGTCAAGGAACCACCCCCCGCAGAATCCCTGATTTACTCGGTTCTCTGTGTGATTTATCATCGGGAAGCGGTGACAAAGGAACTCCTGTTGTATTAATACAGGGCTATTTTGATAATATTTCATCATATTAGAATGATATTCCCGCGACAAATATATTATTTTCGGGGTTTAACCCCAGTGTTAAGACAAAGATATATAAAACGGCGCGGCTTTTATGCCGCGCCTTATAATTCGCATTTTTCCGCGCCTGACCGTTTTACAGTATGGGAGGTATATCCTGTTATTTTTTGTGCTGGTGTTTTATATCTATAGAACCTGTAAAGCCATAATAATACAGTTGACTTTTTAGCGCGGGTATATTATACTGTAATATATAAAATATAAATAATAAAAAAGAAACGGAACAAATTAAAATGAAAAAACAAACCACAGATGTTGCTGTCAGCGAATATATTAGTTACATACAAGACCTGCTTGACAACGAAGAAGTTATATCTTTACAAAATTATGTACAGCATCAAAATAACAGCCGCCTGAATCACAGTCTTAATGTATCATACATAAGTTATCTTATATGCAAAAAATTTGGATTTGACTATATTTCAGCCGCGAGGGGCGGTTTACTCCATGACTTTTTTCTTTATGACCGACGTGACAAAAATACTAAAAAGCCCTATAAAGGAATGCACGGCACAGCACACCCCCGCGTCGCATTGAGCAACGCAAATAAATATTTTGAATTAAATAAGCGTGAACAGGATATTATACGAAAACATATGTGGCCTTTGACAATATCTTTGCCAAAATACAGAGAATCTTATGTTATCATGGTAATAGATAAATATTGTGCGGTAGCAGAGTTTTTTGATGTATGCAATCTAAAAAAAATAGCCAAAATTATGCGGTTGCTAAAGATTAACTGCCCGGCGTAAAAAAAGAGTTTTTTAGCGCGGATAAAGATATATAGCGGACAACCTTCCCGGTCGTCCGCTAATTTATATGATATTATTGTAGGGGTCGCAGTTCCCTGCGACCCGAAAATTTCCCACATTCACGGCGTTATTGTGAGGAGGAACGACGAGGGCGGCAGTCCCTACAATTATTAATCTTTTTGAACATTATAACATTTCCATCAATTCCAGACACATACGACCATTATGATACGGGCATTTCCATGCGCCGCATAATCCGCTTCGGCTTTTTATCGCCTCGCCCTTTTCGTCCACTTGAGTATGCCATTCGCCATGCGGCGAAATAAAATATTTTTTTACGTAATCCCATACATTTTCAGCGAGATATATTGATTGCTTGTCTTTGTACAGATTATACCGGTGAACCAGCGCAACTATCGCTTCGGACATTACCCACCAAGAACGATATGTGTTGTCTATATTGTTTTTACACTCGTAATATATGCCGTTCCTGCCGTTATCTACAAATCCTTTAGAAATTACGTTTTGAGTTAATTTATCAAGCTTCGGCGATAAATCAGAGAGAATTTCATCGTTGCCGAGTATTTCACAAGCCCTGTAAACAATCCATGACGCTTCTATGTCATGTCCATATGACAATACATCTCCTACAGGGTTCATAAATTCATCAAAATTGCACTCAATACGGCACAAATCGTCATTGTATGCTTTTGTTCTCACTAAATCCAACGAATATTCCAAAGCTTTCCGTGATTCGGCAGTATTCACCGCAGCGTGATATTCTGTATATGCCTCAATGATATGCAAAAGCGTATTCATTGTACGGGCAGAACCTTTTACTGATTTATCAAGGCTGAACACTTCTGTATAGCCATATTCGTCTTTATAATCGCGCTCTATTAAATTAAAAAGCCTCTGTGCGGCATCAAACGCCGATTTGTTTTTGCTTACTGAATAATATGCACTGATTGAATATAAAGCAAATGCTAAAGCATAAGTATGCTTTTGTCTGTCCTTGACTTTTCCGTCGTATTCAACGTCCCAAAAAATGCCGCCGTCGTTTTCATCTATCATATATTTAATAATAAAATCAAACTGGCGGGAAGCGTATTCAAACAGATTTTTGTCTTTTAACGCTTTATAGCATGAACTGTAAAACCATAATATTCTGGTCTGCAACACAGCTGATTTGGGTGACGTCTTGTTTATATTGTTATCGCTGTCGGCACTGCCGTAAAAGCCGCCGTATTCAGAATCGTAAAGATTATTCCAGAATGGGATTAAATCCCCAGTTAAATGATTATAAAATTCCTGTTTATTCAAGATTATTCCCCCCTTAATATGCCTGCATTATATCATATTATATAAAAAGTGTCAAGCAGGGGCTCGCTATAAAACACAGTTCGTTCTTACTATAAATTTTATTAAAAATATTAACGCTTGCTCTCTTTTATCGAATTGTGCATATCCGTAAAAAATTCGCCGTACCTGAGCATTTCAGGAACTTTTGTTATACCGCACCACAATGACAAGGGCATTTCTTTATCTTCAAACAATATAACTTCACCATTTTTCTGCAACACTTTGTCAGACAGTGCTTTCGCTTCCTCATATTCGTATAATCCTGTCAGCAATGCAAATTCGTCGCCGCCTATTCTGATAACAAGCATATCGTCGTCAGCCGCACTGTCAATTCTCGACGCCATTTCCAGTATCGCCAAATCCCCGGCTTTAACCGAAATATTGTTGATTTGCGTGAGATTCTGAATATCAAAACATAACACATAGCTGCCTTTCAAATTTTTCAAAAAATCATACGCTTCGCTTATATCTATAGATTTTCTGCGTGCCATATACAAATCATCTCCTTCTTCGTATTTATAATTAATTTTTGGGTATATGCCTGTGAACCTCTCGAATTTATTATTAAAATCAGATGGGGCTACATACCATACACGCTTGAACATTCTTGAAAAAACTTCCAAAGAATTAAACTGGTATTTCATTGCTACGTCAGTAATACTCATATTAGTCTTTGAAATATCCCTTGCGGCTTGGGTCATTCGCCTGCGCGAGATATACCCTTTTATGCTCAGACCCAGAGCATATCTAAAAAGTTTTTCAAGCATAGACAAAGAAACATAGCAATGGGAGGCAATATCCTGCCTTGAAATGGGTTCACAGAGATTTATCTCAATAAAATTTATAGCTTCTGTAAGAATTATAAAATTTTTCATTGCCATATCCCTTAAAAAATTTAATCAATAATATTATTGTAAATATATTATATCATACGCCGCAATGTTTTTACTTGATGATTTGAGTATTTTTATATTCAGAAAAAAATAACAGCGTAAGTGCTGTTAGATACTTGATTATATCGGCAAAATAATATATAATAATTGCAGAGGTGATTGACACTAATGTTTGATATAAAAAAATTCGGCGCATATATATCAGCATTGCGTAAAAAAGCGGATATGACGCAGTCGCAGCTTGCGGATAAACTTCATCTGACAAGGCAGGCAGTATCAAAATATGAACGCGGGCTAAGTTTTCCCGATATTTCTGTTTTAACTGTGATTGCGGAAATGTTTTATACTACGCTTGATAATCTTATATATGCCGGAAACCCTACAGAAAACGAAGCAGAAATAATATTGAGCGGACTTCCCGAAGAAATCGACGGCATTAAATACACAGCCGATATAATAAATATCGCCCCTTTGCTGAATATAAATCACAGGGCACTTGAAAAAATGTCGGAAAAATTTTTAACTCAGGGAATAGACATATCAAATATTTTAGAATTTTCAAAATCTATCACCGAAAA
>Ga0099364_10011768_pt1 | contig 11891 bp, 10 predicted proteins | sample TergutTh196P3_FD_73070 | JGI IMG/M metagenome (GOLD analysis project Ga0099364, IMG submission 73070) | Microcerotermes parvus P3 segment gut microbial communities from Pointe-Noire, Republic of the Congo - Th196 P3 | ecosystem: Host-associated > Arthropoda: Insects > Digestive system > Gut ...
ATCCCCGAAGAGAATGAACTTAAGCTTGACCCAGGAGCAGACTATTTGCATATCTGCGAAAACAACACAATAATAGGTTCCAAATGGAAGTACCTCCCGAATACCGGCAGCGTGCCCATAGTCTCTGATATGTCTTCCTGTATAATGTCCGAACCTATAGATGTTACAAAGTATGGCCTTATTTACGCGGGCGCACAGAAAAACATTGCTCCAGCAGGAGTCACCATCGTTATTATACGCAAGGATTTAATTTACGATCCACTGCCGGGAACTCCGACCATGCTCAACTACAAGGTTCAAGCTGCAAACGATTCGATGAAGAATACGCCGCCATGCTGGTCGATCTATATGGCCAAGCTTGTACTGGAGCACATTCAGAAAATTGGCGGTTTACAAGCTATGAAGAAACACAACGAAGACAAAGCCAAGCTGCTTTACGATTATCTTGATTCCACCGGTTTTTACAAAGCTCACGTTGTACCCAAAGATCGCTCCATGATGAATGTTACCTTTAGAACGGGCAACGACGAGCTTGACGACAAGTTTGTCAAGGGAAGCGTTGCCGCGGGCATGTCCAACCTCAAGGGTCACCGGGACGTGGGTGGTATGCGCGCATCCATCTACAACGCGATGCCAAAAGAGGGCGTGGAACACCTTGTTGAATTCATGAAAAAGTTCGAGAAAGAAAACTCGTAATTTGAGATGGAGGCCAAATGAAAAAGGTAAAAGCTTTTCGCGCCCTGCGCCCGGCTGCCGGATTTGCCGACCAGATTGCCGCGCTGCCCTATGACGTAATGAACAGCGATGAAGCGCGTTTAATGGTCAAGGACAAACCCCTGTCTTTTCTGCATGTTGACAAAGCAGAGATTGACCTTGACCCATCCATCGACATTTACGACGATGCGGTCTACCAGAAAGCGAAAGCGAATTTTCTGGCTCTTCGTTCTTCGGACAAAATGCTGAAGGACGAAAATGAATGTTACTATATATATCAACAGACGATGGACGGCCGCGTACAAACCGGTATTGTGGCCTGCCCTCATGTTGACGATTACCTTAACAACCGGATCAAAAAGCACGAGCTGACCCGTGCCGACAAGGAAGCTGACCGTATACGCCACGTTGATACCCTCGACGCAAACACTGGTCCCATCTTCCTTACGCACAGGCCGGACAGCGAGCTCGCCGCAATTATAACGGAATGGAAAACTAAGCATGATTCCATTTTTTCTTTCACCGCCGGCAATGTGAAACATGAGGGCTGGATTATTGACAACCCAGAAGCGATTGCAAAAATCGCCGCTTGTTTCCAGCGCATCCCCGCCCTTTACATTGCCGACGGGCATCACCGTTGCGCCTCCGCCGTGCGGGTTGCCCAAAAACGCAGAGAGGCAAATCCCGGTTACTCAGGCGACGAAGAATACAACTATTTTCTGGCTGTAATTTTCCCTTCGGATCAGCTTTTTATTTACGATTACAACCGGCTTGTAAAAGATCTGAACGGGCTTGGCGAAGCAGAGTTTTTTGACAAAGTCAAAGTATCGTTTGACGTCAAAAAAGCTGAAAGCCAGGTAAAGCCGGCGGCCAAGCATGAGTTTGGCCTTTACACGAAGGACATCTGGTATCGCTTGAGCGTAAAAAAAGGCAGCTGGGATGACAGCGATCCGGTTGACAGGCTTGATGTTGCAATTTTACAGAACCGCCTGCTTTCTCCCATTCTTGGCATTGACGACCCAAGGACAAACAAGCGTATAGATTTTGTCGGCGGAATACGGGGATTGGGCGAGCTGGAAAGACGGGTAAAAACCGACATGGCGCTTGCGTTTTCCATGTATCCGACAACACTTGACGACTTAATGGACATTTCCGATGCCGGTAAGATCATGCCGCCGAAAAGCACATGGTTTGAACCGAAACTGCTCTCAGGGCTGTTTATTCACGACCTTACATAATTTAAAGGGGCCTTAACAAAGTTTTATCCATGTTTCAGTTAAATCAACGTTTCGGCCCCCGTTCTTTCTACAAAGAAGCCCTGTCCATTGCCCTGCCGGTGATGATGCAGCAGCTCATCATGAGCATGGTCTCCCTGATCGACAACTTCATGGTTGCCGGTCTTGGAGACCTAAATATGGCTTCGGTTAACGTAATAAATCACTTTATCTTTGTCTATATTGTTATCATCAATACCATTTGCCAGGCCGGAGGCATTTACATTGCCCAATACAAGGGGGCGAATGACAGCGAAGGGATGAAACATGCCTACCGTTTCAAAGTTCTTTTTGCCGCCACCGCCGCGGCCCTGGTCTTTGTTTTCTGCAGAACTTATTCCGGTCAAATGGTTGCAATGCTGACTACGACAAACGCTGCCCAGGAGGAAATCGTTGTAATTGGCTCGAATTATTTCAGACTGATCTCATGGACTTTCCTGCCCATGGCGATCTCCTATGCCATCGGAACCAGCTTCCGGGAAATTGCCCGGCCAAAGGTGCCACTTGTTATTTCCGCTATCGCAACATTGGTGAACACTTTTGGAAACTGGGTTTTGATTTACGGGAATCTGGGTGCTCCCCGTCTGGAAGTAACCGGTGCGGCCTATGCGACAATCATTGCCCGTTGTTTTGAAGTAAGTATCTTTCTGTTATACGCTATAAAAGTAAAAGCGCCTTTTTTTGTCGGCCTAACCAAGCTGTTTCATGTCAATATGCAGCTCATACGGGAAATATTCTATAAATCTGCGATGATATTTGCCTCTGAAATGTCCTGGGTCAGCGCCGAAACTGTAATGGTGGCCATGTACAACCGCCGGGGCGGCGCGGAAGTTGTGGCCGGCATGGCAGCCGGCTGGACCATCGCCAATATTTTCTTTTTGGTTTTCGGCGGAATCTGGGTCACTACCACAATAATGGTAGGTGGCACACTTGGAGCAGGCAAGCTGGATGAAGCCCGGCGCCGAGCTAAGTGGCTCAAGTCGGGAGCTGTGGCCGCGTGCCTTATTCTGGCATTACCCGGAGCTGCCTTGTCCTATACGCTCATCCCTATAGTCTTTTTCAACCTCAGCGCTGCGGCCAGGGCCAACTGCCTGGGTCTTGTACTGGTGATCCTCGCCTACCTTCCCCTTTGGGGTCTGCTCAACGTACAGTTCGCCATTTCACGGGCCGGAGGCGATACAGCAATGGGAATGTACGCAGACCTTTCTGTAAATACCTTTCTTTTTATTCCCGGCGCTATCATTCTTTCTTTTGCGACTAACATAGCACCGGTTCCCATGTTCGCCTTGTTAAAGCTCAGCGATTTTGTAAAGATTTTTATCTGCCGGCATTTCTTGCGCAAGGAGCGCTGGGTGAAGAACTTGACTTGAAGGATAAATGATACTTTAATGTAAAAAGCTTGTAACAGATGAAAGGGAGATAAAAATGAAAGCATGTGTCTTATTGGGAAACACCAGAGAAAAGAGTAACACAGAAGCTGCTGTGAAAATTTTCACCGACGAGCTTGTCGCCAAAGGAGTCGAGGTTAAAACATTCGCCTTAAGAAAGAAAAACATTCTGTCATGTATTGGCTGTGAGAAATGTCACACCGTTATGGATTCTTTTGGCTGCGTGTTAAAGGATGACATGCTGAAAATTGCAAAAGAAATCCTGTCATCGGATTTGGTCGTTTTTTCGTCGCCTATTTACACCTGGTTTGCAACGCCGCTGCTGAAGGCCGTAATGGATCGTCTGTACGCATTTGCAAAGTTTTCTGATACCGTTGATATGTTCAATCTAATGGATAAGCAACACTTTGCCTTGATCGCCACCAGCGGCGATAAATGTGAACGTAACTGCGACTTGCTGGACGAGGCAATCAATCGATTGGCTAAGTTTGCAAAAAGGCCATATCTTGGATACTTTGCCGCACGGGACAAGGGCTACGAAAACAGTACACGGCAGGAAGTTGTAGACGGTGCGCGTGCCTTTGCTGATAAGTGCGTTGATAGTATGTGACACATCTTTAGAACCTAACCACCACATCAATATAGAACACGTTGACTATCACAGAATCGACGTTATTGCCTTGTCTTGAATAATAGAAGGAATCGCCGATCTCAAGAAAAGCCCTGGAATCAAGATTAAACCTTACCGAAGGCCGGACATTCATAACATAGCTGTCTCTATCATAATTGGGCTGGAATGCCTCGCGACTATAATTAGTACCATTGCCTCTTTCACCGCCCATAAAGTAAGCCAGATCAAGCCTGGGGACTATACTTCTTCTATTAAGACCATAACTTACCCAGGAATTAAACAGCAGGCCAAGGTCATTTACATCTTCATTGCTTACATATTGGGCAGCGTTAAGACCAAACCTAAGGGGGTTCATTCTATATGCAAAAGTTTGATAGAAATTAATTCTTCCATTTTCATCAAAGCTTCTTCCTCCCCTTTTCTCAATGCCGTCAATTTGCCCTACCACAACGGCTGTAAGATTATCCACTGCCAGAAGTCGGAGTTCTGCTAGTATTTGGCTTGAGCCGTAATCTTCGGTATCTCCTCCTGTTTCGTTATGAGTGCGGTAACTCGCCATAAATCTGAATGCCCGATCTATGGTATAGGCCAAATTAAAGGTATACTTTACATCGTCCCATTTGAGCTGTTCGTCAAGACGATCAAGGAAGTTGTTTCTGCTGGCAGTACCATAAGTGCCCACAAAGGCACCAAAGCCGAGGTCAAGTCCCCTTATGGGGCTTAATCTGAACAATGCACCGGCTCCTTCACTTTGATCGTCATCGAAGAAAAAATCTCCTGTCCGCCAGGTAGTGTCGTTGACAAGGCCGACCTTTATGTTGAGCATTTCAACCGGCCTAAGCCAGGCATAACCAAAAGCCAGAGAGAGGGCATTAGCAGGGTTATCAGGACCAACGCCTCTACCCTGGGACTGGATACGAAAGTTAATTCCTGCGTTTTCATTTCTATTGATATATGTACCGTTCAACCTGAACCGGCCAATATACCGTCCTGAATCAACACCATAGACCATTACCATGGGGTCATTGTTATTCTGTTCATTACTAGTCCAGAGCCCTAAACCGCTATTTAAATAGCCGTCAAATCTTAGTTCTTGTGCTTCTATTTCAGCAGCAAGTAATAAAAAAGGCAGAACCGTTGCAAAAATCCAGAACATTTTTTCGCTTTTCATTAAAAACCTCTTGTTTAATAAAATTCTTATAATTCCTTTCCGTCGTACTGTTCACGACTAATTTGTATATTCAAGTTTCCATTTCGGCAGCGAATTTCATCTATGAACTCTTTTTGTGTGGAAGCGGATTTCAATTGAACAAGGTAGCTAAGTTCATACAGACTTCCCATACTAGTTGTCTTGATCTGATTGAGTTCATAGTTTGCAGTATATTTCGCGAAAATATCATCAAACAGACCCTCAGAATTGAGATTTTCAGGGATAAGGATTTTCATGAGGCGGGTATTTTTTTGTCCCTGACCAAATTGGAAATATACCAATAACAGGCTAGTGGTACCGAACAGTAAAATGAAAATGAACGCATAAAATAAATAGCCCATACCTGTAATAAGGCCCAATGCCATTGCAAGAAATAAACTGCCTATATCTCTGGCATTCCCCTGAACTGAGCGGAACCTTACGAGACTGAAGGCACCAGCAACAGCTATACCAGCTCCTATATTCCCGCTTACAACTGTAATAATAGATTGTACTGTTACTGGAAGCAGAACCAGCGTTATAGCCATATTTTTGCTGTATCTGTTCCTGAACATATATATCGCAGCTACAGCAAAACCTAATATTATGGATATTAATGCACAGAGCAGGAAACTGTTAAGGGCCGGCATTGTACTTATTATACTGTCGGTAATAATATCAAGCACTTAATTTTTCTTCCTTTTGGATTTCAGGTTTATTAATAATATAGCCGGTATAGCATTTGCCGTATTTGGAAAATGATGTAGGAAATATTTCATTTTCACAGAGAAAGCGGGCCATCCATAAAGGCATCCCGTTGAGTGCTTTTATTTCCATTACGATTTTATCTTTTGGAGAAAGATAAAATCCATAATCGGGATTTAGAAAATCCAAGTTATCCAGCCTAAAGCGTAAATCCGTATCAAATGTAACACGCAGATCTTTTTGTTCAACACCAGTAAAAGCGGTTCTCCTGTATGCAATATAAATTCTCTCCAAGACCAGGTTTTTTGTTATGTAAAAATTTAACTCCCGAAAAACTTGTGAATTTTGCGCTGCGATAATATCCCCTGTGGATCTGAATGAAAGATCATTAAAGGGAATTACAGCCCTGCGTTTGTATACAATACCCTTGTATTTTTTCTTGAGTTCAAAAAATACTTTGCTATTTTTATCCGGTATATCGTAACAACGGAGACGCATTTTTTCTTTATACATGGGCTTTTCAATTGATGTGCGGATCACGTCCCAGTTTGCAGTATCGTAATAAATGTTTTGTACCAAATATTCACCAAAACGATCCGGCTCCATGTGCTGTGATATAATTTTCTGAAATGCTGCGCCTTGTTCTTTTGATATAAGATATTTCTTCTCGTGTCGATTGAATACGTATTGCATTAGTTAACCCTCGTTACTATATTATTAATAGTAAAGGTTCTCAAAACAGAACCGCCCGAATAGTTTCCATTGACCAATATGCCTAGATGATTAACAGAACCGGAATGTGTTCCCCCCGATGATATAATGTAAGTTCCTGTGCCGAGAAGAGGACTACATACGATTAAACCTCTTGCGTTCTTTGCCAACTTTACTGTTACTATTTCCTGACCGGAATTTGACGAAATATTAACAAGTGAACCAGATGATACCTCGTTTGGAAAACTTGACATAAACGTGTACTGGGTGGAAGAAGAACCAGGCTGCTGAGCCATGTTGCCTAAGTATCCAAATCCTACAATCGTTCCGCCGGTCATTACAAAAGAAGTATCGTAATCTATTGGAACATCCGGTTCTCTGGCAGGCCCGAATATAACAACTGTCCCGCCGGTCATTACAATAGTTCCGTTAGAATCAATACCATCGCCTAAGGATTCTATGTAATACTCGCCTCCGGTGATCGTGAGTGTTCCGTCAATAATAGCCTCTCGACCGCCGGGCATGCCGCCACCGCCGGGCATTCCGGGCTGACCAGGACGGTTAGCTCCCGGGCCTGGACGATTTTGCCCGGCTGCGGAACCGTCCCTGCCCGTAGCAATGTTAATACCATCGTCAGAGGCGTTTATTTTAATAAAACCGCCGTTGAGGTCTATATCATAGGCTTCTAAACCTTCATAACTTTTTAGAATGTTTATCGTTCCATCATTTATCGTCAAGCGTTCATCCGCATGAATTCCATCATCCCCCGAGGCGAGAGTAAATGATCCGCTGTTTATTATTATTGATGCGTTTGAATGTATACTGTCGTCATTGCTGTCTATATCGAAGACCCCTGAATGAATGACCAGGTTGCTTCCGGCTTTTAGGCCCTTTGCACTGGCAGTGCTTGGCGCTGCTTCGCTTCCGCCGCCGGTTATTATTTTAAAGACCGCGTTGGCTATTGTAAGGCTTGCCTCTGCCTCAACTGCATCGTTTACCGCGGTTATCGTAAAATCACCGCCTGAAATATTAATATGTGACAGGCCTTCGGCTACGGAATCTTCGTCAGTTTTAATTCCGTCACTGCCTGAAGTCAGATTGAACCTGCCGCCTGTGATTGTAACCGAATCGTTGCCTTTTATCGCGTTATTTACGGCAGTAACAGTAAGGTTTCCACCTTCAATTGTAAGGTTGGCCCGGCTTCCGATTCCATGATTCGCGTTTCCCCTTACAATAAGGTTACCTGAACCTTTTATTGTCAAATCCCTGCGCACAAGCAATGCGGCATTAGGCGCCTCTTCGTCATCATACTCGTAACCATATTTGCCGTCCGCATCCACACCTTCGCCGCCATCGGTCAAGTAATTGGTAGAATTCGTGGCAAGTTCAATCGTCACATTTGATCTTTTTAAGGAGACTATTGCAGCGTAATTCTTGCAATATATATCTACACCGTTCAATATGAGTGTCACATTGAGGTCTCTTCTCGATACTGCGACAAAGCCCTGGTTTAACTTACCTTGAAGTATATAGGTCCCGCTATTGCTGATTTCGACAATAGTCCCGTAAAGATTGTGTTGAAATACATTAACACCAGCGCCGGCGAATTCCGCTGTCGTTTCCATCAACCTGATTACCGTGCTCGTACCAATTGCATCAGAGTTACCGGAAAAATCCGAATTTTGGGTCTGCGTTACGCCAGGATCAATTTCACAGGCTGCCATAGATAAGGTGGCTACCGCCACAAGGGTTATAATTGCTATACGAAGCATAGTTTTTATAGTTTTCATGGTTTCAAAATAGTGGTATTAAGGTCAAAAAGCCATTAACATAAGATGAACAAATATAATTTTTTGATATATTTCATTTTTTATATTGCTGAAAAAAAACTGGTAAAATATACTGGCTTAATATAAAGAAGGCTATATTTTTCAAGAATGTAGAAAATAGAGATATTAAGGGGTTACTGTGTGACTGAAACCAATCCTTCAACTGCTCGACTTGGTACTGAGCCTGTGGGCCGATTATTACTCAAATTTTCTATCCCGGCGATAATTGGAATGCTTGTTAATGCGATTTACAATATTGTAGACCGGATTTACATAGGGCAAGGGGTTGGCGAGCTTGCAATGGCTGGTGTTGGTATAGTAATGCCCCTAATGATGGTTATCCAGGCATTTTCTATGCTGATAGGTATTGGAGCTAACTCGCTTTTTTCTATCCGCATGGGTGAAGGAAAGTCCGATGAAGTTGAAAAAATCATGGGGCATGCTTTTTTCCTTCTTTTTCTTATTCCTGCTTTTTTTATCGTCGGATGTTTTATTTTCATGAAACCGATTTTACGGGATATTATGAGAGTTAGTGATCAAATATATCCCTATGCTGAGAGTTATCTACGTGTTATATTATATGGGGCGATTTTTGGTGCTATGAGTCCCGGTCTTACGCACTTTATACGTTCCGATGGGCACCCTAAAACCTCAATGCTTGTTCAAATTGTTGGAGCAATAACAAATATAATACTTGACCCAATTTTTATTTTCGCACTCAATTTGGGAGTTGCCGGAGCGGCTTGGGCTACAATAATTTCACAATTTGTATCGTTTATTTTTGTAATGGGCTATTTTTCATCAAAATATACACGGTTGAGATTCCGTATTAAAAACATGAAATTGGATGCAAGCTTAGTCAGCAAAATAATTTTTATAGGTTTTGCTCCATTTATTATGCAATTCGCCATGAGCCTTGTGGGCATTCTACAAAATGCTATAATTCTGAGATACGGCGGCGACGAAGCCCTTGCTGCCATGACCATTTTTTTCAGCCTGCTCATTGTTGTAATTATGCCGCTTATGGGTATAGGGCAGGGTGCGCAGCCTATTATTGGCTATAATTATGGAGCGAAACAATATGATCGTGTCAAACAGTGTTTTAAGCGAGCCCTGCTCTCATGTGTTTGCGTTCTAAGTTTTGGGTTTATCATATTACAGATTGCTCCTGGCTTTAGCTTTGCATTGTTTTCAAAAGATACGGGTTCTTTGCGTGAACTTGGTATATTGACAATAAAAATTTGTACAAGCATGATGCCTGTAATCGGTCTCCAAATGATGAGCGGGCAATTTTTTCAAGCTATAGGCAAGCCAATTCAAAGTGCTATTCTGAGCCTATCAAGACAAATTTTATTCTTTATTCCTATGCTTTTATTTCTGCCTCCGCTGTTTGGCTCAATTGGTTTTCCCCCAATTTACGGTGTATATTGGACTTTCCCTATATCTGATTTATTTTCTGCGGTAATATCAGGTATATTCATTCTGAGAGAATTTAAGAAGCTTAAGTAATTTGGCTTAGAATTATGAGGGCAATGTATGCAGGGTAATATTTTAATCATTGAAGATGTAAAAGAAGTAGCTGATCTGATTAATCGTTATTTAACACGGGAAGGTTTTGAAGTACGCATTGCGGAGAGTGCAGAGGATGGTTTTACCATCATTGAGGAGTGGAAACCGGAACTTGTCATTTTAGATATTAATCTTCCAGGGATGGACGGCTTTGAGTTTTTACAGAAATTCAGGCGAACCAGCGAAATGCCTGTGTTGATAATTTCAGCCAGAAATAGCGATGAAGACCAGATAAGCGGTTTGGGAATTGGAGCGGATGAATACGTTACCAAGCCTTTTTCTCCAAAAGTCCTTGTAGCAAGGGTCAGGGCCTTATTTCGTCGTTTTCGGGATTTTACGCAGAAATATCAAAAGAATGAATTCAGGTTTGGCCCCTTTGTTCTTGATTATGATTCTTGTATATTAAAAAAGAATGGCGAAAGGATACCTCTTTCAACGAAAGAATATGAATGCCTCGCCTGGCTTACGGAGCATTCAGGAACACCTATGGATGTGGAAACAATTTATTCGGCGGTTTGGAAAAACAATTACGGCGATCTTACTATTGTAGCAGTTTATATCCGTCGTTTGCGGAAAAAAATAGAAGATGATCCGGTAAATCCTGTTTATATTCAAACTGTACATGGTATGGGTTATAGATTTAAGATGCCAGGAAAAAATGACGATTAAAGACCTGAAGGTTCCCAATGAAAATTAGAACACAATTTTATCTGCTGGTTACAGGTATTGTAATCCTACCTATTCTTACATTTACCGGAAATGCAATTTACATGAGATTTTATCCATTTTTCGGTGAACACAGGGAAGAATTTGAAAAATTTATTGAGTCGATGAGAAGCGCTGGAATATCTGAACCCCCGGTCTTAATAAGGAATATGCCTTTAATTTCTATTTTTATTGTCATTTTATTTGTCATTTTTATGTCCATGTATATTGCCCGTTCTATAACCAGGTCTGTAGCATTACTTGATAATGTGACCCAACGAATTGCAGAAGGGGAACTGGATTTAACAGTGGATATTAAAGGGAGCAATGAGATTACTTCTCTAGCAAAATCTCTTAACAAAATGCGTGACGCATTAAAAGAAGATGAAAGGAGGCGTTCCCGCTTCATTATGGGGATAACACATGATCTTAAAACCCCCCTGGTTTCAATTAAGGGTTATGCTGACGCTATAAGAGATGGTGTTGCCGAAGATGTTGTATCCCGTTCTGAGGCTGTGGAGATTATTTCCGCCAAAGCAGATCAGCTTGAAGGAATGATTGACGATCTTCTAAATTTTGTGAGGATGGAAACAGGAGAATGGCGGGGACAATTAGAAAAAGTAAAAATAACTGCTTTTTTAAGCAATTTACTTAAGATAATAGCTATGGATGTTGAGCTTTTACACCATAAATTTAATTATGATATAACACTACCTGAAAATTTACTCATACCAATGGATGAAAAATTAGTACAACGAGCGCTAGAAAATATAATAGACAATTCTGTTCGTTATACGCCCCATGGGTCTATAATTAGTTTTAACGCTAAGGTTATAAATAACGCTGTAGAGCTTATTATTAGTGATAATGGTCCTGGGATAGATAAAGAAGCTCTCCCCTATGTATTTGATATGTTCTATCGTGGTAGTTCTTCCCGTCGGGAGCAGGGTATGGGTCTGGGCTTGGCTGTAGTGAAGTGGGTGGTTGATTACCATGGTTGGACGATTTCTGTATCAGCGGAAAAGAATAGGGGGACGAGTTTTACTATTACCATACTGTTGGTATAGAATAAGTAATTTTATTTTCGAAAATCTGGATTTAGTCAAAATTAATCGAGATAGAACTATATCAAGTAATACCTGAATGCGGAACAGATAATAATTTGCCTTTCAGCCT
>Ga0099364_10011769_pt1 | contig 11891 bp, 12 predicted proteins | sample TergutTh196P3_FD_73070 | JGI IMG/M metagenome (GOLD analysis project Ga0099364, IMG submission 73070) | Microcerotermes parvus P3 segment gut microbial communities from Pointe-Noire, Republic of the Congo - Th196 P3 | ecosystem: Host-associated > Arthropoda: Insects > Digestive system > Gut ...
GAAGGAGCCCGACGCCTTTCCTGTCCTCGCTCACAAAGGCCATGCCGGAGGCTATGGCGGAACGCGCGGAGTTAAGGAGCAGCGGTTTTCCGTCGAATGTGACCTCCCCGGCCGCCGGACAGGTTCCCATTATGCCGTTCGCGATCCCCAGCTTTCCCTGCCCCGCAAGTCCGCCTATTCCGATTATTTCGCCCCTGCGGACTTCGAGGCTGACGCCCTTAACCATTTCTCCCGGCATTCCCACGCGGAGGTTTTTAATACCGAGCATGACTTCGTCTGAAATTTTTCTTTGATCCGAGTGTGTTCTGTCTATTGAGACGCTGCGCCCCACCATCAATTTCGCAAGCTCTATCACGTCTGTGTCCTTTGTTTCTTTGGTCGTGACGAGCTGTCCGTCGCGCAAGACCGTAACGCGGTCGGCGACGTCGATTATCTCGTCCAGCCTGTGGCTTATGAATATTATTCCTATCCCCATTTTGGAAAGCCTGCGCGTCGCGACGAGGAGATTCTTCGCTTCCGATTCGGTCAACACTGCGGTGGGTTCGTCGAACACGAGGATTTTAATACCGGTTTTATCTATTTCGCGCGCTATTTCAATAAATTGCTTGTGCCCCACCGGGAGCCCTTCGACCAAAACGAATTCCTCTATATTCATGTCAAGAGTGTCGAGCGCCTTGCGGGCGTCGGCGTTCATTTTTTTCATGTCCAGAAATTCAAGTCTTTTGCCGAGGATTTTCGAGAAGATGTTGGGGGCGGTTATCTCCCTGTTGATTTTTATATTCTCCGTGATAGTAAATCCCGGAATCAGCATAAACTCCTGATGAACCATCGCAATGCCGGCGTCAAGCGCCTCAAACGGGGATTTAATGAATGCCTTTTTCCCGTCGATAACGACGTCTCCCTCATATCCTCCGGTGGAGTGGATCACAGGCATGCCGAAGAGCACGTTCATGAGGGTCGATTTTCCGGCGCCGTTCTCGCCCACGAGCGCGTGAATCTCGCCGGCGTGTACGTCAAAACTGATTCCGTTCAGTACAGCGTTTCCCTGATAACTTTTGGACACGTTATTGAAACTAAGCAAGGTATCGCTCAAAACGTTCCCTCCTATATATTACAAAAGGGGATGCGGAAGCACCCCCTTATTTGCGTCTGATACTTCTCTCCCGGGTTTACTTCGGAGCTAATAGGTGAGAAACGCCATAAGCGACAAGAGATAACCCGGATAATCCACGTCGGGATTGGGAGTCGTCACCACTTCGACGCCCGCGTAATCCGAGAGGCACTGATCGTAAAGAGCCTTATCGAAGTCGTCGAGGCTTGCTTCGCCATCGATGATCTTGAAAGCGTACTCAACGCTGCCGACCGTACTCATCATAGCGAACGGAATCGGCCAAGTCGAGAGTCTTCCGACCACGCCCTTTTCGGTAAGGATTCTTCTGGTTTCGTCGATGACGTACTGCAAGTTGTCGGGGTTCTCGAGATCCGACTCGATTCCGAGCGCCGGCGGGAATCCGTGATACGGAGACGGGCAGCAGGGCTGCGGGTAAATCGCCTTCGTGTCGACAACCGCCGTGATCAACGGTATCTGCATCCCGCAGTTCGTCGAGAAGAACGCTGTGTCCTCGCCATACCTTTCGACCATCTTCGGAACATCCTCAAGGATGAACTGCTGCGCGCCGGGGAGTCCCAAATCGCCCGTCGGGTCGGGGGCTGTGGCATCGACGAACTCGATCCCCAATTCCTCGCATTTTTCCCTCATGAGATCCCTTCTCGTCGCAAGATACGGTATGGACATATGGCGCGGGAAGGAATAGTGCACCATGGTCTTTGCGCCCAACGCCTGAGCCTGAACGGGAATTGTTTCTCCCATCGCGACCTCGTAGGTTTGAATTATTACGTGGGCGCGCTCAATAACGTCCGGAGGGTTCTCCTGCGGGTTACAGTATACGATGAAGATATCGTCCCTCGTCTCCTTCAGCTTATCGACGGCGGCGTTTGATCCCGGAACCGCCTGATTGATGACGATGGCCTTGATATCATAATCTGCCGCCAGCCTCGCCAAAATCGTGACCATTTGCTCCTGCTCGGTCATAAAATTATCCGGCCATGTTACGTGAACGACCCTGTCGCCATACTTGCGTATCATTTCCTCTGCCGAACGATACTCTTCCTCATTTTGAGAAACAGTGTTCGTGACAATCGCGACTCTCCCCGAGGCCGCAAAACAAACCCCGACGATGCTTACGGCCAATACCAACGCCAAAAGAAAAACCAATAATCTTTTCATTGCGCATCCTCCCTGTTTATGTATAATGAAACTGTTTTTTGATTCTATATCAAATTAAGTTATCCTGTCAAGAAAACGTAAATTTTTATCTATATTATTGTTTGCATTTTGAAGATTTGATAACTTTTGCCGAATTACGCATACGGTTTCTTGAGAGGGTGAGCGGGATTCCAAAAAAATCCAAAAAGACGAAAATAGAAAAATCAGGCGACTTGTCGCTGGGAAGCGAGGGAAACTTTTCGCTCTCCATCGGCGAAGCGCTGGGCGGGAAATTGCCGGGCGAAGATAGTTTTGCGACGCAAAATGAAAAACCCGAACATAACGGGCGACAGAGCCGCAAATCCGAATCGCCGTCTCAGACGGGTAAAGAATCGCCGGAAAAAGTGATATTGCACCGCCAATCGGCGGGGCGCGGAGGCAGAATAGCGACGATAGTGGACGTACGCCCGCAGCTTGACACCGACGCCCTTCTGGATTTAGCAAAGAATATGCGAAAAGGTTTGGGCTGCGGTTCTCACGTTGAAGACGGCAAAATAATCCTGCAAGGCGATATCGGCGACAGGGCGGAAGATTGGTTCGCGAAGCGCGGCGTGAAAAAAATCGTGCGCGGGAATTGATCCGCGAAAAAACAACGCGGGCTCGAAAAATCCGCCCGCGTCGATAATCCCACGTTATTAGAATCAAAAACCAGATTACTTCGTCAGCAAAGTCAGCATTGCTCCCGCGGCGACAGCCGTTCCTATGACGCCGGCGACATTCGGCCCCATCGCGTGCATCAGCAGGAAGCTGCTTGGATTCTCCTTCTGCACCACCTTTTGCACGACGCGGGCCGCCATAGGCACCGCCGACACTCCGGCGGCCCCGATGGTCGGATTTATCTTGCCGCCGGACATTTTTTTGAACAATTGGCCGAGAGCGAGTCCTCCCGCCGTGCTGAAAACGAAGGCGACTCCGCCGAGTACGATAATCTTTACAGTATTCGTGGTCAGGAATGTATCTCCCGCCATCGTCGAGCCCACCGACAGGCCGAGAAATATGGTGGCCATATTCAAAATCTCATTCTGAGCGGCCTGGCTCAGGCGCTCCGTGCAACCCGATTCCCGAAGCAAGTTGCCGAACATCAGCAACCCGACCAGCGGGGCGCACGCCGGAAGTATAAGTCCGCAGATGACTGTCGATACTATGGGGAACAGGACGCGCTCGAGTTTCGTCACGGGACGCAGTTGTTCCATCTTGATCGCACGGTCTGCTTTGGTGGTCATTAATTTAATAACCGGCGGCTGGATGAGGGGCACAAGCGACATGTAACTATACGCCGCGACCGCGACCGCCCCCAATAATTCAGGGGAAAGTTTGCTGCAAAGATAAATGGCTGTCGGGCCGTCGGCTCCGCCTATGATGCCTATCCCCGCCGCTTGCTGGATCGTGAATCCCCACGCCATTGCCCCGAACACCGCGATAAATACTCCGAGCTGAGCGGACGCTCCAAGCAGGAAGGTGATCGGGTTTGCCAAAAGCGGTCCGAAATCCGTGAGCGCTCCAATACCCATGAATATTATTATCGGATAGAGCTCGTATTGGATCCCTCTCGACACCCAATAAAGGAACCCGCCGTGCAGGTTATTTGGGTTTGGCGCGTCCAAAATACCGGAGAGAGGAAGGTTGGCGAGCAGACAGCCAAAGGCTATCGGCACTAGAAGCAGCGGTTCGAAGCCTTTCTTTAACGCCAGATACAATAAGGTGAAAGAAATTGCGAGCATTGCAAGGTTTTTCCAGGTAAGGCCGACGAAGCCCGAATTTTCCCATATCCCCTGTAATGCGGTTAAATATATTTCCATGCCGGAACCCCCTTATGATTTAGAAGGAACTGTTCGCGTCAGGCGATGACGACGAGAACGTCGCCGGTATTGACAGAGTCGCCCTCTTTGCAGTTGATCTGGGCTATTTGTCCTTTGACCGGAGAGAAGATTTCGTTTTCCATCTTCATGGCTTCCAGCACGAGGACAAGCTGGTCTTCCTCCACCGCGTCGCCTTCGCGCACGTTAAGCTTCCAGATTTTGCCGGGCATCGGGCAGATTATCTGCGTACCTCCAGCGGGCGCGGCTTTCGGCGCTGCCGCCGGAGCAGGGGCTGCCGCTACCGCGGGAGCAGGCGCTGCCGCCGGAGCAGGGGCGGGCACGGGCGCCGCCATCGGCACCGTAACCGCAGGCGTTCCCAGTTCCTCAACAACTACATCGTAAGATTTTCCGTTTACAGATACTCTATAACTGCGTGCCATATTTTAAGAAACCTCCTCGGGTAAATTCATAAATCAACCGCGCGGACCTCTGCTGTTTGAGAGGATGCCGGTCATTCTCCATATCGGTATTCCACGTCCGGCCCTCATTTCATCAGGCTGCGACGGTGTGAAACTCAAGACATTTGCAGCGGAGCCTGTGGCGGCGGTGATCGCCGCTGTGATTACCGCCGCCAGCTCATTATCCTCGGATGACATGCTTGCGGCCTGCGAAACGGCGGTCAATGGCGCTGCCTTGGATGATGCCGCTTCAGGTTCTTTTGTCGGGGCGGGCGTTTTTTCCCCCGGCGCGCCCGTCCCCGTATTCACAATACCCACGAAGTATTTAAGGCCCATCATAAGCAGCATCAGGCCCATTATCACAAGGAACACTATGCTGAAGGCAATGAGCGACATTAGTAAACCGCCGCCGCCTCCGACAAAATTGCTTGATACAGTTCCCATATCTATGCCTCCCTAGCCCGGCATGACGCCGTGTTTACGGCGCGGGCGCACGTCGCTCTTGCTCGCGTTCATCACAAGCGCCTGGTATAAAGCGGGCCTCGTCTCCTCGGGGAGAATAACGCGATCTACGTAACCGTGCGCGGCAGCTGCATAAGGATTCGCGAACGCCGCGCGGTATTCCTCGATCTTTTCCGAGCGAGCCTCCTCTTTGTTGGCGGCTGCGTCGATATCCCTGCGGAATATTATGCTTGCCGCTCCTTCCGCGCCCATTACCGCTATCTCGGCCTGCGGCCACGCCAGCACCATATCGGCGCCGAGTTCTCTGCTGCACATGCCGATATATGAGCCACCGTAAGCCTTGCGGAGCACAATGGTGATCTTCGGAGCGGTTGCCTCGCTATAGGCGTAAAGCAATTTCGCGCCGTGCTTGATGATGCCGCCCATCTCCTGATTGAGTCCGGGAAGGTAACCGGGAACGTCCTCGAAAGTCACTATAGGCACGTTGAACGCGTCGCAGATGCGGATAAACCTTGCCGCTTTGCAGGACGCGTCTATGTCGAGGCATCCAGCCAGAAATTTTGCCTGATTGGCAATTATTCCGATGGAGTATCCGCCGACGCGGGCAAATCCGGTTATTATATTGAGCGCGTGCATCGGCTGCACTTCGAAAAACTCGCCGTTATCGACCACTCGGGTTATGACGTCTCGGACGTCGTAAGCCTTGTTGGGATTAGTCGGAACTATATTGCGAAGCGATATGTCGGAGCGGTTGGGATCGTCTCCTGTGTCATTAAAAGGAGGTTCCTCAAGGTTGTTGCCGGGAAGGTAGGAGAGGGTTTTGCGAATTTGGGCGAAACATTCGTCCTCGTTTGCGGCGAAAAAGTGGGCGACTCCCGAGGTCTCGTTGTGGGCCTTCGCTCCGCCTATCTGCTCGCTCGTCACGTCCTCGCCCGTGACCGCTTTGATAACCTGCGGTCCTGTTATGTGCATAAGGCCGACCTTGTCAATCATGTAAACGAAGTCCGTGAGCGCGGGGCTGTAGACCGCGCCTCCCGCGCATGGTCCCGCTATTACGGACAATTGCGGGATAACGCCGGACGCTTTTACGTTGCGGAAAAAAATGTTGCCGTACCCTTTTAGCGAGTCGACGCCCTCCTGTATCCTCGCTCCGCCGGAGTCGTTGACGCCGATGCAGGGAGCGCCGTTCTGCATGGCGAGTTCCTGAATCTTACAGATTTTTCCCGCGTGAGCTTCTCCGAGCGAGCCGCCCATGACGGTGAAATCCTGGCTGTATACGTAAACAACCCGGCCTTCTATCGTGCCGTAGCCGGTAACGACTCCGTCGCCCGGGAACACGGTTTTCTCCATTCCGAAGTTTGTGCAGCGGTGTTCGACAAACTCATCGATTTCCACAAAACTTCCGGGATCGAGAACCTTCGCTATCCTTTCCCTTGCGGTTAATTTCCCCTTTTCGTGCTGTTTGGCGATGGATTTCTCCCCGCCTCCCTGTCCGGCCTTCTCACGTCGCGCCAGAAGATCCTCGCAGAGTTGATCGATCGTACGATCCGCCATTGCCTCTTGTCCTCCTTAAAGTTAGTATGCTTTTATTTTTTATTAACGTTGGCTCAGTTCGAGCAGTATGCCTCCCGTTGCTTTCGGGTGGATGAAGGCGATCATGGCTCCGCCCGCACCCTTGCGCGGCGTCTCGTCTATCAGTTTTATACCTTTCTCCTTGAGTTTGGTAAGGCATGTTTCCAAGTCGTCAACTCTGATCGCGAGATGGTGAATACCTTCGCCTTTTTTTTCGATAAATTTTGCGATGGGGCTTTCTTCCGAAGTGGCCTCCAGCAGCTCAATCTCGGAATCCTTAATCGGCAGGAAAGCCGTCGTGACTTTTTGTTCCTCCACCGTTTCGCGCCCGGTACACTTGACGCCGAGCGTGGATTCCCAAAATTTCAGGGCTTCGTCAAGGCTCTTAACCGCTATTCCCACATGATCAATGACAGTAATGTTCATGACTTGCTCCTCTCATAATTTTCACATATTTCACAGAATATAGTATATACGAACAAATACAAAATTGGGACAAGAAAAGTCCGCATATGGTATTAAAATTAAATCACACAGATTTGCTTAATTGTGTGTCGGAAATAATAAGCAATATACATAAAACTACTACTTCGAACCGGGCGGATTATCGTATAATATTTGTGTTGTGAAATATAGTTAAGGAGGAACCGAATAATGGAAATGACATCCTGCTATACATGCGGAAAAATTTTCGGAACATCTTCCGGTACGGTATGTCCATCATGCCGAAAATTGTTGGATCTGGTTTACGAAAAAGCGCGGGCTTATCTTCGCGATCACCCAAAAGAGAATTTAAACGCGATGCAGCTTGCGAAGGCAATAGGCGAGGATGAGCGGCACATTGAGCTATTGATGCTTGAAGGAAGGTTTGACGCCGAAGGCAGCGGCGAACCCGAAGACAGCGACGCGGAAAAGATAAGAAAAAGGCTCCTCGATGATTTTCAAAGATCCGTAGACTCTCCCGCCAAAAAGAGCGAGCCAAAGACGACATACGGCGCGGACAGATACGGCAGAGCGACAAAGGATAAATAACCGAATATGCGGGGTAATAACGCGATTAAAATTTCGGATTCGATTTTCTGGGTGGGGGTTCAGGACAGAGAGACTGATTTGTTCGAGGGGCTTTGGAACCTTCCGAACGGGATTGCCTACAACTCATACCTGATCACGGGCGACGTAAATATTCTGATCGACACGGTGAAGGATCAGTTTATTGACAGTTTCCTGACCCGAATCACGCGGGTTCTGTCCGGCCGCCCGCTCGACTATGTGATAATCAACCATATGGAGCCCGACCACGCCGGAGCGCTTAGTATCGTAAAGCGGCTTTATCCCGGAGTAAAGATCGTGGGCAACGCGAAAACCGCCGAGATGGCGCGCGATTTTTTTGACATAAATGACAACGTGATAACCGTAAAGGACGGAGAGACCATAACTCTGGGGACGCGCGCGTTCACGTTTGCCCTCACGCCGATGGTGCATTGGCCTGAGAGCATGGCGGCTTACGAAGTGACGGGAAAGACGTTGTTTTCCAGTGATATCTTCGGAGGATTCGGCGCGACGGAGGGCGGCATATTCGACGATGAAGCCGATTTGGAACTCGTCACCGGCGAGATGATGCGATATTTCGTCAACATTGTCGGCCGTTTCGCGGATCCGGCGCTGAAGGCGCTTGCCAAAATAAAACCGCTCGATATAAGGATGATATGCCCCTCGCACGGTCCCGTATGGCGGCGCGACCCGGCGCATGTGGTAGGTCTGTACGAGAAGTGGAGCAGGCAGGAGACGGATGATGGCGTGGTGGTGGCATACGGATCGATGTACGGAAACACAAAAGCGATCGCCGAGAATATGGCACGCGCGTTGTCGGAGAACGGTGTGAGCCGCGTTTCCGTTTACGACATGGCGAGGAGCGAATTGTCGATCGTAGCGACCGATATATGGCGAAATGCCGGCCTTTTACTGGCAAGTTGCACGTATAATATGGAGTTATATCCGCCGATGGCGCGCCTGATAAGCCATCTTGAAAATAAAAACATGAAAGGACGCCACGTCGGTTTGTGCGGCACTTATGGCTGGGCGGGAACGTCTCTCTCCGTTATGTCGGATTTTGTGGAGCGCGGCAAGGGTAAATGGAAGCTCGTCGAGCCAAAGTTATCCATTAAGACTTCGCCGAAGGGCGATGAATTCGAAATGATTGAGCTTTTGGCGTCCAATATGGCGGCCGCCGTGAAGCGTCAATGAAAATGAACATCCGCCGTTTCGTCGACGTCAGAAAAAAGGGCGCGGCGCGGCAGCTCATGGTACTTAAGGAACTCGCTCAGAATCCCAGAGATATGGGGTCTTTATGTCCAAGTTCCGCCATTCTCGCCAAAGAGATGGCCAGAGCTGTTCCCGCGCGAGTAAAGCCCGACGACGTTTTTATCGAGGTAGGCGCGGGAACGGGGCCGGTGACGGCGGCTTTGCTTCAGCGCGGCGTGCCGTCGGACAGGCTTATAGTCATAGAGAAATCCCCCTTATTGGCCGAGAGCCTCGCGGTGCGTTTTCCGCAGATCAACGTAAGCTGCCGTGGCGCGGAAAGCATGAGCGAATGCCTGAGCGGAAACGAGAGAGTGAGAGCTATAGTATCCAGCCTGCCGTTCCGTTCGCTTCCCAGGAAAGTAACGCTGTCCATCATGGACGAAATCGAGCGCGTTCTCGCGCCGGGAGGTCTCTTAATACAGTTCACCTACGCTATAACGGGCGAAATGAACTTTATTCCCTCAGGTTTTAAAAAACTGAGATCAAGTATCGTATTGCGCAACATTCCTCCGGCGAAGGTCGAAGTGTATATGAAGCCGAGAGTGACAAGTAATTGACGCGTTCCCGCGATTTTGGCGAAATAAAAGCGCGGTGTCGTTGAATTGGAGTTTCCGGGTTGCCGGATTGAATATAGCCCGCAATGAAAATACTATCGTTAAAAATATACGCTGATACTCTTAACGGTTACAGAGACGGCGTGCCGCGCTTGCTCGATATCTGTGACGAACTCGACATAGAGGCGAGCTTTTTTTTCGGAATGGGTACCGAGAGCACAGGAAGCGCTCTGTCCAAAATTATCGGCGACGGCCGCGAGATAGTGGCAAGCGCTCCGGGCATACTTCGCGACGCCTTCAAAAGACGCCAGGATTGCGGCATATACGGATGGAATCCTCTTGAGTGGCAGAACAGGCTTGAGAAGATTCAGGACACGACTCTCGAATCGGATATCAAAAAGGCGATGGAATACTTTGCCCAGAGAACCGGATATCCCCCCGACGGTTTCGCCGCGCCGGGATGCCGGGTCAATTACATGAGCCTGAGGATACAGGACGATCTCGGCCTGAAATACTGCAGCGACACTTTCGGTTTTTACCCGTTCCTCGCGCAATTGTCGTGGAAAGTATTCGAAACTCCTCAAATACCCTCCACTCTTCCGCCAGTCGAGATTATACTCAAAAAAGCTTCCGAGGCGGAGGCGCGAGATAGTTTTTCGGAGCTTGCGGACTCGATGGCGGAAGGTTTGAACGTACTTCCCCTCAACGCTGTCGTCGCGAACGACAGCGTAATCCGCGCCGCTCTTTACGAATTTTTACGCCGAACGCGCGGCGACGGAGTCAACTTCATGAGTTTAGCCGGCGTCGCCGGCCGCATAAATGTTGATTCGCTCGAACCGTGCGATATAATTTTCACGAAAGCCTTCGGTATGCCGAACGAAATAGCGATGCAAAGCGCGGACTAATTCGCCGGATGCCTCCACGTTTCGTACTTGTCCAGATCGGTCGCGTCCAAAGCCGCGAACAGTTTTTCTTTCGTCGCGCCGTCCAAATCGGCGAGCGGCGACCGGCATGGGCCTCCATATAAGCCGGCGCGATCCATAGCGGCTTTCAGTCCCGGCACGCCAAGTTGTCTTGTCAGCAGGTCGCTGGCAATCATTAGTCTGTACTGGAGCGAGCGAGCTTTCTCCATCTTGCGGTTTTTATACGCGCGAATCAGTTTTTTCGTGGCTTCCGGGTAAATGTTCGACACGGCGAGCGTGCCGCCCTTTGCTCCCAACGACAGCGACGGCAGTAAAAAGTTGCCCGATCCGCAGAATACGGAAAAATTTTCCCCGCATTCGTTTATCAGATAACACATCTGAGTCATGTCGCCGGACGTGTCCTTCACGCCGATGATGTTCGGGTGGGCGGACAGTTTTTTAATTGTGGCGGCGTCGAGGCTCACCCCTGTGTTCGCCGGCATGTTATAAAGAAATATGGGAACGGGCGAGGCGTCCGCGACAGCTTCAAAAAACCGGAGCGCGGAGTCCATAGCGTTGGATTTGAAAAAGTGGGGCGGCAGCATCAGGATGGCGTCCGCCCCCGCGTCGGCGCACGCGGCGCAGCAATGTACGGTCTCGCGCGTCGAGTGGGCGAAAGCGCCCGCCAATATATACTTCGAGCAATCCGCGGATTCCAGCGCCGAACTTGCGGCGCGAACCAGCGCCGATCGTTCGTCGATTGTCGTAAAAGGCATTTCGCCGTTCGACCCGCAAATCACAAGTCCATCCAATGAAGTCTCCGCCCATCTCTTTACGTTGGCGATCATCATGTCGGGGCGAATATCGCCGGACGTCCCGTCAAACGGGGTCGGCACAGGCGCGTAAATTCCTTCAAGTACCATATACTTTCACCTCTGTAAAATATGTCGTAAATTTCAAACCGCCATAGATTTTACAACAAAACGCGCTATGATAAAAATCAAAAGACGCTGTTTATCAAGAAGGTAATTTCTATAAAATCGAAAATCCTGATTCGTATGTATCCGCCGATCGTTTTTAAAGCGTATCCTGCCGCTATATTGCCTTTTGTTGTATTTTTCCCGCCGCCCGTTGTTTTTGCGGCGCGTCCATTCACAACCGTGAGTTCCAAAAAATTTCTTATACGAGTACTCCAAGTGTTACAATAAAGCCACCTTTAGGGCGATTGGAGGTTTCGCCGTGGGCGGGATTCATATTGGAATCTGTTCGTGGACGGACAAAACTCTGCTGAAGAGCGGGTTTTATCCGGCGTCCGCGTCGAGTCCGGCGGGGCGGCTCGCTTATTACGCGTCGCGTTTTAACGTCGTCGAGATAGATTCGACCTACTACGCTCTCGCGGACACGCGCTCCGCGTTCAGATGGGTGGGCGGCACGCCGGTTGATTTTTTATTCGGCGTAAAATCGTACGGTATTTTTACATTTCACCGCGTCAAGTTCGGTTCCCTTCCTCAATGGCT
>Ga0099364_10011770_pt1 | contig 11890 bp, 15 predicted proteins | sample TergutTh196P3_FD_73070 | JGI IMG/M metagenome (GOLD analysis project Ga0099364, IMG submission 73070) | Microcerotermes parvus P3 segment gut microbial communities from Pointe-Noire, Republic of the Congo - Th196 P3 | ecosystem: Host-associated > Arthropoda: Insects > Digestive system > Gut ...
CGCCCGATATTCTATACCTTCGGCGGTCGTGTAAGCGCCCGGACGCCAAAAGCCACCGTCGAATATGAGGAGCATATATGCACCATGTACTGCCAAGCCACCATCGCGCAAGCCAGTCCCATGCGAAAGTTTCCGGATAGTGTCATGCTCGACCTTCGCGTTCTGGCCTTTTACGCCATCCCAAAGAGCACCAGTATAAAACGTCGTGCGGATATGCTGGCCGGCGCGATCCGGCCGACAAAGACGCCCGACGCCGACAATATCCTCAAGGTTGTAGCCGACGGTCTCAATGATGTCGCTTACCATGACGACAAGCAGATTGTCGACGCGCAGATCCGCAAGTTTTACTCGGACAATCCGAGGCTTGAAATTACCATCATCACCGCCAAAAACGAAAGGAGATAAATACGCATGAAAACAATGCTCAGCACCATCCAAAAACGAGAGAACCTGAACACCGTCCACCGCGGCGAGGAATGCGGCCCAGGAGGAGCATACCACTATTATGAGATCCGCTGCGACGAACCCGCCGGAGGCGATTTGACCAATCCGCTCTTTTTGTCTCGCATCATCTTCCAGAAAGGGGCGCGAAAGGATCCCGAAGCCACACACGGCGTCCTCGACGTCGACCTGCTGGAAATCGTCCGGGACAGGTTGCAGTGCTTCCAAAAAGGGGCCTTCGCCACGCGGGAAAATGCTATCGCCCTAACTCATATTGAGGAGGCTCTCTTATGGATGAATAAACGCGTGGAGGATAGAATTGAGCGCGGCGTCCTGGGGACTTACGAAAAATAACAAAAAAGAAAGGGGATTCCTACCATGAACGAAGCCGGTAAATTTGAGGTTTACAAAAAGAAGCTACAGGGAATCTGCGACGAGAACAACCTAATCTACACCTTCCGCGCGAACGAATATCCCATCAAGCTCACCGTCCGGCCCACCGGTGAGAACAACGACCAGATGTCCCTCCTTGAAAAACCCGAGTTGGACAATGAAGGCATGGGAGAAGATGCAGAGCTCATTTTCACATATAAGGACGGCGCTTTGTTTTTCAGAATTTCGGACACTTTCGCGGTCAGCGAGGCGCTTTTCAGCAAACTCAAAAATCTGTTCAGGAACATGCACTCGGTTTGGCTCCAGTTTTTCTTCCGAAAGATTGTCGAAAAGAAGCTGCTTTCCACGCTGCCGGAGATAGAGGACAGCATCGAAAGAGATGCAGAAGACGCGGAGGACAGTGGGGACGACTTCTCGCCGGCTGATGATGATGATGATGATGAGGGCGAAGGCGGCGGCTACGATTATCAGGACCCGGAGGACCAAGATGGCGAATAAACCGACAGAGGGAAATATAAAAAAACTATGCCCGCTCCGGTTTCAGCTTGAGCAAAAGGTGTATGAACGTGCGGACATCGAGTGTAAGGAAAGCGAGTGCGCGTGGTTCATCTCCTATCATGGCGGGTGCGCCATCGAATGTATCGCCTCCGAAACCCTATCTGTCGAAGCCAGAATCATTGACGTATAAAAGGCAGCCCCGATAATTTACATAAGGAGAAAGAAAAATGAACATCACAGAAATCAAAATCAGGCGCATATACAAAGATATGAGACTGAAAGCCCTCGTTTCCATCACCATTGACAACAATTTCGCAGTACATGACATTAAGGTCATCGAAGGCCCGGAGCGCCTCTTTGTGGCGATGCCGAGCCGTAAAGATGATAACGGAGTATTCCGCGATATCGCGCATCCTATTACGCCCGAGACGCGGATGGAGATTGAGTCGAGAATTCTTTCTGCATACCAGGAGTATTTAGCGATTATCGCTGCGCATCAAGAACAGGACATTTCGTTGCCTAACTGGTTGAACTAAGCAAAAAGAAAAGCCGCCCCCCCTCACGGAGAACAGCCCCTCAACCAAGGCTATTATATCATGGGGGGAGGCGGCAAGTCAATATGAAGAATGAGCCCATGACAAAACAGCGCATAGAGAAGTATGTGCGCCTTCGGCGCGAGATCGGCATGTTGGATACACAGATTTATCTGGCGCAAGACGATGAATATGTGGCGGATGTTGTGCAGAACGACCTCCGCCGCCTTGTCATCAGAGGTTATGGATCCCGGGCAATACCCAGGCTATGCGCACGGAGAGCACGGTATGAAGCTGAATGCGATGCAATAGAAAGTTTTATCGAAGAACTCGAGGACAGCATAATGCGGCAAATCCTTACACATAGGTATATTGTAGGGCACACTTTTGAGCAAACCGGAGAACTTGTTGGATATAGTGACAGAAGCGTCAAGAGAAAAGTTAGGGATTTTTTTGAAAAGATGTCCCTCGATGTCACCGAATGTCCTTGAAAGTCCTCTTTTTATATGTTTTCCTTAATATGACATCATTGTCACCACCGTAAAACTCGAATCGCCATAGCCGCCCCTTCGCCGGGGCGGTATTTTTTATGTGAGGAGGTTGCTGCCGCGCCCCCGCTCCTGGGTGCGGCCCTGTCCGGCCGGTGTACCATTTCGCCAATGATGCGCCGGGTGGAACAAAACGCAAAGGAGTCTTTTCGGTGAAAATCATCAAGAAAAAAATCAAAGACCTAAACCCGGCGGCCTATAATCCGCGCAAGACGCTGGCGCCGGGCGACGTCGAATATGAGCAAATCAAGCAGTCCATTCTCACATATGGCATGGTTGAACCTGTTGTATGGAACAAACAGACCGGAAATGTCGTCGCGGGGCATCAACGGCTTATCGTGCTGGCCGATCTCGGTCATGAGGACGTGTCCACAAGCGTTGTCGACATCCCCGAGGCGCAGGAGAAGGCGCTGAATATTGCGCTTAATAAAATATCCGGCGAGTGGGACGACGAAAAGCTGGCCGCATTGCTCGAAGAATTGTCAGCCGACGCCGACGAAATGTTGCTCAGCCTTACCGGCTTCACGGAAGAGGAGTTTGACGAGATGTTTGGTACCGGCGATGAGAACGAACCCCCTGATTTTGAGAACGATGAGGGAGATAACGAGAACGATGCGCCCCCAAGCCGGGAAACCAATTTCAGCTACCAAGAGCAATTCGGAGTGATTGTCCTTTGTAAAAATGAGGACGAACAAAAAACCGTATACGAGCAGCTTGTCGAACAAGGTTACTCCTGTAGGGTGGTGGCGACATGAACGAATTGACAAAAATCACCATCCACAACCGGACGTCTGACTTCAACAGCTACCGTGCAGCCCGCGTCAAGAGTCTTTTCAACGCGGAAAGCGGGTGCAATTTCGATCTCGAGGCCGAGCTCGACCTTTCGGGCGATTGGCAAATAGGCGTCGTGGTTGGGCCAAGCGGATCCGGCAAGTCTTCAATCGGCAAAATTATTTTCGGGGAAAACCTTATACATGACTACGCACAGGGATGGGCGTCTGACAGCCCCATCGTGGACGAAATCGCGCCCGACGGGGATTTTAACGAGGTTACCGGTGCGTTGGCAAACGTCGGGCTGGGCGACGTCCCGGCATGGCTCCGGCCATTTCATATCTTATCGAATGGCGAACAGTTCCGCGCGGGCCTTGCCCGCCTCATCTGCATGAAGTCCGACCGCGTCGTGGTCGACGAATTTACGTCCGTCGTGGACAGGCAAATCGCCCGCATAGGTTCACAGGCTTTTCAAAAAGCGTGGCGCCGCACGAATCCGAAAGGAAAGGTGGTGCTCCTTACCCCACACTACGATATTTTGGACTGGGTTCAGCCCGATTGGGTTTTTGATACCAAGACAAAAGAGTTTGAGCGTGGGCGGCTTCGGCAAAGGCCAAAAATTGAGCTCTCGATTTTCAAGACGGACGGAAGTTACTGGCCGTACTTTAAGCAGCATTATTATTTAGACCTCCCCATGCCGCCGGCCGCAGAGTATTTCGTTGGCACGGTTGACGGGGAGCTTGCCTGCCATCTGGCTGTATCCCCTCTGTTCACAGCTTGCGGGTACCGGGCAACGCGCCTTGTGACAATGCCGGAATGGCAGGGGGCGGGCGTCGGATTCCGATTTCTGGAGTGGGTGTGTCAATATCACCTCGAGGGTAACGGCCGGAAAGGTAAAAAATACGCGACGTTTTTCCACACCTCGCATCCTCAGCTGTGCATGGCTCTGCGTCGGGGCAAAAAGTGGATACAGACCAGCGCCATGTTATATGGGGACAACAAAGCGCGAAGTGCGCGGAGTATCGCCAAATCGCAGGCAAAAAAGCCCGGAGCGAAAACAGACACCATCGTGGGCTTAGGATATGGCGGCCATTTTCGTGCTGTGCAAGGGTTTAAGTATGTCGGGGAGGTGAACCCGGCATGCTGAACATCTATATTTACGGAGCGGGGGAACAGAACCCGGTGCCAATCGTCACAAAATGTGCCACGCTGATTCTTTCGGCCGAGCGGTACCGGATTGTTCCAAATCTGGACGAGGCGGATATTGCGATCGCGCCGTTGCTCACCCGGATGCTCAGCCTGCAGGAAATCTTCGCGCCAAAAATCGGGACGCTTGTGTTTCACCCGTCGCTACTCCCGCGCCATCGCGGGCCGGACGCAATCAAGTGGGCGTTCAAGTTGGGGGAAACGTACACCGGTGCCACATGGTTCTGGCCGGACGAGGGTATTGACACCGGCGATATTTGCGAACAGGAAGTGCTGGCAATTCCCCCGGAAGCAAGCCCGCGTGATTTTTATGAGTATTATGTAATTCCAGCAGCCCTTCGCACCTTATCACGAGCCATAGACGACATCGCGGCCGGTAGGCCGCGGCGGGTACCGCAGCAAAACGAAAACGCAACATACGAAACAAGAATAAAGAGGCGCGGCCGCTAGGCCGCGCTGTCTGTTTGTGGAGGTGGTGATTGTGCCAAGACCGCGCAGCCCGAAGAGCATCGAAGCCGAGAGAAGATACAAGGCCGGTGAAAAAGTGCTCGCTGACCTTGCCCGCTCGATGGGTGTTCCTGAAGGTACACTCCGCCGATGGAAGTCTACACAGGATTGGGACGGTAAAAAAAAACAAACCGAGCGTTCGGAAACGAACCCGAGCGCTCGGAATAAGGGAGAGCCCGAACAGTCCACATCTGCTTCACTCGACAAGCAGTTGGCAGATGCTGTAGAGGAAAACGAGGAGTTGACCGCGCAACAAAAGGATTTTTGCTTATATTACGCCCGGATAAAGAACGCCACGCAGGCGTATTTGAAAGCTTACGGATGCTCATATAACACAGCCATGACGGAGGGATGCCGCTCACTTGGAAATCCCAAGATAAAAGATGAGCTCCAGCGGCTGCGTGAAATCAAGGTCGCCGCTCTCGGAGAACTTTGCGGCGAAGATGTGGTCGAACTTCATATGCGCATAGCTTTTGCGGATCTCACAGATTATGTTGAATTCAAAAGCCAGCGCGTTCCGGTGACTTATAACGGCGAGGCTGTAATGATGGATCACCCGGATCCAGAAGAAAAGAAAAAAATTCCTGTTACAAAATCAGTCAACATCGTCAAGCTGAAAGACAGCGCACAGGTCGACGGTCAGCTCATCACAGAAGTGTCGGAGGGGCGCGAGGGTGCAAAAATAAAATTGGCTGACCGACAGAAGTCGCTCGACTTTTTGGAGAGGTTCTTCTCATTGAACCCCACAGATAGGCAGCGTAAAGAATATGACGAGCGGCGGCTTGAGCTCGAACAGCAGCGCATCGATGATAGTCGGCGGGGCAGAGAAGGGGCCGCAACATCAAACGAGGGGGTGACGATAGTCGATGATTTGTAAATTATCGGAAATCGTATCACCTGCGTTTGCAGAGCCACATAACGCGCTCAAAAACGGCGCGTGCAACCAACTGGTATTGAACGGCGGGAGAGGCTCGGCAAAGTCCTCCTACGCGTCAATTGAGGGCGTCCTGCTTATCTTAAAGCATCCGGACATCCACGGGGTTGTAATGCGCAAGGTTTCAAATACCCTGCGTACGAGCGTCTATGCTCAATATGTATGGGCGATACAAGAGCTTGGTCTGTACAGCAAATTCAAATGCACAGTTTCTCCGATGGAGATTATATATAAGGAAACCGGGCAGAAAATTATGTTTTTTGGCGTGGATGATCCCGGCAAAATTAAATCAATCAAAGTACCATTTGGGTACATAGGATATTTGCATCTGGAAGAACTCGACCAGTTTGCTGGCGAGGAAGAAGTCAGGAGCATAGAACAGTCTGTTCTGCGCGGAGGCCCTCTGGCATTTGAAATCAAATCATTCAATCCACCGCGGACGCGTGACAATTGGGCCAACAAATACTGCATGGAGGACAAGCCAGGGCAGCTCGTACATACAAGCACCTACCTCACCACGCCCCGAGAATGGCTCGGGCAACGTTTTCTCGATGACGCCGAGCACCTGAAACAACGGGATTATGGTGCTTATGAACATGAATATCTCGGTGTTGCGAACGGCATCGGCGGGAATGTTTTTGAAAACTTTGAGCCCAGGGCATTGCCGGAGTCGATGGTTAAAAAGTTCGACCGCATCTATCAAGGGATAGACTGGGGCTGGTACCCTGATCCGTTTGCTTTTGTTCGGCTGCATTATGATAGTGCGCGGCAGACGATTTTCATTTTGGATGAGAATTACGCAAACAAGCAGAGCAACGAAGATTCTGCTATTTGGATAAAGATGAAAAAGTATGACCGAGTTCTTACCGTTTGTGACAATGCTGAGCAGAAAAGCATTTATGATCTGCAAGGCCTGGGCGTAAAAGCTGACAGTGCGATAAAGGGCCCCGGATCGGTTGAATACGGAATGAAATGGCTTCAGCGCCGCAAAATTGTTATTGATCCCCGGCGAACACCAAACGCATATCGTGAGTTTCGTGATTATCAATATGAGCGCGACAAAAAAGGGGACGTCATCAGCGGGTACCCGGACAAAGACAACCACATCATTGACGCTGTACGCTATGCGCTTGAGCGTCTGATGCGCGGCAGCAAGACTGTCGCGTAAACGAAGAAAAGGAGCTGGATAGCAAATGAAATATAGAAAACTACCTGTTGAAATCGAGGCATTTCAGTATGATGGTGATCTGATAGGGCGTGACGGGAAGTATTACATTCCTGAATGGGCAGAGACGGCCCACAGAGACGGCCCACAGAGACGGCATATTATATTATGCGCCCCACGAAGACAGCCCGAGCGAATTGTTTATCAAAACGCTCGAGGGCGACCACCATGCAAGTGTAGGCGACTACATTATTCAAGGCATCAAGGGTGAAATATATCCCTGCAAGCCGGACATTTTTGAAGTAACATACGAGCCGGCATGAAGAACGCCAAAAATCGCAAGTAATGAGGGCCGCAGCCATACGCGGGTCAAACGCCATAAGCGTCGCGCATGGAAACCGGTGACACGGGCGGCCCCTTTACTCCTTTTTAGGGGGGAATATAAATGTCACAGCAACGAAACGTAGCCCGGCAGGAACAGATACTGGCTGAAGCGCAAAAGAAACTCGGTCGTATTGACAAGATGCGCGAGGACATGGCAAAGATGGTTGAGCTTGAAATGAAAAAGCTCGAGGAGCTCCGGGACGTACACAATGAATTTGAATCGACCCCAGAGATGAAGCCTTCCTTGAACAATGACCTGCACGCGTCTTTCCAATCACAGTTCGATCAGTTTAGTGCCACGAAAAGCAATGAACGGCTAACGACGATTGGGAATGAAGGTGTTTTCGACTTCCCTGAAAAACTTGAAGCTCCGAAAGACAACAAACCCGTCTACAAAATGAGCGACCGCCAAGAGCATTGGACGAGCCTTACGGAGAACCCGGGGAAACCTGTGTACGTGTCGGGTCGTTATATTGCCTCTGGGCATGGGACTCACAAGATTGACTCCACAAAGGAATACGAGTACGAACTGAGCGTCAGAGCAATACCGGTGAGCGTGGGCGATGTGTTGCGCGCGCCGGTGCATCCTACCGGCCATGGAGACGGGAAGGCCTTCACAACAACGCACCTGCAGTATCAAATCACCGGCATATATTCAAATCCAAGGTTCCACGCATATCACGATAGGATTGAGGGGTAAAAATGAGGCACAAAGTTTTGAAATCCCTGCTCGGCAAATACATCTGCGCACGGCGCCGCATTGCGTACATTCATGTTGACAGGGTAATTATCACCGAGGGGAACAAGGCAATTGTGACCGCCGTCGTGAATACGCTCGACGACGCGCTGTTGCATTGGTTTCTCGAAATCGCTTGGACAACTAGCCGATACGGTATCCACCGTATAACCGGTTGTAAAATATTAAAGGAGGACGAACTGGATGGATATGGAGACGCCACGCAAAACCAAGCTCTATAACCAAATCGCAAAAGACTACAACCCCAAGCAGGCCGAAATGCAGATATGCAGATATATAGAAGGTCTGGAAGCACGTCATGAGACCCGCACCGAAGAGCTCGAGGCCCGCATCGCAACGCTGGAAAACAGCAAAGCCAAACCCGCCGCCCCAAAAGGCTCAGCGGCCAAGCCCGATGTCCCTGAAACTCCCGCCGCCGGAAGCGGTAACCAATAAGAAAAGTACGCCTCACAAGGCGAAAGGAGAAGTAGAAGAATGAGTGGAGAACCTAAAAGTGTAACCTCTGAAGAATTCGAAGAAAAGTATGTTCCCCTGTTGAATACAGTCGCTGAGTTGGTTATCTCGCATCCCGACATCCCGGAAGAGGTTGAGCAATCGGATCTCTTGGGATCACTGACTATGCTCACGAACGAACTTAGGAACGGCCTCACCGACAGGGTGCCGGAGTTCGTTAGATTGCAGCAGGAGCTCGACAAGAAGAACAAGCAGGTGAACAAGCTCCAAGAGACAAATCAGCAGTTGTTCCTGAAGGTCGGGAACTATCAGAGTCCCGGAAAGCAGCCCGGTGGCGAGGAAGAGCGGCCCAAGAAGTCGTTTGACGAAATCAAAAACATTATCGAGAATCTTTGATCATCGGTGATCCTTATGAAGGAGGAAGTTATATGTGAATACTCCTGCGCAACAAGCAACATTACAGGCGAACATAAACGCCACGAAAGAACCCCATCGCCAACAAACACAAGAGGAAGACCGCCCTAAAAGTCTATGGGACAAGATTACCAATGCAGCAGCACAGACAGGCGCAGCGGTTGGCGGTCTCGCAAAAGGCACCATAAAAACAGCTGCATCAGGGCCAATGGTGGTAGAAGCTGCAAAAAACAAAATCTCCAACAAAGTTGGAAAAGATAAGATAGAATCACCGGCAGCAAGAATTGTTGGCGGCGCTCTTAAATCTATCTCTCCTGCCATTGGTGCCGCTGCAGATGCACATATCGCCATACAAAAAGGTGCAGCTAAAATATGGGGTGGCGAAACGCCGGTACAAACAGGCGCACGACAGTTAAATGCTAAGGTTGATAACTGGAGCAATTCATGGGTGCCGGAGCCACAAACCGGGGCGGCCGAATTTACGCGAAAAGCGGCGAATGCCACGGGCGAGGCGATACCGGGAGTTGCCCTCGCGGTAGGAACAGGCGGAATGAGCGCATCAACCGCCTTGATAGGAAACGCGCCCAGCTACGCAGCAGGAGCCGCTAATGCGTTTAGCACGGAGATGCTGGAAGGCTCTGGAAAAATGTCTGACGCAGTGATTAGCGGGGCGGCGGAATATACAGCGTCAGCTATAGGCGGTGCCGCGATGAAAGCTCTATCGAAACCTCTTAGCAAAGCCCCTATGCTTGTACGGGGTGTGGCAGATGCGACAATGGAAGGGCTTGAAAACGTCGGAAGTGGATTCTCGCGATCCACTTTAACGGGTGAAAACTATACTAGGTCTCAGATGCTTGAAGAATTCGCACTCGGTGCAACGGTGGGGGTGGCGATTGGTGGCGGTGTTACCGGGATAAACACCGTGACCGGTGGCGTTACAAGGGCTCGCATACAAGGCGAAGTAAACTCAAGGATTGCTGATACCGCAAAGGCCGATGTGGCAGATGTCAAGGCTCTTCTCGCACGTAGCAACGAATCAGCTGCAAACGCTATAGTTGCACAAGATTCCCTGTCCGCCCTGCAAAAACAGGTCGCGAATCCCGTCAACACGCTGCAATCAACGACGGCGATTCCGGCGGATCTAGCGAAAAAGTATAATTTGACCCCTGCAGGTGAAAGCGGCAACCCGCTGTCAATAGATGTAAAATCATACGAAAGTCGCGTAGACCCCAAGGTATCGCAGCTAACGGGGGCAGAAGTGCCTCTTTCAGAGCGGGCGGCAATCAATCCCACCTCCGCTGGCGCGGAGGTGCTGTCTAACCCTAGAGCGCTATACCAATATGCGCAAGACATCTATCTTCATCCCGGAATTGACGTAACAAACTCTGTGTTCACGTATCGCGGTCAAGCAAACCAGTTTTACCGCACATCGCTTGATGCAGGCTCAATGCCTGCGTCCGGGGTAGGTACATCATGGGAGGGCAGCGGCATCTACAGTGCAAAGACGCCATACACAACAGATATGTACGGCCCGAGCGGAAAGCTTGCAGATAACCCCTATTCTAACAGGGGCATAAAGCAAAAAGCGGTTGATGCAGAGTATCCGGTTGGTGTGGTGCTGCAGCAACCGGCAAAACTTACCGAGAGGGCCTCTCCGCAAAGGATGACAGATGCTCCCGGCGATGTTGTCCCCGCAGGAGAAAGGCGAGTGCGCTACGATGACAAGGGCCTCAACCGAATAACTGAAGTCGTCAACAACCCTGCTGATATTAAGGTGTCGGGTTTGGTTTTCGGAAGAACCGGCGTTGCCGATGCTTCGCCTATCCAGTATGCCAACAGCAACTCTCAACTAACCAGCTCGCAAACATCAAGCACAGCCATCCAAAATTCTACACAAAAAGGTGCTCAGAGCAGGCCGCCCTCAGGTAGACCCATGTCGAGAGACAACTCCAGTAACGCTGTGTCTAAAGCGCCGGAAGCGACGCGGGTGGGGCCCGATTCACCTACAAAGCCTGCCGCGCCGATAGAATCAAGCAGAACGGACGGCTCCACATGGTACGCCCTCCCCAACCTGGTTGATGCAAACACCGCCGTGAGAAACACAAATGTGACAGAGAACATCAAACGCGGAGAAGCCAGCGAGATGGCGGGCGAGAGTTCAACCCACCGCACCGGTGCAGAAAGTCAGCCTATCCGCTCTGCCGCCAGCGAATCTGTATCCAACAGTTGGGGTGATGCGATGGTCGGCCGTGCTTCTCCTAGCCGAAGGCTCGAATCAGAAGCGACATATATGCGCGCGCCGGAGTCTCCCAGATCTGCGGAATCCGCAAATGAATACACGACCCCACTCGCAAGTGAGACTCCAAGGAGTTCAGAGTACACGCCTGAGAGAACGCCAAGAGAAGCAATTCCAACAACTACGCATGAGAATACACCAGGGTACTCAAGTCCGCTCGAACGCGCACCGGAATATTCAAACACGCCGTCGACAGAAAGACCACCACTGCCATTGAGCCCTCAGGAACGACCTTCAACGCATACGCCACCGGAACAGACCCAGACAACAACCTTACCACCTGGGCGCCAACCAGTACGACCTCCTGAGGAGATTCCCTCCAGAAGAGGGTCGCCGGAACGTCCAACTCCAACAGAAATATGGACACCATTGGCACGGAAGAATAGCAGCGTGGCGCTTGCGAAATTTGACGAGGATTTACCTCAGTACGACTTCAACCTAGTACGCGGTCCCGGCTCCCGCGGGCTGGTGCATGAAACCGATAACTACAACCGAGCCGTTGGCGGCCTTTCATCATATTAAGGCCAAAACAAAGTGTTAGCAGCGCAGCGTAATGCGCTGTATTTTTTTTACTTTAAGGAGATGACGCT
>Ga0099364_10011771_pt1 | contig 11890 bp, 10 predicted proteins | sample TergutTh196P3_FD_73070 | JGI IMG/M metagenome (GOLD analysis project Ga0099364, IMG submission 73070) | Microcerotermes parvus P3 segment gut microbial communities from Pointe-Noire, Republic of the Congo - Th196 P3 | ecosystem: Host-associated > Arthropoda: Insects > Digestive system > Gut ...
GCTATATAAAGGATTTTCATCAAAGCAATCCTCCCCGTTTTACCTTAAGGTAGCGGTTAATCAGGGTAGAGCTTAGTTCTCTGGAACTGCATTCCAGGGTTAAAAGCCCAAGGGATTCCAAGGTTTTATATAAGCGGGATCGTGCACTTAAGTAGGAAAAGGCTGCGGCTGTTTCAAGCGCCTGGTCTGCTCCTTGTGGCATTCGTTTTGCAATTATTTCTGCTTCTGTTTCTTTTAAGCTCACCAGGAGTAAAAGATGCCGCCGTTTAATATGTCTTAGTATCCAGGACAACGACTCGCCGTCTTCTTCACGAAAATTACTTATCATTATAATAAAAGTCCGCCGTTTTAGTCTGGCCAATGCACCTTCCAGCGCAGAAAAAAGGGAAGAGGGAGCAGGAGCGCTTTTTATATCATAAATATTTCTTATAAGGGCTGTTAAAGAGCTTATTCCCTTGCGCGGCGGAAGCCAGCGTTCTTCTGCGCCAAAGCAGCCCAGGGCAACACTGTCGTTATGTTTTAACGCTACCCAGGAAAGGAGCAGGGATGCTTCCAGCGCGCTGTCAAACTGAGTCCTTATACTAATTGATCCGGTGCCTCCCTGCCGGGGATACGATGGATACTGAGTATACGATGTTTCTTCCTGCCGGTGAAGCCGGTAACCGGAATCCAGGAGCAGCAGTACCTGTTGGTCCTGTTCTTCCTGGTATTCTCTGATTATGGGTTTACGCCGCCGTCCTGTAGCCCTCCAGTCAATGGCTTTAACCGAATCTCCTTTTTGATATTCCTTAAGGCTTAGGAATTCCATGCCCTGACCCCGTTTGCGTATAAGTTTTACACCGGTCTGCTCCAATACGCCCCGGAGTTCTGCGTTATTGGAGGCAAGCTTTTTAAAATCCGGAAATGTTCTGCCCCGGTTTTCGCAGGGATGAATTACCTTTAGCTGCCAAAAGCCCATAGGTGATCCAAGTAGAAATTCTGTACATAAAAATTCCCATGGACCTCGTTCATGAGGTGTTACAGCGTATTCAAAAATCACTGTCTGCTTAAGACTTTTTTGCTTTAATGTTACCGGAAAAATAGAGCATTCCAGGGTATCGGGGTATATATCAAACAACTTAATGGATCGGGCAATTAAAGCTTGCTGTTCCGAAGCGCTTATTGTTAAGCGCACTATTGCTTTACGGCCAAGAACCAGGGCACTGTTTAGTTCCCGCTTTACCTGGAGCCGGTCGGTAAAAAGAAGCAATATTAACAGATCAATAATAATTATAGGAACGATTACAGCGGCAGAAAAAAACCAGACAAGGATTAATTGATCATAAAAGAATCCTGCTGCTCCCAGAAAAACCAGCAATAAAGAGATAACAAAAAATGTCCTTCCCGGCTTCATGTATAAAACCTCAAGTCTCTGATATTATTCCGGGTACTTCCTGGGGAAGTTCCCGGGGAGCTTCAACCGAGGAAAGAATACTTTCGACAATGCTGTTTTCATTAAGTCCTTCCAGCTCTCCTTCGGCAGAAAGGGTAAGGCGATGTGCCAGTACGGGAACTGCCAATGCCTTTACATCATCGGGTAAAATAAAATCCCGGCCTTCCAAAAGGGCTCTGGCTCTGGCACAGCGAATAAGTGAAAGACTACCCCGGGGTCCAGCGCCGCATTCAAGAACAGCAGTAGAACGGGTTGCAGCACATAAGCGGACTGCATAATCAATAACAGCCGAATCGCAATGTAAAGAAGAAACCAGTTCCTGTAGCGCCAGAAAATCTGCCGGATTCATTACTTTGGAAACAGCCGAAATGGAGAGTTCGGCACCTGTACCGCCGGAAATAACCTGTTGTACCATTGCTTTTTCTTCTTCCAACTGCGGATAACTAATCTGTGCTTTCATTAAAAAGCGATCTTTTTGGGCATCCGGCAAAGGGTAGGTTCCTTCGTGTTCAAAGGGATTTTCTGTGGCCAATACCATAAAAGGCCGCGGCAGGGTATGGCTTTCTCCGTCCAGGCTAACTTGATATTCCTGCATTGCCTCGAAAAGGCTGGCCTGGGTTTTTGCAGGCGAACGGTTTATTTCATCTGCAATTAAAATATGAGTAAAAACCGGCCCTTTTTTGGTTATAAAGTTTCCGCTTGCCGTATCAAGGATTACGCTGCCGGTAATATCGCTGGGCATTAGGTCGGGAGTAAACTGAATACGGCGGGATTCTCCTCCTATGGCTTTAGCTGCAGCTCTGACCAAGAGGGTCTTTCCCAAGCCAGGTACACCCTCTACAAGTATATGACCGCCGGCCATTAGGGTGATAAGCAGCTGCTGAACCAGTTCATCCTGTCCAATAAATGCTTTGGCAATTTCTGTTTTAACCTTTTCCAAAATTGTCTGCGCTTCGCTTATGGTATACTTCATACATTCCCCTTTATAGTTTGCAGTTGCTGCAGTTTTTCCATTATAATCTTTTGATCAATAATAAACTGGTTTAGCGAAATCTCCCTTACTTGACTATCACTGTCTGCAGAAGCTTGTTTCATGGATTGGGAAAGCTCCTCGAGTCCCTTGCTTCTGCTTTGCTGCTCAAATTCTTTTTCATAAACTTCCATATATTTTCCAAGGGCATGATACTTTTTTAGGAAACGTCCTTCGGCCAAAAACCGTTCTCGTAAGGGTTTGCCGGGTTTTTCCGCTTCATATATAGTACGCCCGAAAGATGGAATGAACATCCAAAAACCAATAACAAGTAAAAGAATAAGCGAGGCAGCAAGTGCGGCAGGGTTCCCCCTGTCTGCCAGGCTGCCAAATATCTGTCTGTCTCCGCTAAGGGTTCTAATAAAAAGAATCTCATGTTCAGCAAACCCGGCAGCAGCTTCTAAAGTTGTTTCTTCGGACATAAACAGCTCTGCTGCCAGTTGTACATTGTCTGCTATGCGCAAAGAATAATTTTGCAGGAAATTGGCATTACCTGTAAACACTACAAAACCTCTTCCAATTTCAAGTTTTACCAGTTTTATTCCGCCCAAATTTTTCATTATCAGTATCTTGTCTACCGGTGCATTCTGTCCGGTAATTTTAAAAGAAAGCTGCCAGTCAAAAGTAGGAGATAATTCTGCGGAATCATCGTTTGTTTCTGTATCTTCCGGATCATTTGGCTCCTCAAGATCACTAAATCCGCTGAATGAGCTTGCCCAAACGCCCAGCGATTTCATAAATTCCTGCAAATTATTATTTATAGTACTGTCCAGGGCAAGGATCAAACAGCCCCCTTCTTCCAGCCGGGGAATAAGAAGCTGTAAATCGCCTGTCCAGTTAACCCGTGAACTTTCTGCATAAACAATTTTTTCCGGCGCATTTAAAATAGTATTAATATTCCCCATAGAGATAGTTCTAAGCTGGTAGGAAGATGCTTCCAGCCACTTTTCCAGTGCATAATAAGGGTTAGCCCGAACTTCTCTGGAAGGAGCTTCCCAGCGGGTACTTGGAACAATTTCCAGCTGAGTATAGCAGAAAATTCCAATAAGTAAAAACAATCCAAGAAAAACAAAGAAAACAATTAAGGATTGTTTTACCATTCCGGATTGGCGCTTATTCATCCATGCTCCATGTTTAGTAATTGACGGCAGGAGACAAGGGCTTCTTCAAAACTTCCTTTGGTTGGAATAATATTGCCGTATGCCAAGTTTGTCCATTGACGGATAAAAACCGAAAAGTCTGTATATGTTTCTTGCAGATTATTATTGCCGGACATTATATTTCTTTGAATCAACGCCAGGGTTTCATATTCAGTTGCTTCGGCAGGAAAGGAAATATGCCATAACTTTGTAAAAGCAGCAAGAAATGCTTCAAAGCAAAGAGCCCAGGCTTCGCGGACTCTGCCCTGCCGGTAAAGTTCTTCGGCCTGTTCCAAAAGCAGGCGGCTATCGGCTGTAACAGGGTCTCCCCTTACAAAACTTTTTCCATCGGTACTGGAAGAAGAGAGGTTTTTATTAACCCAGGCATATTGTATAGCACGGCACAATATGATAAGCAATGCACTTACCACAGCCAGAAGTAACAACCATCCCAGAGCATTTCTTATGTCCGGGAAAGAAAAAAGATTCCATCTGGGCATGTCGGGAATGTTTGGCTGCTTAAACTGAATTCGCTGGCTGGGTACTTCCTGTCCAAAATCCGGAGATTCAAATATCCTATCCAGGTTTTCTTTAGCCTCTATGGATACCGGAGCAGGCTGTAAGAGCTCGAGATTTTCCTGACTCTGGATAGGGCTGGCAAACGCTGTTGTTTGAACTGCACAAAAAAGAAAAAATACAAGCATAATAGACGCTGGATTTATTCCGCGCTGTTTTGCTTTTTCCACACATTTTTTAAAGAGTAGTTCAATATCCCAGCCTTCGGTTTCTACCCGTGCATTTATATACAAGCTAAAACCCATGCAAACATAAAGAGTTTCGATTAGAAGCAGATTGAAAAAAAATAAAATTGTTAACAGAGTGCTTTCTTCGTTTATAAAATCTATTAAACTGCCGGCGTCTCCTTTTAACTGGTCAAGTATTCCATATAAAAAAACCAGCTCTCCCATTTTAAGAGCCAAATCCATGCCAATGCAAATTACTGTCAAGGTAAAACCAAAGCCAAGGCCATTACGGATTAGTATGAACTTTCGGCGCTGGTAATCTTTTATTCCAAGACGTTCCAGTACCAGAAGCGGCATATAGGCAGAACGATAGGGAGACAGGCGCCGCCATAATAGATCCCCTATTAATCCCCAGCTTAGTGTTTTACCTAAACCCCGAAACAAGCGGCGTATGGAAGCTTGAGGTTCAAAAAAGCGAACCGAAACTACCTGCAGGCAAAAGCGATCCAAAAGAGGTTTAAGCCACCATATAATAAAAACCGAAATTTGATTTGTCCATGCAAACTCCGGCTTAAGTATTACATGGGAAAAAATAAAAAGTATCCCGGCAGGAATCCCCATAAAAAGAAACAAAGATAACCAGTTAGTCCGCCATAGGAAAATCCCCATATCAGTCGCTTCCCAGCTGCTGCGGTTTCGAAATACCACTGCCGGGTTTATCGCCGCACTCATCTATTGGTCTCCATTCTTTGTTCTCTATTCTTTGTTCTATTGGAAGTACCGGTGGAAATTCCGGCAAAGACAAAGTAAATAAGTACTAAAAGGATTAAAGCAGAACCAACACCAATACGAATATTATAGTGAATTTCGTGTCTGGACGACCAAAACGCTTCGACTATTGCAGCAATGACAAGCATTAAACTGCTGCCGCATATGAGGGGCAGAACAGTTTTGCCGGCTTCTCTAAGAGAAGCTCCGCGGCTTTTTCCTTTAGTAAATAAAAGATTATATCCCAAAATAAATCCTGCCTGGGCGGAAATAATAATTGCAGTTAATTCAAAAGGAGAATGGCCTATAACAAAAGAAAAAAAAGTGTTTTGATGGCCGCAGTTAATTATATGTCCTGCAGCAGCTCCTATAAAAATACCGTTAAAAGCAAGAAAAAAAAGGCTTCCTATTCCCGCTAAAAGACCTCCGGCAAAGGTCATAAAGCCAATGGAAATATTATTATAAATATAAAATCCAAACATATCTGCATCGGTGCTGATCTCCCGCGGTCTAAGATAATAGGGGTTATCCGGATTGTACATGTCCTCCAAATTTGCCGCCTGCCAGGGAGGCATTAATTCATATACAAAATCGGGAAAGCTTATGCACACCAGAGCAGTAAAAAAAGCCAGGCCAAAAAAAATTAAGGAGCAGGCGGCAAAACTTTTCCAATGAATGCGGACAGAGCGGGGAAAAATCCTAAACAGAAATTCAGAAAGGGGCCTTAAGGAAAAAGACCTGGGACCATAAAGAATATGATTCCCTTCCAAAGTTAAATGGTTAAGTTTCTCTATTAAAGCCGGATCAAAACCATTGGAACGAGCTGTATTAAGATCTCCGTTCACCTGCCTAAGAGCCTGCGGAAACCAGGCAGCATTTTTTTGCATGTCTCTGCGTGCAAATATCTTTTTCCACCCGCTTGCTGTTATAAGCAACTCCAGTTCCTTCCAGTTCTTTTCGCGTCTGTTTATAAAACTCCGTTGCGTCATGATTCCCCCGCAAAGGATCGGGCTACACTTAACAGATATTCGGAAGCCTGGTTATCCGGTGCAGAAAACTCCGAAACATTGTGGTTTTTGACAGGCATTTGATTTAGCAAAGAAGCAGCCAGAGGAGCGGCAATTTCGTTTGCCCGTGCAGCTCCCAAAAGCGGATAACGTCTGGCAAAGGCCAATATCCCCTGCTTTTCTTCGTAGGACAAAGATCGAGACAAGGTTCGGGATAAAGACCTGTTTATGGGCTGCTGTATAGTGTGAACCGGGACATTTCCAGAGAGCCAGGCCATCTTGTCAACATGTCTGGGTATTTGAGACTGCCAGGTATAAATAACAAGTGTACCAGCTGCCCAGTCGCCAGGTCTGCGAAATGCCCTGCTTACTGCTGTACAAAGAAAAGCAATCAGGTATAGTCCGATAAAACCATCTACAAAACGCAAAAGGTTACGGATAAACGATGCACCGGCACTAACAGGAGAACCATCGCTGGCAACCACCCTAAGCCCCATCATTCTTTTCCCCGGACTTTGACCCTGAAAAAAAATATCAAAAAAAACATGATAAAACCAGTCAACGGCAAAACGGAACAAGAGGATAATCCAAAAGCCTCCAAATGCGTTAAGTACAATAGCATAAGCTATTATAAAAACAATTAATAAGAGCCATTGAAAAACAGTATCAATACCATATGCACAGAAGCGGGCGCAGATTCCCGCCGGATACAGGGTATACTGTATGCCTTCGGGAGTTTCAACGCGAAAGGAAGTATCGTTCTCTTTCGGTTCTGTCATTAATGTAGCATAACCTGACCGCCGGTAACAGGTAAAGCCTGACCAGTCTCATATTCCTGTTCAACTAAATAGTAAACTGCCCGCATTACATCGGAACCCTCACAGCCCCGCTTCATGGGAACCTTTGCTTCATAGAAAGTTTTAACATCTGCAATATTTCGTGCGCCGGGAACCTTGCCTTCCTGCAGATACTGTACAAAAAGCCCCGATTCCGGATCCGACCACAAGGGTCCGTCAAAAAAGTTTCCGGGACAAATTGCATTTACCTTAATGTTGTAATCTACCAGCTCCAGAGCAAAACTGGCAGTAAGTCCAATACTTCCATATTTACTGCCCGCATAAGCGCTGTTTTTATTTGAACCCTCAAGCCCCGATTTGGAATTAATCTGGATAATATCGGTTTTCCAGTTAGGAGCGCCAAGGTGCTGGAGACGAAATAGACGGCTTGCAAACTTGGTGATAAGAAAATATCCTACATAGTTTACTTCCGAAACAAACTTAAAGGATTGTAATTCCTGCTCCATCACACTTCCGGCTTTAAGTACTCCTGCATTGCTGATACAAAGGTCGAGCCCTCCGGTTTCTTTTGCAATGGCACTAAAAAGCGCTTCTACCGATTCTTCGCTGGTAACATCTACCTGTAAAGCAATAGCAGCGGTTCTTCCCTGGGTACTATTAATTTTTTTTGCCAGTTCTTCTGCTCCGGCAAGGTTAAGGTCTGCAATAAACACCAAGGCGCCTGACGCGGCAAGCCCAAGGGATATTTGTTCACCAAAACCCTGGGCGCCGCCTGTTACCAGTGCTACCCGGTCATTAACCACATTGCTGCGCCCTGCCGCTGTAATGCCCGGTAAAACAGTTTCCGTACTCAGATCTATTGGTAAACTGTCTTCCATAAAAGAATCGTCTCCACTGTCCCGGCATCTGCGGGCTGCGTCAATATTCCGGTCAATCCAAAAATTTCCCAGAGTATCGGTACCCCGTTTAAGCACAATGCAGGCGGGCTGCCTTTTTACCGTTTCATTTCGTTCAGTTCCGGAAGGGGAATTCTCGAACTCCCAGGCGGCATAAGCTTCGCTTAATGCCTTGGCAGCAGCTTGTTCGTTAAATGCCCCTCCGTTTGATTGTTCCTGATCAAAGGCGGATTCCAGGTCTATTACCAGGGCATTTTTGGAGGCAAGGCCGTCCAGCACAGCCGGACTTGTATCGGCAAGTACAATACGAGGGGCTTTGGCAGTGTTGATACAAAGACCGCGTACCAAGGGGGCTAAAACAGAAATCATTGATTGCTCCATAGTGTTTGCTTTTTATGCGATTTAGACATTTCCTTTAGATATTTTTTCTATAATATCCGGGGCCGATTCCTGCGGATTATACAAATCCAGCATTTTACCAGCCTCTGCATATAATATAATCCTTTTTTGCAGAGAAAGCGAATTAAGGGGATTATTTGGAGAAAAAAGCCCCCAGGTGCTGTTTACCGAAGCAAACCGTTCATGGGCAATAAGCGCCCAGGTGGTATCCAAAAGGTGACGGCAGCCGGGACTTAACACTTCCGGACAGTTAAAAGACTGGCGGCTGGAATTAATGTCCACTCCGGAAATTTCCATAAAGTTTCCTTCGGCACAAAAACGCTGAATCCTTGTTAACTGCTCAGGAGTATTCCGGGGGGGCATATATGTAATTGCAAGAAATCCCAGACGTTTTACTTCTTTAAAAAGTTCGTCCAAAAAACTATCTTCAAACTTTTCGGCCTTTTTATCTCCTGTAGGAGATTCCCCCACATCTCCCAGATAAGAATATGCCGGAATTGCATTTATGGAAAGGGCAAAATTTACCGCCGCTTCGGCATTTATACATTCATTTTTTCCCGGCTGAATAAAAAAGCGGGGAAGCAGACCCATTTTAAGCACCCCCAAAAGATCATACAAATAATGGGGATTGTCCCTATCAGAAAGGAGTTTTTCCAATTTTGGCCCTGGATCAATATTAAAAAGTTTTTTTAATCCTTCCGGCAGATCCGGCCCCCGCTTAAAACGATTTATAATTTTTTCTGCAAATGCCGCCATAAGGTGCCGTTCGGTAATTCCTCCCCCATTATTGTACTGGGATTTAAGAATTACATCGTTTTCAAAATCAATTATTTCAAGCCCTGCATCTTTAAGAATTATATTGGCAGTTTCTATCATCTTGCGGCTGCGCTGGAGGCGGGCCTCTCTTATTGGTTTTAAAAAGGCAGCTGTTTTTTCCAGCTCGACAGAGGGAATTCCCTGTATGGTAATATAAGCGCAGCCTGCGGAGTCTGGATTGTTTAGTTTTCGCTCGGCAAAGAAAGCGCCGTTGGGTCCCTGGGTAAAATCAACCCTAAGCTCAAAACCACAACAGCCTCCAAGGCCTAAAATGGCACAGGCAGCAATCATCTCGGAAGCTGCTGCTTCTGAATCATGATCCACCGAACCGGCGGCCACAAGACCTGCTTCCCTTGCCCTAAGTGCAGCCATGGCAGGCGTATAAGGGCTAAAACTGTAAATGGTATGAATATGGTTGTTAATTTCTCCGGCTGCTTTATCAATTTTATTTTTTTCGGCAGAACCGGCGCTTTTAGAGGAATACCAATCGCCAAGGGCTGTAAGCCGTTCTTTGCTTTCAAGGAGAGGATTGTTTATAGCTTCTTTGAGATCATTCATGGCAAATTAATACTATACTATCTTGGCAAGTTCAAAAACCCCCAATGCACCATATGTGAGAAATAAATTAGTCTAAACGTATACTATTCCTCCTTATCATATTATCATAAAGTGTCTTATGGCGGGATGACAAATGGAGCATATCAAGCTTTTTATAAAGGGTATCATGATTGGCATAGGCGGGGTAGCTCCCGGTCTTTCAGGCAGCATAATAATGATAAGTCTGGGTTTATATTCGCGGACTGTTGACGCTATTGCTACCCTCAATAAAGATTTTAAGAAAAAAATGATGTTTCTAATTCCTATTGTTTCGGGTATGTTATTAAGTGCGATATTTTTCAGTCGAGTCATTGATGGTTTACTCAAACAGTTTGAGATACAAACCCGGCTTGCTTTTTTCGGTATGCTACTCGGTACAATACCCTTATTCTTCTCCGAAGTGAATCGAAAGGAAAAATTGAAAGCCAAGCACTATATCCTTATGATACCGTCATTCTTGTTAGGGTTATTTTTACTATTTCTGGGAAATACAGCGAATACCGCAGAAACAATAACTATACCCATTGCTTTTGTACTGGGATTTTTTGGAATAATTTTAACGATTATCCCCGGTTTAAATTGGGCTACCTTTTTTTCGGCTGTCGGATTATACGGGCATTGGCTGACGCTTATGTCTTTCAGACCAGAAAATTTCAGCCTCGCCGTTTATGTTCCTGCGTTAATTGGTGTTTTCATCGGCTTATTCAGTGTATCTAAAGTGATTAGTTTCCTGCTCCAATCGGCTTATACTACTACGCTATCAGTACTTTTTGGTTTTTTTATAGCAGTTATTCCAAGTATCATTTTCGATTCAAGCGATAATTTAAGGAATTTTAGCCTCGGCGCTCCCGTTTATATCGGTTTTGTCTTGTTTATTGTTGGTTTTTTTATCGCATATTGGTTCGGCAAACTAAGTAAGCCTAACAGTAAAGAAGACGCCTTGTCGGAACATGTAACAACAGAGAACCCAAGGTAGAAATTAAGAATATTTCTAAATGAGAGTCATTTTTTCCAGTCAGAAGGGGCAATACCTGTTTTAGTCTAAACGTATAGACTAAAATATTATAACCACGGAGAGCACGGGAGACGTGTCGCTCCGAGCCTGGCCGAAACTATATACAGTACAACTCCGGAAATCCACCTGTGTAATCCTATACCGCCAGTACCCTAATAACAATTTCTGGTGCCTTTTCTATTACCTTCAAATATGCCCTGGCGGCAGGGTCAGGCTGGCGTTTTCCTTGCTCCCAGTTGCGGAGGGAATAAACAGAAAGTCCAAACCTGTTAGCAAAAGAAGCCTGGGATAAGCCCATGTTCTCCCTGATAGCTTTTACATCAATGTTTTCAGGAATGAATACCCTATAGGAATCATTTGGAAGATTCCCTTTGGAAATCATCAATGCTTCCTTCATTCCTTTAATTATTCGTTTTCCGCCCATGACTCTTCCTCACTGTTTTATATTGCTTTACAAGTAAATGATGCTTTTGACATATAATATAAGCCAATGGCTTATACTTGTCAAGAAGTATAAAAACCACCGATATCTCAAAAAAATCCAAATACTTGGCAACAATGCCAAGTATACATTACATTTTTACCCGGAATAATGTATAGTATACCTTACACTTTTGCAAAAAGGAACTAAATGACCAGCTATAATATAGTTGCCAGTACCGATGAACACACTGTGGTTGCATCCTATACTCCGGCCTACAGAACAGCAAGCGATTATCAGAGCGAAGCGGATCTGGAAAAAGAATTTATAGAGCTATTAACAGAGCAGGGTTACAGCTATCTTACTGTACGCAGCGAAGATACCCTGATAGAAAACCTCCGCAAACAACTGGAAACACTTAATGGGATCACTTTTTCGAAAGATGAATGGAAGCGTTTTTTCACCGAGCGCATTGCCAGCGCTAACGAGGGCATAGTCGAGAAGACCCGGAAGATCCAGGATGATCATGTTCAAATTCTAAAGCGGGACGACGGAAGTACCAAGAATATTTTACTCCTGGATAAAAAGAGCATACACAATAACCGCTTACAGGTTATTAACCAGTACGAAGTGCCGGGAAAAGAGGCAGAGGGCGGCGGGGCCTACGCTTCCCGCTACGATGTAACTATCCTTGTCAACGGTCTGCCCCTTGTTCACATAGAATTAAAACGGCGGGGGGTGGCGATCCGCGAGGCCTTTAACCAAATTAAGAGGTATCAGCGGGAAAGTTTTTGGGCTTCTTGCGGCTTATACGAGTATATTCAAGTTTT
>Ga0099364_10011772_pt1 | contig 11890 bp, 13 predicted proteins | sample TergutTh196P3_FD_73070 | JGI IMG/M metagenome (GOLD analysis project Ga0099364, IMG submission 73070) | Microcerotermes parvus P3 segment gut microbial communities from Pointe-Noire, Republic of the Congo - Th196 P3 | ecosystem: Host-associated > Arthropoda: Insects > Digestive system > Gut ...
GTTTCTCCGCAAATCTCTCTACGGGTACTACAGCACTATATTAACATATAGCTGACTGCGTTGCTTGTGGCTTTTCAAATCGGCGAAAGCCTTAATTATCCGCATAATCATTATATTGTTCAATAAATATTAGTGAACTGTCCATATTATATCATCATTATTTTGGTTTGTCAAATGGCAGTAACAGCACGGTTTTGTGAGGTTTGCACAAAAATTACAATCGTCTATTTTTGCTCACTTATACCTGTTTTGACTGACTTTTGGTGTCGTTGGATAGTTAGGTGATTTTGTTGTGTATATTTTACAAAAGTGAGGGGGATTGAGGTTTTTCCAAGAATAGAAGAACCGGTAAATATTTTGAGGAAAGGGGTTGAAATTCATCAAATAATCTGTTATAATAAACTCATGAACATTTTAATCCTCGAAGACGACATTGCTTTATGTAAAGGAATCGAACTCGCCCTCGCCGACCCGAACAGGCGTTTCCCCCTTTGCCATACCATCAGCAATGCGAAAACCATTATAAAAGAATCCGCGCCCGATTACTTCCGCTTGTTTGTCCTTGACATCAACCTACCCGACGGCTCGGGCGTTGATTTTTGCAAGGAACTTCGTGCGGCAGGGTACACCGCGCCTGTTCTCATGCTGACCGCAAACGACACCGAACTTGACATGGTGACGGGCTTGCAAAGCGGTGCGGACGATTATGTCACGAAGCCGTTTTCGCTTGCGGTGCTTCGTGCGAGAATAGATGCGTTGTTGCGGCGCGGCGGGTTTATTACTGCCACTCCCGAAATCAAGACTGACGGCGCGTTTTTGTTCGATTTTGAGAAGTTGCACTTCGAGAAAAATGGCAAGATTGTCGAGTTGTCAAAAACCGAAGCAAAATTATTGCAACTGCTATACTCCAACAAGGGGCAGAACCTCACCCGCGAACGATTATCGGAGCGGATATGGCAAGACGGCACAGAATATGTTGACGAAAACGCGCTCTCAGTCTCAATCCGCAGACTGCGCTCAAAATTAGAGGACGAGCCGTCAAACCCGCAGTTTATTAAGACCGTTCATGGAATCGGTTACAAGTGGACGAAGGTCGTCTCCCAGACGGTGGAATTATGAGAAGAAAAACGCTTCTGAAAAAGCTTGATAAAATGCTTGATGAAGCCATTGCAGGGGCTTTTGAGGTGCAGTCTTATGACGAGAGTAAACTCTCGAAAATCGAGGCAAAAACAGCGCGGTTTCTTGAACTATCACAGCTGAAACGTGAGCAGATTGACGGCGAGAGGGAGCGAGTTCGCTCGCTGATTAGCGACATTTCCCACCAAACAAAAACCCCGCTCGCAAACATCTCGCTGTATACGGGCTTGTTGTCGGAGCAGGACTTGAGCGATAGCCAAAAGAAGTTCACAGCGCAGATTTCTGCAAGCGCGGACAAGTTGGAATTTCTCATAGGTTCGCTCGTGAAAGTATCGCGGCTTGAAAGCGGAATCATCAAAATCGAAGCTTTGCCGGGTAATGTTTTTGACTTGGTGAACAATGCAGTTTCGGAGTGTGAAAGCCTTGCAACCGACAAGAAAATAAGTCTAACTTTCCCCGAAAATCAACCGCCGATTACGGCATTATTTGACCCTAAGTGGTGCGGTGAAGCTCTGTTTAATATTATAGAGAACGCTGTCAAATACACGCCCGAGGGCGGCAGTGTGAGCGTGTCTGTCACCGAATATGAAATGTTCGCGCGGATTGATGTTAGCGATACAGGCCGCGGGATACGCGAGGAAGATTTGCCGAAAATTTTCACGCGGTTTTGGCGGGCGGCGGAATCGGCGGATTCGCAAGGCGTGGGAATCGGGCTGTATTTAGCGCGGCAGATTGTCACCGCTTGCGGCGGGTATATTAAAGTAAGTTCGGACTTTGGAAAAGGTACAGTATTTTCGGTGTTTCTTACAAAAGTGTGAAGAATCGTTTCTTACAATTCTGTAAGATTCTCGAAAGATGCTTGAAAGAATTATAGTATATAATAAATGCAGTTGGCTAATTCCAACTGCGATTTTATTATAAATAAGGAGAGCAACATGAACGTATTAAAAACCACTAACTTAAAAAAACACTACGGCGCAAACTCAGAGGTGAAGGCGGTTGACGGCATCGACTTTGCGGTTGAGCAGGGCGAGTTTGTGTCAATTGTCGGCAGTTCCGGAAGCGGAAAAAGCACTCTTTTGCATTTACTCGGCGGGCTTGACCGTCCGACTTCGGGGTGCGTTGAAATCGGCGGTAAGGAAATATATTCCATGAAAGATGATGAGCTGACAATTTTCCGCCGCCGCAATATCGGCTTTATTTTCCAAAGTTACAACCTTGTCCCCGTGCTGAATGTTGAGGAGAACATACTGCTTCCGATTCAACTTGACGGCAACACACCCGACATGGATTATGTCAACCGCGTAATTGAGACCCTCGGCATTTCCGAGAAACGCACAAGTATGCCGAATCAACTTTCGGGCGGTCAGCAACAGCGGGTGGCAATCGCTCGTGCAATGGCAAGCAAGCCCGCAATCGTGCTTGCAGACGAGCCTACAGGCAACTTGGACAGCAAGTCAAGCATGGACGTTATGGGACTGCTTAAAGTCAGCGGTGAGAAATTCGGGCAGACGATTGTGTTGATTACGCACAACCCCGAAATCGCGCAAATGGCTGAAAGAACCGTGCGGATTGAGGACGGAAAAATTGCGAGTAGCAGGGGGGCGATGTGATGAAAGTTGACAATAAAAGTATCATCCGCAAGCTCACTTTGCGGTTCATGAAAGCGGGGAAAACCCGCAATATAATCGCCGTTATTGCAATTGCGCTAACTTGCGTAATGTTCACAAGCGTCTTCACAATCGGCGGCAGTCTGCTCACAACAATGCAGGAACTTACATTCCGCATGGTCGGCACGAGCGCGCACGGCGGCCTGAAAGCTATAACATGGGAGCAGTACGAGCATATTTCACAGTCGCCGCTTATCAAAGAAATTTCCTACAGAAAAGGGCTTGCGTTAGCCGAAAATGACGCACTCTCAAAGACTTATTCGGAGATTACTTACGCCGAAGATTCGATTGCAAAGTGGAGTTTTTCGCACCCGACAATCGGCAATATGCCGCGGAACAAAGATGAACTTGCGACAAGCACACTTGTGTTAGATGCTTTGGGTTTACCGCATGAAATCGGGGTAAGTGTACCTCTTGAATTTACCGTAAGTGATAAAAAATACACCGAAAATTTTACACTTTCGGGCTACTGGACAGGCGACCCCGCCCTGCCTGCACAGCACATTTGGGTGTCGGAAGAATACGTTAATTCGGTAGTCGCGGAAAATATACTTGCCGATGATGAAAATATCGCGGGTTACATTTTTGCCGATGTGTTTTTTGGGAATTCGTTCAACATTGAGGGCAAAATGAGCAACTTGACAACCGAGCGCGGCTATGCGGACGACGAAATCAGAACAGGCGTAAATTGGGCATATATGACGAGCGAAATTGACCCGTCGCTGATTGCCGTTTGCCTTCTCGTAATTATTTTAATTATGCTTTCGGGATACTTTATAATTTACTCGATTTTCGCAATTTCCGTAAACACCGATATACATTTTTACGGGCTTTTGAAAACACTCGGCACAACAGGAAAACAGCTCAAACGAATAGTGCGCGGACAGGCATTAACACTGGCTTTGTTCGGTATACCGCTCGGACTTTTTTTCGGGTATATTTTTGGAATAATTTTGATGCCTGTTATAATGAGAACGACAAATGTTGATGGCTCTCATGTCACTTCCGCGAACCCGTTAATATTTATTTTTGCGGGAATTTTCAGCCTGTTGACAATCTTCATCAGTTGCCGCAAACCGGGGAAAATAGCGGCGCGAGTGTCGCCTGTGGAGGCGGTGAAATACAGCGGCGTTTCGGGGCAAATCAAGCGTAAAATTAAGAGAACTCGCAAAGTCTCACCTTTGTCAATGGCGTGGGCAAATATCACACGCGAAAAACGCAAACTCTGCGTAATTGTTTTGTCGCTCTCGCTCTCACTTATACTGCTCAACAGTGCCTATTCGGCGGCAAACAGTTTCGACATGGATAAGTACCTTGAATGGTACGTGGTCACTGATTTTTCGGTCGCCGATAAGTCGCTTTTCAACTTGGCTTCGGGTTATTTTAACACGCAAGGAGTAACCGAGAATTTTTTGCAAGAGTTGGATTCGCTCGCAATTGTCGAATACGGCAGCGTTTATTATCAAGATAATAGACACACACTTTCGCCAAAGGCACACGAGAATTTTATCAGGCAATACGAGTCGGAAAAGCAAGTCATAGAGCGGTATTACAAGTTGGCGATTCCCGCTTTTGAACAGGTAATTGAGGGTGGTGAACTGCCGTTGCAAGTTTACGGAGTAGACGAATTTCCGACAAGTTTTTTCTACGCCGATTACGAAAAATTTTCGTCGGAAAATTACGTGTTAGTCTTCAAACATCAAGCTGAAAACGTCATGGTTTTCAACGAAGGTGACACCATAACATTGACAAACAGCAACGGCGAGAGCAGGGATTTCACGGTGCTTGCCGAGATTTTAAGCGGGAGCGGATTTGAATTTTCCGCGCCTTTCGGTGCAATACCGGGCGAAACAATTGTAATGTCGGACGTTGCTTTTCTTGACTTTTTTGAAGCTCCCGATATGGGCGCAATGCAGATGAATTTCAATGTTCCCGAAGACCGAATCGCGGAAATTGAAACTTGGTTGGAAGAATACACAACCCGCACAAACCCCGACCTGAGCTACACTTCGCGCGCCACCTATATAGCGCAATTTGAGGGCATGCAGTCGATGTATATCATCATGGGCGGCGCGATGGCGTTCATTTTGGCGTTAATCGGCACACTCAATTTTGTCAACGCCGTAATCGCTTCAATTATCTCCCGCCGCCGCGAACTCGCCATGCTTCAAAGCGTGGGAATGACAGGTAAACAACTGCGGAAAACGCTCTTTTTCGAGGGTTTTTGCTACACTATTTTAACCGCAAGTTTCACCTTCACGGCAGGGCTCGGCATAACTTGGCTGATTGTGAAAATTATTGCAGGGCAGACGTGGATGTTCTCGCAGAATTTTACGTTGATTCCGTCGGTGATTTGCCTTGCGCCGCTTGTTGTAATCTGCGCGACTGTGCCGATTGTTTGTTATGGGTGGTTGACGCGGAATAGCTTGGTGGAGCGGCTTCGTGTGGAATAAAAAAATTCCCCAAAACCCTGAAACTATTTCCCCCTCAATTACGATTAAGTAAGTAGAGGGGGATTGGAGGTGGTGTCGGTGGACGAGCTTCGGCTTATAAAACTTATACAGCGAACAGGCGACCGTGACGCCGCCGATGAGCTGATTCGGCGGTACTACGATGCGGTTTACTTTTTCGTGAAGAAGCAGATTAGAGACCCCGATTTCGCCTTTGATTTAACACAGGAAATCTTTATTTCCTGCTTGCGTGCGATTGCCCATTATACCCCGAAAAAAGATGCAAGTTTCAAGACTTGGCTTTTCAAAATCGCTTCTAATAAAGTGGCAGATTATTACCGCTCCCGCGCTTACCGCGAGACCGAGAAAGTACTGCCGCTTGAATCTGCCGAATCAGAAATCCCACCGATTGCCGAATCTGATTTTACTACAAAACTTGAAAACAGTGAATTTGCCGAAAAAATCTGCGCCTTTGTCGGGCGGCTTCCTCCGGATACCCAAAAAATATTTCAACTGCATATCTTCGGGCAGTATACTTTTTCCGAGATTGCGGCGATGTTGGAGTTGCCCGAAAGTAGCGTCAAATCTAAGTATTACCGCCTTATTAATTTATTGCGAAAGGAGTTTTGTGATTATGAATGAAAGTAAAAAAAATGCAAGCATTGACTACATTCTCGCGCAAGGTTTAGTCGCGCCGCAGACAACGCGTTCGAGGATTGCCGAAATGTTCCGAAACCTCGGTCTCCGTTGCATTTTTTGGGACACCGGATACAGTCTGCTGTTCGCCGCGCTGACATTCGCGCTTGTCATGGCGTTGTTCGTCGTCGTGCCTTATGACTACCGTTTTTCTGCCGCCGTTGCCGTTGCGCCGTTGTTTTTTTTGCTAATAAACCTGTTCACTGAAACGTCGGAGCGGGCGTGCGGATTGTATGAAATTAAGCAGACCTGCCGCTATACAATTCGGCAAATTACCGCACTTAGGGTTCTGTATTATTCGGTTGTCGGAGCGGTTTTTACGGCGATAATTGCGGTTATAAAAATGGAAACTGCGTATGAATTTTTCTCAATACTCACGCTTTGCCTTGCGGCTTTGTTTATATGCGCCGCGCTGTCAATTTCGATTGTGCGATATCTGCGTAAGCTTTGGGCCAACGCCGCGTTTTCGGTTGCGTGGATATTCGTGACCGCCGCGTTGACATTCTCGCTCGGTGAACCGTGGGAAAACCTACTCAGCAATACGCCGATTATCATTTCAGCTACCGTTGCTTTAATCGGAATCACGTTTTTCATTTATCAAGTATCAAAAATGTTGTCGGAGGAAAAAACTTATGCTTTTGCTCAATAATGTAACAAAAAAATACGGGAATTTCACCGCTTTGGAGGACATCAACCTTGAGTTTATGGGCGGGGTTTATGCACTGCTCGCCCCGAACGGCGCAGGTAAAACAACACTCATAAAAATGCTGACCACGCTCATTTTCCCGACCAAAGGTGAAATACTTTGGAACGGCGATGAAATTGTAAAACTTGACGCTTCCTACCGTGATATAATCGGCTACCTGCCGCAAGATTTCGGGTATTACAAGAACCATTCGCCGCGTGAGTTTCTGCTGTATTTGTCTGCCGTAAAATGTATCGAGCGCAAAACCGCAATTCGCAGAACCGATTAATTGATTGAACTCGTCGGGCTGTCTGATGTGCGTGACAAGAAAATGAAAAAGTTTTCGGGCGGCATGATTCAGCGTGTCTGAATCGCGCAAGCTATGCTTAATGAGCCGAAAATTCTTATACTTGACGAGCCGACCGCCGGGCTTGACCCGAAAGAGCGGGTGCGTTTTCGCAATCTTATTTCGTCACTGTCGAAAGAGCGGATTGTTATTTTGTCAACGCATATCGTGAGCGATATTGAAACGATTGCCAACCGCGTAATCATGTTCAAAGACCACAAACTTCTCGCTAACGACACGCCCGTCGCGTTGTGCGGCACGCTTGACGGAAAGGTTTACGAGACCGACGATATTTCCGCATATGCGGACGACCGGGGGCGGTCGTCCCTACTGCTTACCGAACGGCAGGAGAGCGGGAAAACAATCACACGCTTCTGTAGGGACGAGCGCCCTCGCTCGTCCGTGAATTCCGTGCGTTCTGTTTCGCCTAATTTGGAAGATGTGTTTTTGTATGTTTATCGTGATAAGGAAGTGTAAACTTTGAAAGAACCGGTGCAAATCGGGGAAAACAATCCCTGCGAGGGGGAACGAAACTTTCAAATGCACTCTTGTGTGGGAAGGACATGGTGAAAAAATATGCTGTTTTGGTTTGAACTGAAAAAGACCCTGCTTGCGCCTGTCATGCTCGGTTTTATCGCGTTATGTATCGTGTTGAATGTCATAATCGTGCTTGCACATGATACCGTGAACTTAGACAAGCACAGCGCCGAACCATTCAATGTATTCGAGGAATACGACGCAAGCGAACTCGCCGATTACTATGTCAGATTGCACGGAATGAGCGGCGGTGCGGAAGAAAATATCCGAGCAAAATACGACAAACTCCAACTTGTCATTGACGAAAAGGCGAATGACGGCGACGCACTTTCGGCGTATTTCGGATATGACACTTATTATTTGCACAACTTGCTTTTCGGGACATTGTTTTTCGCGGTAATTATCGAGAGTTGCTTGATTGCGCTTTTTGCAGTTTTGCTGTCAACGGGTTACGAAAACACCCGCAACACAGAGCAACTTATTTGTACGTCAAAGACGGGGCGACGAATACTGCGGAAGAAGCTCGTCGCGGCTTTGGCAACGGGGCTTGCGGCTTTTACGGTAATTCTAATTATCAGTCTAATCGTGCTATTTGCCTGCTTTGATTATTCGGCCGTGTGGGGCGATAACGTGTCAAGTTCGTTCAACTTTGCACCGAACGAATGGCCTAAACCGTTCATAACGTGGCACAGTTTCACCGTGGCGGGATTGTTTCTCGCGGTGACACTTGCGGCGGCGGGATTGACACTTGTTTTTACACTGTTCGGCTTTGCACTCGGCGCGGTTTTCCGAAGCGGCTATATCTCTTGCGGCGTTGCCGTCGCCCTGTGTGTGTTGCAGTTTATTACACCATTCATGTTACAAATGGGCGGGACGTTACGAGGTGTCCTGAACCTTACCCCGGTTATGCTTTGGGTCAACAGCGGCAAGTGGTTTACGGACGGCGGCGCGGGGATTGTTTGGTCTAATTTCGAGAGTTTCGGTATCATCGTATTGCTTGTTATACTATCGGTTTTGGCATTGCTTACCGAGTCATTTTACAAACGGAGGGATTTACTATGAGGATTTTTATTTTTGAGTTGAAAAAGTTGTGGAATTGGCGTATTTTGCTCGTCATCGCCGCCTTTGGTGTCATAACTTGGTTTGCTTTTTTGGCGGACATTTTAGACTCATACGAAAGCTTGAAAACCCACGGCATATACGGCGCATATCAGACCGAGATGTTCAAACTGTACGGCGAAACATTAGAACCGCATGAATGGAATGATTTTAACATACAGAAAAAATACGCCGATATTTATACCGCAGGTGACACTATTATAGCGGCGGAGCCTCTTTTTGCGAAATATGACATTGCGACTTTTTCTGAATTTATAGCGTGGTATGAAAGCGAATCCTATTGGGTTTTTGTGGACGGTTCAATACTTGTAAACGGGGTGCTTACGCCGGAAAATCAAGACCGAATGGATATGCAGGATGCGTTATACGGCGTATACGAAGGCGTTACGCTTGACGAGTGGTATTCCAGCCCGTTGGTGATGTTAGGTTGCCTTCGTACTCTCGAAGACCGGTATACCAATCAGCAGGAACATCTTGACATATACACGCTGAACGATTTGCGCCCTGCCGTTGTCCGCGCCGCCGAAAGGTTGAGCGCAACAGGGAACAACAGCCTGATAAACGGTTATTTAATGCAAGAATTTTCGTTACACGCGGCGGTCACGGGAGTTTTCGCCCTCGTTTCGATAATGATATTGATTATTCCGCTACTCATAATAGACCGTTCGCGCAAAATAAATCTATTGCAATATTCATCAGCCGTAGGGAGAAAAATCTTTCGGGTTCAATTCTCGGCGGCGATAATAAGCGCGATTGTTCTATCGGGAATTTTAACAGTTGTGTCATTCGCGGTTTTCCTGTCGAGGACTGCCGAATATTGGAACACGAGCATTATGTCGCTCGGCGGGAATGGCATGTGGATGTATGATGTAACTTTCGGGCAGTATGTGATTTTTCTCGGCGGCATGATAATATCCGCTTGTGTCGGCACGGCTTGTTTCGCATTTATACTCGCACGTTTTTCCGCAAATATCGTAACCGTAATGATAAAATCCGTCCCTGTCGGCGCGGCTCTTGCGGCGATTCTCGCGTTGTCGGTCAATATGGCGTTTAGTTACAACAATATCGTGTTCAATCAGGTTTTTGTCGGTAGGGTTGATATGTCGGAGGTTGTAATTTGTGGTGCGATGGGGGTGATTGGGGTGATTGCGGGGGGGTTGGTGGTTAGGTGGGAAAGGTGGGTGGATTTGGGGTGAAGTGAATAGTGGGGAAATAATTGGACGGGCAAAACAGGCACTCCTTTTCGGAGTGCCTGTTATGTTCTTGTGGGGGGATGTTTGTTTATTGTGCTTTTTATATGGGGTGTTTTTGTTATGATGACATGGATTTGCGTTACATCCATAATCGCCCCCTACACAATTTTGTCATTGATTATTTTTACGGCTTACAGAATTTCCGGCTGCTTTTCCTGTATTTCCACAATATCTTCAGCGTAAAATCGTCCGGTAGAATTAACTCGCTTGACTATTTGGTTTATCAACCTCGAGGCCTTGCCAACATCGCTAAATAAGCGGTCAAGCGAGTCAAAATTCAAGTTCAGAATTAACCCGTCAGTCGCCATTTTTCGCACATATGCCGACATATTTTTCGTCAGTGCGCGTTCCATTTTAACACGAATGTGCTGTATTTCACTCTCGGTGAAATACACTTGAATGGGTTTATTTCTTGTTCTGTTTGCTTGCATTTTGTCCTCCTTTGTCATTTTTATGTGCGGTTCATTTTTGGAATCCACCTACCGTTATCACGTGCAAACTCGCCGGAGTCTTTCCAAATGCCGATTTGTTGCTCTAACGCTCCGATTATTTCTGTTGCCAACTCGTAGGATGGGTTAAGATTTCGCCATGCCTGTCCGGTCAAGTCCTTTTCGCCTGCGATTTCCTTGAGAGGGTAAAGATTCCAGAACTGTGCAAATGCAGTAGGTGGTTCGGCGGTATTTGTTGAAACGGGTATTGATGATTGAGTATTGTTAATTTGTGTTTTGTTAGATGAGTATTGTTCGTGTTCACCACAAATACAACCCTTGTCCATCTCATGCACAACCCCTCGCTCTTCGTGAGTACAACCCTTGTTCTTCATGAGTACAACCCTTGTTCACATCGTATACAATCCCTTGTTCCCCATGAGTACAACCCTTGTCTTTTCATATACAGTCACTTTTTCTAATAGTGGCGGGTCGCAAATAGTGTAAAGATTAGGCGTTCTCGCGTTGCCGTTAAACCGCTTTTCCACGACAACAATTTGACTATCTTGCAAACTTTTCAGTGTTTTAATCACTGCCTTCTTAAGATATTGCACATATTTGCAATCGTATTTTGGCTCGGGTACGCTTGGTCGCGGCTGTCCGCACAACGGCATAAATAATGATAAACTCCCAACGTATAAATGCTGAGTCCTCTGACATAAATGCCGTTTGCGCGTTGATAAAAGTTAGTTTTCTTTACTATTTTATCCATGATGTACCTCTTACTTTCTCCTAGGACCCGTGTTTTCCACGACTTCGTTTGTTAGGGAGTAACGTTTCGTTACTTCATTTATGGCCTAACGTTTCGTTAGCCCATCGGTGACTGGTTCGCAAGGGGTGAATGTTTCGTTCAGTCCTTTCCGTAGTAGAGGGTGCGTGTTTCGCTCATCCCCTTCCGTAGTAGGAGGCGTGTTTTTATCGCCCCCTTTGTTGCCATAAAGTTTGAGTTGGGTCTGCGTGATTTGCACAAACACAGAATTGATTGTTCTTATTGTAACACGAATTGAACGTCAAATAGGCTCATCATTTTATGATGATTTCCGTGATTTTGCACAAACACGAAGTTCCGCTGATTTCATTATAACATGAAACACAACACAAATTGCAACCCTCAATTTTGATTTGTTTTGTGGAAGTTGCATAAACACAGAACCACTCTAACACCATTGTACCGTAAAACCGTCTTCAAAAAGCGGACATCTTTTTCTGATGATTTTTGTGATTTTTCATAAACACAAAGTTCCACTGGCTTCATTATAACACGGAACAGCGTACAAAAACCACACTATGATTTCGGGGATTGTTTGCGGAAATCGCACAAAGGCAAGTTGCGTGGTTGATATCTGGCTGAGTTTGTATGAGGGGGCAAACGGTTTTGCTGTTGGGTAATGGCAAGCGGAGCAAGGCTGAAAAAATTTTTTCAAAATGTACGTTTGTCAATGATATGTTACAAATTTTTTCAAAAAACTTCACCCGATATAAGAAAAGCGTTCAAAACCTCTCTCGGAG
>Ga0099364_10011773_pt1 | contig 11889 bp, 16 predicted proteins | sample TergutTh196P3_FD_73070 | JGI IMG/M metagenome (GOLD analysis project Ga0099364, IMG submission 73070) | Microcerotermes parvus P3 segment gut microbial communities from Pointe-Noire, Republic of the Congo - Th196 P3 | ecosystem: Host-associated > Arthropoda: Insects > Digestive system > Gut ...
ATTATTTTCGAAAATCTGGCGCTTACCACTCTTGCGATGGTTCCGGGGTTGATTGTAGTTGCGTTTCTCTACGCTTATGCTCCCAAGGGCTGGGAATGGAGTGCGGCAGTTGGGGCGGCGATAGTGTTTATGTGGCTTTTTTCGGTCGTCAGCGCGTGGTATCCGGCGTGGAAAGCGGCGAAGGTGCAGCCGGTGGAAGCGTTGAAATCGGGGCAGTAGTTTTGGAATTATGAATTATGAATTATGAATTATTATGAAGTTATTCCTTGATAAGAGAGCCATGAATGATACGATGAATAATAACCAAATCGGCATGTATGCTGTAGATGATGGTAAATCCTTTGTAGACCACGTGTCGCGCGAAAATGTCGTAGTTGCGAACGTCCTGGTAGGCAGAAATTGGGAAAACGTGGGCGCTATGTTTGAGCATGCTAATCTTTTCAACTATGCCACGAGAAAAACGTTCGGCAGCGATTGGAGCAAACAGTTGATACTCAATATGGTCAATGATATTTTCAATATCCTTGCTTGCTTGAGGGCTATACTTTATGGTATACATTACTTAAAAGGTTACAATTTTATCTTTAATCCAAGACGTTCGTACAGCCTTTTTTCAAAATGTTCTATAAATTCCTCATGCGAAATCAATTCCTCTTCCGGATATGGTAAAGGTCTATTATCCACATCAGTAAAGAGCGTTTGCGGAAATTTTGCCATGTTTTTCAACAGCATCTCCGTTGGTTCTATATCAACAATATCCATCGTTTTCATTAAATTTCAGTTTAAAAATAAAAAATGCAAAAGTATAAATTTTATTTCAAATTGTAAAAAAAATCTAAAAAAATAAAGACATGAAGTTATTCCTTGATAAGAGAGCCATGAATGATACGATGAATAATAACCAAATCGGCATGGATGCTGTAGATGATGGTAAATCCTTTGTAGACTACGTGTCGCGCGAAGATGTCGTAGTTGCGAACGTCATTGAAAATCATTCAAACGTCGCTAAATTTTCCGGAGACAAATCTAATATGACGCCAAATCGCTCATACGCAGTTTCTTTCAGATATTCGCCAAATTCCTCATGCGAAATCAACTCTTCTTCAAAGAAGCAAGAAGGGGTCGTGTGTCAATATGTCTGAAATAATTATTATCTTTGCGCCCAAAAAAAATATGGTTCATTATCAAAAAATTCACTGTTCGCATTGTGACGGAACAGATTTACTAAAAAACGGCAAGGACCCTTTCGGGACGCAACGTTGGTATTGTAAGGGATGTCATAAGTATTTTAGGTTAGAATACAGTTACAATGCTTGTAAAAAAGGAGTAAAAGAAGAAATAATCACGATGACGCTAAACAGTAGCGGAGTTCGAGATATCGGCAGGGTGTTGCGTATAAGCAACAACACGGTAATGTCCGTGTTAAAAAAAAACGCCATCAAAGACTAATCCTTATTTTTTGACTTCTGAAAAAGAGGGTACTACCAGCAAAGAAGAAGAATTAGAAGTCGAAATCCGACTTGAAGGTGAGATGGATGAGTTTTGGAGTTTTGTGCGAAAAAAATCCAATCAACGTTGGACTTGGTACGCTATAGAAAGAAAGAGCGGGCGTATATTGGCTTGGCACAACGGGAAAAGGCAAGATAAAGATTTTCTTGTGCTTTGGTATTTACTTCAATCATTTCCAATATCTTGTTACTATACTGATGATTGGGGTTCTTATGCTAAATATATTCCTTGCGGAATGCATCGCACTGGAAAAGACAATACTTGGAAAATAGAACGGAAAAATTTGAATTTCAGGACGCATATAAAACGTCTGAACCGGAAAACCATCTGTTTCTCGAAAAGCGAACAGATACATGACAATGTTATTGGAACGTATATTGAAACCTTCTACTATAAAACAGGTACCTATGGAAACAACTAATCAGATTATTTGACACACGACCGTTTTATAATATACCACCGGCGCATGATGGTTTACAAGAACATGGGCATAGTCAAGCAAATTTTCGAATGTGATAAATTAAAACAACAAATAGAAAAAATTCATAGCGACAACAAATGGCTATACAAGCGACTTCGAGAAGTCGAAGCCGCCGCCAAACACTCCGAACTGTACCTTATAGTCGGCGAAAAACCGCTAACCTCGTCATTTTTTGATGATTTAGTAAAAGAAGGCAGTTATAAGGTTTATTCGTTGCGGACGGAAACCTGCGAGTTTTTTGCCTAAAAACCTAATTTTTTCTTTTTTTCTGAAATCTTTGCTATATCGGCAAATCCGTTCAATAATATGATTCTGGAAGACATAATTGATTTTTTTTCGTAAAAAAAAATCAAAAAAAATTTGCATAATAAAAAATATATATATACTTTTGTCGCACCTTTAACCAAATCAAAATTTGAATCATGAAAAAGTTTTTTCTGTTTTTAGGACTAATACTTGTTTACAGTTTCTTGGCAATAGCAATGAACAATAGGATTTCCAAGGAAAGATTGGAAGGCAAGTGGAACGTGAAGGTAGCAGAAGCGCCCCACGGCTATCAGGATTATGTTATGGATATCAAAGAGGACAAAGGCGAATACACTATCGATGTGCTCTTTGTTGGTTCAGACAACAAAATTTCCGGCAGGCAGCTTTCTTTAAAAGACGGCAAACTGATAGGAAATGTGATTGTAGACGGCGAACGGATTGATTTAACAATCTGGGAAGAAAAAGGAGTGGTGCAGGGAACAGCCAGGAGCGCGTGGCTTGGAACTGTTAATCTGAATTTTAGCCGACCATAAAGATTGACGAATTGTAAATTTTTAATTGTATGTTATTTAAAGTGTTATTGCAAACAACGTTTCAGGACGAGTTTATACCCAGCGCCTTAGACGTTCAAATTGAGAGAGAAGTAAGCATGTCGTTATGGGAACTGACCCAGACAGGCGGATTGATAATGATTCCAATTGCTTTATTATCAATCGTATCGGTTTATATCTTTGTAGAGCGCTTTTTCGCTATTCGCAAAGCAGCCCGAACGGATGAAAATTTTATGAACCGTATCAAGGACTATATCCACGACGGTAAACTCGAATCGGCTTTAGCGCTATGCCATTCGAGCGACAGCCCGATTGCCAGCATGATAGAAAAGGGTATACAGCGTATAGGACGCCCTTTGAGCGATATAAACACCGCTGTGGAAAATGTGGGACGGTTAGAAGTATCCAAACTCGAACGGGGGCTGCCTGCCCTGGCAACAGCCGCCGGTGGAGCGCCCATGCTTGGATTCCTCGGTACCGTTATAGGCATGGTAAAAGCGTTTCAAAAAATGGCGAGCGCTCAAAATATCGATATCGGACAATTGTCCGAAGGGATATATCAGGCTATGATAACAACAGTTGCCGGATTGGTTGTAGGAATAATAGCATATTTTGCCTACAACATATTGGTAGCAAACGTTGCAAAAGTGGTAAACGATTTGGAAACCCATACCACAGAGTTTATGGACCTGCTAAACGAACCGGTTAAATAGTTTTAAGTTAAGTTATTCAGTTAATAAAAATGGCAATACGTTCTTCAAATAAAGTCAATCCTTCGTTCAGCATGTCGTCTATGACCGACCTTATATTCTTATTGCTGATTTTCTTTATGATAACCTCTACTTTGGCAACGCCCAATGCTTTGAAGCTGCTTCTTCCGGAGAGCAACAATCAGGCTTCGGCGAAGGCTATAACCAGCGTATCTATCGACAGGAATCTAAATTACTATATTGAAAGAGACCGCGTTGAAACGCTGGCTGAGCTCGAACGGCAACTGCAGCTAAAGTTGATGGATGCGCAGGAGCCTACTATATCGTTGCATGCAGAAAAGCCCGTTCCGATTGACGAGGTGGTGAAGGTGATGAATATCGCTGTACGCAACAGGTATAAAATGATATTGGCAACAAATCCCGAAACAAGAAGATAAAAATTTATGACTGCATCGGAAGAATATCACAATCACGGCATGATAGCAACCATTTTGTTTCACGGTGCGCTATTGCTGCTTTTGCTGTTTATCTCTTTTTCAGCCACGTCGTTTTCCGAGGGCAGTATAATTGTTGATTTCGGAAGCAGTAGTCAAGGTACGGGCAGCTTTGAACCTCGCATGAGCGACCCTGCCATGGTTCAACAACAGCAAGCATCAGCCAGAGACCAACAACAAAACCTGACCCAGGACTACGAAGAATCTGTTGCCATGCCTGATAATCCTAATGTCAGACCGACCGACAACCCCAGAGAAACGCAAAGGGAGACTAATCAACAGTCGCCGCCGGTAGAGCAACAATTAGTTGCAGAGCGAACCCCCGACCAGCGCGCAATGTTTCCCGGAAGCGGCAACACATCTGCTCCAAGTCAGGGCGCGGCAGGCGGACAAGGTAATCAAGGGTCGCCTACGGGAGCGCCTAATGTACACGTATACGGCGAAGGGATAGAAGTAGGCGGCGGACTTGCTGGACGCGGAATTTCCGGAAATATGCCAAGACCGGCTTACAATGTAAACGAGCAAGGGACAGTGGTTGTAGAAGTCAGAGTAAATGGAGAAGGAAATGTTACCAATGTCAGAACCGGCGTACAAGGCACAACTACATGGAACAATACTCTACACGAAGCAGCCAGAAGAGCCGCGTTGCAGACTAAATTCAACCGCAGTAACATAATCGAACAAACGGGAACTATTACGTATCATTTTAGGTTACAGGGGGAATAACTGAGATTTTCGCATTATATTCTCATATCCGATATCCGCGTTCCTGCTATCATCACCTTTGTTTGATTAGCGAAAGAGCTTAATCGTATGAAGCCTTTTCCGAGCGGACCGAAGCGCTCGCCGGGCGACGATAATATGCAGCAATCGTTGAGCAACTTGTCGAACAGTTTCCACGACGAGCCATAGGGGGATTCAATCCAGATGTATGGCGAGTTTTCTCCGCCCCAGTATTTCAAACGCGCATCCGTCAGCGCCTGTCTCAAAATAGCTGCGTTGGTCATGTAATATTTTACGTTCTGGGCTACCCAGTTGAGTCCCTCGTCGCTAAAAATTGCTTCGGCGCCCCTTTGTATAATGTATGGAGGCGTATAGTTCTTTATCATCAAGCGTTTTCGCCACAATGCGTTCAGATTCGCACTTTTGTCGGCTCTAAACGAATAGCCGGAAATCTTTTTCGGAATAATGGTATATCCGCAGTGAAGCCCCGTAAATGCTGCATTTTTTGAAAAACTGCGAAATTCGACGGCTACCCTGTTAGCGTCCTTTATTTCATAGATAGTGCGCGGAATAGAGGCGTCGGTGATGAACGATTTGTAGGTGGCGTCGAACAAAATCAGTATTTCATTCTTGATAGCATACTGTACCCATTTTTCAAGCGTTTCGCGCGTCATAACACAACCGGTGGGATTGTTGGGATAACTCAAATAGATGACGTCGAAACGCGACTTTGGAAATTCGGGAATAAAATTATTTTCTTTTTTACATTCTAAATAGAGTATGTGGCTCCATTGGCGGTTTTCGGTCATATCGCCGGCTCGGTTGCCAATAACGTTGCCTTCAACAAAATCTTGCGAAACAGGGTCAATTACTGCAATACGATTGTCACGGCAAAGTATATCGCCTATTCCGACCAAATCTTCTTTTGTTCCATGATTGATGAAAACCTCGTCGGGTTCTACTTTGACCTTGTAGTTCTTGAAGTTAAACTTCACTATTGCTTCCGTCAGAAACGGATAGCCTTCTAATGGACCGCGTCCTTTAAAAGTTGCCTCGTCGCCCATTTCGTTGATTGCGCCAAGCATAGCCTTCACAACGCAGGGCGCAAGCGGGCGCACTACATCGCCGCTGTCTAACCGAATAATTTTTTTATCGCGGTTTGCAGTCTGAAACCAAATTGTCCTTTTGTCGATTTGACGCTGTATTTCATCGTCGGCAACCTTCAAAAATTGAGAATTTATAAGTACCATGATAGAAAAAAAAATGCAAAAATATAAATTTTGTTTTAAAATGCAGTATATTTGCAAAATTTTTCATTAAAAAAATGCAAACAATATAAAGATGGAAGAACACATATTGGACGAATTGGATTACAAAATCCTAAACCTTATTTCGAACGACGCGCGAATATCATTTTTGGAAGTCTCGCGAATTTGCGGCGTGTCGGGAGCGGCTATACATCAAAGGGTGCAGAAATTGATAGCAAACGGTATTATTACCGGCTCCGAATTTTTGCTGAACCTCAATAAAATAGGTTTTCAAACCTCTGCCTTTCTTTCGCTTCATTTCGCCGAAACAGAAGAACTTGAAGCTATCGTTGAAAAAATCAGAAAAATTCACGAAATTGTAGAATGTCACTTTATTGTCGGGCAATACGATATTTTTGTAAAGATATATGCACGCAATAACAGTCATTTATACGACATTATACAAACAAAAATCAAACCTTTAGGACTTGTTGGATGCGAAACGTTTATTTCATACAAGGAATTGTTTCACAGGCAAATGACCTTAGTAGATAAACAAAAGAAAGAAGACTAAAAGACAGAAGAAAATTTCAACAAATATTTTGACACAATGAGTTCAATAAAACACGACTGTGGGGTGGCGCTAATCAGGCTCCGTAAGCCGCTCGAATGTTACGTTTCGAGGAGCTATGCGTTGGATAAGCTTTACCTTCTGATGCAAAAACAACACAATCGCGGGCAGGATGGCGCCGGTATTGCCTGCGTTTCGCTCGATGCAAAGCCCGGCGAAGAATATTTGTTTCGCGAAAGAAAAGATGGCAAAAATGCTATCAATAAACTGTTTTCGGCGGTTAGAGACGAGGCGCGTCCCGTCTCTACGACTGTTCCGTTTATTGGCGAATGTTATATGGGGCATCTGCGGTACAGTACTACGGGCTGTTCGGGGTTGTCGCATGTTCATCCGCACCTTAGTCGAAGCATTTTTCGCAAAAATACGCTTGCCCTTTGCGGGAACTTCAATCTTACCAATGTAGATGATATTTTTGCGCATTTAGCGTCGCTTGGTCAACATCCCCGACGCTGTTCCGATGCAACCGTGCTGCTTGAGCAGCTGTGCTGCTCGCTCAATAATCACGCCGGCGACACGCAGGCGGCGCTCGTGGAGTGTATGCCGTTGTGGGACGGAGGTTTTCTGTTGTGCGGCATGACCGGCGCAGGCGAAATGTTTGCTGTCCGCGACCCGTGGGGCATACGCTCAGCGTTCTGGTATGCCGACGTTGAAATAGCTGTAGTGGCTTCCGAACGCCCCGCAATACAAACCGTGATGAACGTAGACGTGGCAAACATCAGAGAAATAAACCCAGGCGAGGCGCTATTCATTTCCGCTTCGGGCGACGTTGCCTGTCAGACCATTATCACCCCCGCCGGCAAAGTAGCGCCGTGCTCTTTCGAGCGAATTTACTTTTCGCGCGGCAGCGACCTCGATATTTATCAGGAACGAAAAGAACTCGGACGAGCGCTTGTGCCGCAAATACTCGAATCTATTAATTACGACCTCGAAAACAGCGTTTTTTCATTTATCCCAAATACGGCGGAAGTCGCCTATATGGGAATGATAGAAGGCTTGAACGATTATCTTGACAAGGAAAAATACAAGGCGATTGAAAAATCAGACGGTGCGGATATTGCCAAAATCATTGCCCGACGGGTGCGTACAGAAAAGGTTGCTGTAAAGGATATCAAATTACGTACGTTTATCAGCGAAAGCGGCGAAAGAAACGAACTTGCAAGTCATGTGTACGATATTACATACGGTTCTATTCGTTCTCAAATTGACAATCTGGTGGTTATGGACGACAGTATTGTTCGCGGAACGACGCTCCGGCAAAGTATCATAACCATTCTGGCGCGTCTGCAGCCCCGCAAACTAATTATCGTTTCGTCGGCTCCGCAAATTCGTTACCCCGACTTCTACGGAATAGACATGTCGAACATCGGCGACCTGATTGCATTTCGCGCAGCATTGGAAATGACAGACAAAGTATCGCTACGGGAAGTCTATCGCAAATGCCTTGCGCAGCAGTCAATTCCACAAGAGGAAATGAGCAATTACGTGTTTGATATATATGCGCCCTTTTCGGATATGGGTATAGCGCGAAAAATTGCTGAATTGGTTACTCCTCAAAGCGTTAATTGCCCTGTTGAAATAATTTTTCAGAAAAGGGAAGCGTTGGCGAAGATTTGCAGTAAAAATAACGGCGATTGGTATTTCACAGGCGATTATCCGACAAAAGGAGGCATGAAAAGATTGAACGAATCGTTGTTGCAATGTTTAAAAGCACATGATTGGGACAAGATTGTTTTTAATTGATTAAAAATCTTCTACTATGACCTCTTCTTTATAGCCACTGCTGTAAACAATAGGTTCAAATCCGCGAAAAACTATACCTTCTATGGCAGGTTCACGTTCCGGATAACCGAACTGCCTCATATTATCTCTTACTTTTCTGTATTGTCGGGTGTATTTTTTCCTTGTGTTGATATTGTAAAAAGTATACTGAGACTGTCCGAAAGCTATCCATCCGTCATAATAGGTCATTCGGAAGTGAAAACTAATAAGAAACGGGTCTCTTACGGGAGGTATCGCCCATTTGTTCTCTGCGGCATTGTACAGGGCAACGTAACTTTGTTTGAAATTACCGTTTTCCTGATACGTTTCAAGGCGAACTTCATACAGCGGAGGCTGAAACATCTTGAACGGATAAACTCTATCTCTGTTTATTTTTCCGCTCAACCAATCGCTTGCAAGCCTTCTGGTGCGCATACTGTCGGGAATAATTTTGATAATATCATCTCTATTGACGTCGACGTCCCAAAAGATAATCTGTTCAAATGGCTTTTTTTCAGAATAGTAAGTTAATTTATTGTATTGCAGATTTCTTTCTTCTGCAACGCGCGCTATTAATTCCTGAATATTCAAATCACTTTTTTCGAGGTTGCCGTCAGTTTTTATTCCAAACAAAATGTTGTCGTAACTGATAAAATTTTCGAAACATGCAATTATCGGAATGTCCCATTTAATTGATGACCTTGTATCTTTTTCCTTAACAAGTTTTCCTGTCGTTAAATTGTATAGTCTGTAATCGGATTTTGTGTATTCAATTCGCCAATGAGGAAAAATATCGCGAAGATCGCCTCCACCATACTTGTAAATTTGTTTTGTATGATTATTTCTTGTTAATGCAAAAACCATTTCTCCGTTTTCACTTTCAAATAAAAATGCGTTATCAATGCCGCCAAGAACAATCATGTTTTCTTTATTGATTATAAAGCAGCGTTTAGAAGTTCCAACTACGGCAAAATTACCGACAAATTGTCCGGCATGTTTGTATTGCGCCGGAATAACGACTTCAAGTGTCTCGGCGTCTACATATCCGAAGACATCATTTTTCCCGCTTACAACATACGGCAATAAAGTTACATCCGCAGAAGCGCTAACAATTTTAGTTATTTTAGGCGTACTGCAAGAAGAGAAAATCAGTATTCCAAATACAAAAATACGTCGCCATTTCAGATATAGGTTGCACCACAATGATTTATCCTCTATTATGTTTTGTTGTTTTTTTATGTTCTTCATACTTCATTCATTATACCTCCTTAAAAAATTTCGGCAAAGTAAATCTTTTCTTTTGAGAAAACCAAAAAGAATAATAACTTTGAATATCCTTGAGAACTTTGAAGGAGTTCTTCTCACCACCTATTTTTTTACATTGAGCCTGAATCTTTACCCGGTTCTCCCACATGAAAATCTGTGTTGATTTCATACGAATATTAAATAGATTTTAACCTCACAAATATTCAGGCTGCACGCGGTAAACATGCAACCTGAATATGAGACGGCGGAACGATAATTACGTTTATTAGGACTCAAAATAAAGAGTTATTGACGAGCAGGTTGAGCTAAATCATTAACAACTGCAATAGATGAAGTATTAACATAACCTAAGTATAGGTCTGTAAGCGTTTTTTCCACAGTTGTCCTATAAGCTGCTTGACTAGTACTTCCTCCAGTTTCGCTAACACTTACCGTAAAACCTACTTTCGCAAAATCAATAAATACTTCCGTGTCGTTAATTGGTCCCCAATTAAATCCATCATAACGATTTCTGAAAAATATATTCTTATAAAATGTTTGACTACCGTTTACAAACGAAGGGAAATAGCCCGGTATGAACTCTATCTTGTTGTCGGGGTTGCCGCTGATTATACGCGGGGCAAGGTTCGGATTATTTACCTTTTCATTTGATGCAAGCAGATGCCCAAACTCGTCCCCATTATCCATATCGCCTAATTTGGTAAATACCGCAGGCGGCGGATTTCCACCGCCAATCGGCGTTCGATTGGCGTCGTTCCGGTGAAAATACGGCGCGATGATTGGGTTCGATAGTAAGCCATTATCATCAACTATTCTTATACGCGCATTATTGGCATTCGGAACAGCCCTTGTAGATAGTATAAGCGCAAGTTCGCTGGTGAACGCCAATGGTTCCTCTCCGCCCGGACGCGCGGGATTTTTCGGCATCACCATATTCATTGCTCCGGTATTGATATTGCTGTTGTTCAGCTTCGCTAAAACCTCAGGGTCAATAACTCCGCCGGTCAGTTGTTCGGGCGCGGCATAATCAAATTTGGAGTTGCCCGCTACCATTTTCGCCGTGTCGGTTCCCACGTATGGCAAGCCCAAGCCATTAAGCAGATGCACCTCGTTGCCGCCGGTAACAAAGAAATAGTTGGCGCCGCCTGCCGCCTGCTGAAAGCCTGTTTTTGCCAGCACCGCACCGTGAGCCGCTACCTTTGGCTCTCCGGCAACAAGCATGTTCTTTGTGGCAATCGCAATATTTGCGTCCAGCAGCATTTTCAGCTCTTCCATATTTGCCGCGTTAACCGTAACCGGAGCGCCGCTCTGGTCGTTGCCGAAATACACGCTCACGCTCTTGCCGGCTTTGGCAAAATCTTCCGCCAGTTTCGCCTTTGCAGCAATTTCGCCGGCATTGCCGATGACAATCTTTCCGTCGCTATCGTCATTTCCATCCTCATCGCCGTCACCATCGTCATCACCATCGTCATCTCCATCATCATCACCGTCGCCATCGTCATCACCGTCGCCATCGCCGTCGCCATCGCCATCGCCATCGCCATCGCCATCGCCATCACCGTCGCCGTCGCCATTATCGCTTCCGCTTCCTGCTTTTTGCGCTACTGTAACGGTTTTCGCTTCCACTCCGTCTCCCGTCACGGTTATTGTAGCCTCGCGCTTGGCTTCGCTATTTACCTGCGCCGTTAGTTCGAGTTCCACGTCGCCATTGCCGTTCATTTGCGATATGGTTAACCATCCGCTCGCGCCTTCTTGATACTGCACCGACACGCTCCAGGCAATATTCGAAGTCACCACTACGCTCTTCGTTCCGTTGGGTGTTGCCTCAAACTCAACGCTTGTGGGAGCTACTACAAGTATTGGGGTTGATTTGTCGTCAGAATTGCACGATGTTACTACAACAACAGACACCACAATAACGGCTGCTGCTAATACAAAAAATCTCAAATTATTTACTAACTTCTTCATTTTATTTAATTTACTTGATTTTATTAAAAATATTATTTATTATTTGATATTGGTATATATCCGCACGGTTTAGATAGATATCCGCATGATTTAAGCGGATATCCACATTGGTTGGGTTGATATCCTGAGCAAACGAAAAAAAACAGCCCTAAAAACGTCGTAACTGCCTGATAATCAGGGGGGGGGGGGGGGGGGGGCCCCCCCCCGGGGGACACCCCCCCCGGGGGGGCAAAAAACGGTCTTCCGGGGGGGTTTTTTGGGGGGGGCCTGGGTGGGGAGATATA
>Ga0099364_10011774_pt1 | contig 11888 bp, 13 predicted proteins | sample TergutTh196P3_FD_73070 | JGI IMG/M metagenome (GOLD analysis project Ga0099364, IMG submission 73070) | Microcerotermes parvus P3 segment gut microbial communities from Pointe-Noire, Republic of the Congo - Th196 P3 | ecosystem: Host-associated > Arthropoda: Insects > Digestive system > Gut ...
CGTTTTTTTCACCCTGTGTTGCGGTTTCAAAAATAAATCTGGTTTGTTCTTCGGTTAGTGTAGAGCCTTCGATGTGATTGCTGTTGTATGTAAATGCGATTTGCATTTTGTGATAAATGCCACCCTTGACCTTGTTGTCTTTTTCGTATTTCAGAACGTTCAAAAGGTTGCTATCGCTGTATTTTTTTGCATTGATGCGCTCAGGCGGAAGCGCCGTCGAAGGAATCATGTATGATTTGCCTTCTTTTATCACACCGTCAATTTTTCCTTGCTGACAGTATTTTCTTATAGCTCGCTCCGTAAGGTTCCAATGAATTGCCATTTCCGCAACTGTTAAGTATTTTTCCACATTCATATTATACACCCAAAGGAACGAAATGCAACTATTCTTAGCAATTACATCAGTTCGTTCCTTTCGGTAATTGTCAAACTGGCACCACATAAAGGCACCCGCGAGGCACCACAGTTTTGCGGCGCGCCATATAAACCGCGTGAATAGCGTGGATTACGCTTGAAACCCACGCAAATTGTGTGGAATATCCTGATTACGCGTGTTACAATGCGTTATAAACGCTGAAATTGAATGATGCATTTCATACCCCGAAGGTCGGTGGTTCAACTCCACTCGTCACTACCAAGAACGACAGAGTTTGAACCGAGTTCAAACTCTGTCACCTTTACTCTACCAAACCGCTAGCAGTCGAACCGGACTGCTTTTTAATTGCATTAAGAAAATCGTTGACCTGTTTACGGTTTTTAAGAATTATAACCATTCCGTTTTTGTTATATTTTGATATTTGGGAAATTACAAGTTCGGGCTTTTTATCTATATCCCATTCTTTGGTATGGTTAATTAACCATGCTGTATCATTATCATTTTCAATTAAATAGTCCGGAATATCGTCGCGTTTTTTACCAGAGCGTTGTTTAATTGCTTCAATACAATCCTGTTCGCTAAAATCCAAAAAAACGATTAGGTTGCTTTCGGTAAAGCGCTTTTTTGTCAATTCGTCATCGCGGCTATGATTCCCGTCAAGTATCCATTTGTCATTCATTAAGGAAAATATCTTTTGAACAAAAATATCTTTTTCAATAAAAGTCTTGTCCGGATTACAATGATAATGATCGAAATAAATAACAGGCAAATTAAATATCTTGCCAAGTTCTTTTGCAACATAGCTTTTGCCACTGCCGGCGCGACCTAAGATTGAAATCTTTTCCATTCCATATGGTACTACAAGTTATACTTCTGATGCAACCGCTCTAACATAGCCATAGAACATAACCTAAAAACAGTTGCTTAACCGTGCGCTTGACTTTGGGTTTTTATTATGCAATAGTATGCCTGCCGTTATGACATATAATGAAAAACTTTTGAAAGATGCCGGAACAGATTTCGAAAAGCGTGCCAAAAGATTGATCCGTGGGTTGTTTTGGTGTTTTCCGTTTACGTTACTCCTTGGACTCGGTGCGATTCCAATGATAATTATTTCGATAAAGCACAATAGGCTTAGCATCTTAATTAATTTAAAAGAACGAATCCGCAAAAATGACAAACTCCGTTTAGATTCAATTTCTGTTTCGTGTGTTACAGACAAGGATACCACCATCAAAATTATTAACAGGTTAATTGAAACCGGTCATTTGTCCGAATATGAAATCATAGGCGATGTCGGTATCGCAAAAAAACAACTTGGCGCAGTCGAAAAAGATTTTAAAGTTATCCCACAATTTACACAAGTAATTATTAATGAACGCGAACCCTTACGAACCTGTCCCCAGTGCGGTGCGGCCGTAACAAAGGACAATCGTAATTATTGCAGTTTCTGCGGTACACTTTTAAACTGACCTAACAAGAAACCGTCGCACCGTTCTTTACATATCCTAAAGTAACATCTGCTAAAGATTAAAGCAGGTGATTTGACAAAGGAGAAAAAAATGTGTAATTGTTTTGATTCAAGACGGTGGTATGACAACGGCCGGACCGAATTTTTGCGCGGTGACTTAAAAGCCCGTGAAGGAATACGTAAACTTGACAATGCTTACTATGATATCGAGTGCGGAATTCAAGATATGGAGCGCGGCATGGGAATAGCACAATGCCAAAACACCCGAAATAATGACTGTGGCATTTCGCGTAACGATTTTTGTCGCTACTACGGTTATGGTTGCGGTAATGCATGCCATCTGCCCGGCTTCCGTAACGGAAGATACCCTGAGTTTTTTTAAAAACAAAGTTAATCTGTTCAGAATATTATGAAATAGGTATCATTTTTATTATGATACATTCAAAAGAGGAGGAAAATTCTATGAATAACTGTTGTTGTGATGATTTGTTTAAAGACCACAATTGCGATTGTAACCATGAACAAAAATGCTGTCACGAGCGCGGCCCTCGCGGACCGCAAGGCTGTCCGGGCCCACGCGGTCCACAAGGATGCCCCGGCCCAAGAGGTGAAAAAGGCGAATCGGGGAGACATGGCTGCCCCGGTCCACGCGGTCCACAAGGATGCACGGGTCCAAGAGGTGAAAAAGGTGAACGCGGAGAAAGAGGCGAAAGGGGGCATGACTGTGAGTTTGATATTTGTGAATTTGCTAGACAACTGATGCACCTTTGCCACAAGCACGGCGGAAATAAAATCCACGAAGAAAATAAATGTTTTTGTGAATAGTATTTATAAAAAGCAGGCGTGCAGCCTGCTTTTTTATTTGATATTAGCAACAATCGAAACGGTCGTGACATCGCCTGTCACAACATCTGTCAAAACACCTTCGTCTTTCGCAGCAAGTGCTGCTCCCAATCAAACCGCCTATAATCAGGCCGCCAAGTAATCCGCACATAAATTGCTCCTCCTTCATTAGTTTGCATACCAAAGAACAAGAAGGGTATGCATTTCAGTATATTCTTATCACAGTTATTTATGGTACTTCTCGCCGCTTATAATTGTAAAGGCACGATAGATTTGCTCGACCGCTACTACCCTGAATAATTGATGCGGGAAGGTTATTCGTCCGAAACTTATTTTTTCGTTTACGTAATCGTCCAAGTATGCACCCACACCGTCGCTGCCGCCGATTACAAAAGTTATCGTGCTGGATGTTTGTGTAAGCTTTGCGATTTTATTACTTAAATCATTACTGTTAACAGGCTCTCCGTTTATATCGAATAAAAATACGTGACCTTTCAGCTTTGCCGAAATTTCTTCGCATTCTTTTTTGATTGTGCTTTCCTTAATTTGCAAGATTTCAAGTTTACAATATTTACCAAGGCGCTTTTTGTATTCTGCAATAGCATCCGCCCAAAACGCTTCCTTTATCCCACCAACGGCGATGATTCGTATACTTAGCATCAGCGATAGTTTACCACAAAATCTTGATGAAGTCTAACTCCGTGTTCAAGTGCGTTTTCATCAACGGTGAATGTCGGCGTGTGCAGTGCGTTGTTTCCGACTTTGCTTCTTGACGAACAGCCAAGCAACGACATGTAAAGAGGCGAATTGTTTTTGGTATAATTCGAAAAGTCCTCTCCGATAAGATACGGTTTCTTTATATCGTGAACCTTAAGAGATTTGACAGCAAGTGACCGTACAAAATTATGTAGTTTCGGATCATTAATAACAGGCGGATAGTCTCTGTAGATTTTGTATTCACAAAATGTTTCTATTGACTTACCCTTTCCGTAATCGGCGAAAATGCCTAAAATTTGTTCCATGGTATTTTCCAAATCCTCTACCGAGAATGCCCGCACATCGCCCGATACCGTGCAAATTTGGTCTAATATATTACATTGCTTTGGATTACCAGATTGTATTTGGCTTACTTGAACTCTGTTTTTTTTCGGATCGTTCAAGCTCTTTATCCGACTTGCAATGTCTATTACAATATGAACAGGGTTCATAGCCGGCTCTGTTTCCGCCACGTGACCGCCCGAAGTTTTTACCTTGCCGTTAAAATGTCCGACAACAACACCGAGCACACCGCTTTTTAACCCAACCGTTCCCGTTTCAAATTCCGGCCATACGTGAATGGCATGCGCAGCATTAACAGTCGGGTTTTCCATGACTCCTGTGCGAACAATTCGTGCGCCGCCGCTGTGCCCTTCCTCGCCGGGTTGGAATACAAGCTTGACATTCGATTCCAAGTCTTTATTATTAACAAAGTTTGCGCTTGCACCAAGCAACATTGCAACATGAGCATCATGCCCGCAAGCATGCATGTTTTCATTCTTAGATGAATACGACAAGTTTGTTTTTTCTTGTATAGGCAACGCATCCATATCTGCACGCAAAAGAACGGTTTTTTTTGCACCTTTGTCGATAAGTCCGACGACACCTGTCCCTTCGACTACGTTGAAATCAATGTGATTTTTGCGCAATTCATCTTGAATAAGCGCCGCTGTTTGGTGCTCAGAAAATCCCAATTCGGGGTTTTCGTGTATAGTCCTGTATATATTCTTTACATAATCCATTCTAATAATATAACACATTTTAAGTCAAAAGTCAATCCAGTATAAATCCAGCTAATGACAATATTATTTGATGCAGTTTTTTATTGGTTTTAAAAGTTCCATATTGGTCAAGTGCATCGCGTAAATGGTAAATTGCAATTCGTTTTTCTAAATTCGCAACATCAAACATTTGCGGATAGTGCTTTTTGAAATAAGCCACCAGGTTCACAAAATCCTCTTTCTTGGCAAACCTTTCCGTTTCTTTGCTTGCATGTTTGTCCGGCATTTTAGCGGCATAAAATACAATTTCAAGTTCCTTGTCGATGGGCGCATACCGGCTGCTCTCAAAATCAATTATTTTAAGCCTTCCATCTTTAAAAAAGACATTATCGTAATGCAGGTCATTATGGATATAAACAAACTTGTCACTATCAGTTTTGAGATATAAATCGAATTTGTCCATAACTTTTCGCAGCAAATGCAACTCATTCGCGGTTAATTGTTTTTGTTTAATTAATACTTCAATATGCTTTTCAAAATAACCTTTTATGTATTTGCTCCAATCAAATGGTTCGCCCTTGTTTTTGTGAAGGTCTTTCAGGATGTCACATATTTGGCTTACAATCTTTTCCCGCTCTTCCTCGGTCAAGGTGTGCCAGATAGAATATATCGATACACCGTCAATTTTTTCTGTTATGATATACATGTACGGAATTTCTGATTTTTCTTTTGAGTATGCATACATTTTGGGTGCGTAAGGTTTGTCTTTATTATTCAAGTAAAAATCAATTTCGATGCAAAATTCGCTTTCGTTGTTGCTGTCGTGACAAATTTTTAAAATATACTTTTCATTGACACAAAAAATAGTGTTGGTGAAACCTATGTCAATTTTTCTGACCTCCGGGTTTTCGCCCCAAAGGTCACGATACTTTTTTACTACCGCTTCCATTAGCCGCCGTATATGCGATAGATAATCGCAAGTGCCGTTTTCCTTGATACAAGCCTGTTAAGGAAACAAAGCAATTTATATTTAAACCCAAATACTTTATGCGGTTTGATCCGTTTTTTAAAAATGTAACGTGATATTTTTCGGGTTATTTTGTCCGGGCTTATCCCGCGCTTTTCATCGCGTTCCATAACCGCAACCGATTTACTTATCCTGCCCGCATATATGTCTTCTCCGTCTGTATCTTTTCGGCGGTTTTCCGTAAAAGACGATTTTATATCACCCAACATCACCGTACCCACAGTTATCCCAAATGGACAAAGCTCCATGCGAAGTCCTTCCGCCAATGAATTTACAGCAGTCTTTGTAGCAGTATAAAACGCTTGAAAAGGAATAGTAAACATCGCCACCATAGAAGAAACAAAAACAATTCTCCCACTTTTTTGTTCGCGCATCTTTGGGATTACATGCTGACTACATGTGACCGCACCATAAAAATTTACATCAAAAATATCTTTCATAGCCTGCGATTTTGTTGTTTCTACCGCACCTGAAATCCCAATGCCGGCATTATTCACAAGGATATCAACACGTTTTTCTTTTTCAAAAAAATCATCAAATGCTTTTGCTATACTTTGCTCGTTTGAAATATCACAGCCAATATGTTTAATACGCTCATCGGTTGGCGCGCTTCGGCTGAAACTATAGACGGTGTTACCTTGTTCAACCAAAACTTTAGCTAAACTTAAACCTATTCCTTTCGATGCGCCTGTAATTATAATTGTCATTTCTTCATTGATTTAAGGACACTTTCAATTGTATCCATCGCTTTGTCCAAAAGTTCTGTGGTATGGGTTGCCATCAAACTTGCACGGATAAGACATTCGCCTTCCGGCACAGCAGGCGGAATAACGGGATTTACATATACGCCGGCTTCAAAAAGCATTTTGCAAGCCACAAAAGTATTCACCATATCATACGTAAATATAGCAATAATTGGTGTGGTAATATCAAACGACATACATTTAAGGCCGCGCTTAACAATGCCGTCACGGAAATATTTAGACATTTTTATAAGATTCTTTTGCCGTGAATCGTCACGCTTAATTATGTCAAGGGCTTTATTCGCACAAGCAATATTAGCAGGTCCAAGAGCCGCACAGAAAATATACGGACGCGAATTATGACGCAGGTAATTAATTACCCGCTCTGATGCCGCACAAAAACCGCCCATAGACGCAAGTGATTTTGAAAAAGTACCCATGATAATATCAACATCTTTACCCAACCCAAAATGATCCGCCGTTCCCCTGCCGTGATCTCCAAGCACACCGAATGAATGCGCATCGTCCACCATAACACGTGCACCGTATTTTTTGGCAAGACGCACAATTTCAGGCAAGTTGCAAACTTCCCCGCTCATACTGAACACACCGTCAGTAACGATAAGCTTTCCTTTGTCTTTGGGAGCATCTTTCAGAAGCTTTTCCAAATGCTTCATATCATTGTGGTCATAACGCAATGTTGTAGCGTAACTAAGTTTACATGCATCATATATACTTGCATGATTTTCGCGATCACTGAATATTATGTCGTGCCGCGACGTTATACCGGCAATTATGCCAAGGTTTGCTTGGAATCCCGTACCAAATGTCATGCAAGCATCTTTGCCAAGGAATTCCGCAAGTTCTTTTTCAAACTTTGTATGCAGGGTAATTGTCCCGTTAAGAAATCGTGAACCGCTGCAACCGGAGCCAAAATTTTTTACCGCTTCCACACCGGCTTCAATAACTTCTTCATCACTGGTAAGCCCCAAGTAATTATTGGAACCGACCATGATAATATTTTCTTTGCCTTCCATGTTGACAACATTATCCGGGCGCGAGCGTAACTCGTGAAAGTAAGGATAAATCCCTTTTTCCTTTATTTCATCGACACGCGTGAATTTTTCACATTTTTCAAATAAGTCCATGTAGACATTATGGAACTTTTTAACTTGTTTTGTCAATCATAAGTTCAGTATTTGTATATTTGCCGGCACGTTTAAAAGCTTTGCCGTGTGTAAATCTCTTTGCTCTTTGAGATGTTGAAAATTCATCAAAATAATCTAATAGACTAAACTCGTCAATTTTTTTAAATTCACGCAAAATTTTGCTGTCCGCAATCATTTCTTCCATTGCATTTCTGTTTTCGTTACTCAACCCTCGCATTAATTCTACAGCTTTTTTATATATGCTTTTGCACCGTTGCACTATTATATCTTCACGGCTTTCATATTCGGGCATTAATTCATACGCCTCTACGCACAGCTGAAGTTTATTTTTTGCACGATCAAAACTCTTGTCGGCAGATAATGAAGAGGGTCTTAAACGATAGTGATAATAGGGACCCCAGTACAAGTTAGGCCTTTTACTGTTTAGCATTACTTTCGTGCTCCATTTGAAATCTTCATCAAAAGTATTTTCAAACTTGAAATTATTCCGATTCAAGAATTCTCTGGAACAAATATATGTAACTGTTGGATCGTGCTCCATACTTGTTTTACTAAGTTTCAAATAAAATTCGTCTGCATCCAAATGGTTATATGATTTCTCGTGAAGGTTGGGCGCATCAAAAGTGCGTGTCACTCCGGGTTCGGGAAAACCTTGGACTTTTGTCACAATTACATCTGCGCCGGTTTCAACAGCGCGTTGTTTGATATATTTAAGACTCATAGAATCCAAGTAATCATCGGGGTCCACTAAAACAACATATTTGCCGCTTGCTGCATCAATACCTGTATTCCGGGTTGGCCCAAGTCCTTTGTTTTTAGCATGGTTAATTAAACGAACGTTAAGAGCAGGATGCAACTTGATAAACTTTTGCACCACATCCATGCTTTTATCGGGTGTGGCATCGTTTACAATTATGATTTCGTAATCCTCCGGTTTAAGACCCTGGTTTACAAGGCTGTCCAAACATTCTTTAATATATTTTTCAACATTGTACACGGGAATAACAACAGAGAAAAACGGTTTTTTCTTGGCCGTATTTAATTTCGGTAATTGTTTTTTTGTCAATTTTTTTGTTACCATTGCCCTGTCCCCCTTTCGCCACTAATTCCGAGCCTGTTGCCAGCGTTGCCCACACGAGAAAATATTAAGAATGCTTTTCGTTACTGCAACTTACACTATGCGTACAGTTTTGTCAATATCTTAATCAAATAATTTTAGTTTCTTTGAAGAAACTTGTGTAATTATTGCAGCATTTTTTAAAAGTTCTTTGCTACGCAAGTCAAGAAAACGCGAATACTTCGGAAACCGGTCTTTAAGTGCGATCATATTATCACTGAATTCAAAATGTACTTTTGCTAATTCTTCAAGTTTTGAAACACTGCGTGTACCGTCTGTCATTCGATAAAAATAATATGGCTTATCATAACATACTTTTGGGTTTTTTGCTTGCATGTGTACACGTGTTGAAAACATGACATCTTCAGCCAAAGTGTCTTCAAATCTTATTTTGGCATTTTCAATAAGATCTTTATTGGTAATAGAAAACGAGTTAAACAATATATAGTCTTCTGTTGCTTCGTGAACAGCTGCATAGAATTCGTGCGGCGGTAATTTATTTACTGCTTCTTCATCAATATTGAATTCCGGTGATAGTTTACGGTTTTTGGTACCCGATTCAATAAATTCCACACGTTTCGGAAGCACCACATCCGCACCCGTTTCAAGTATACAGTTTTCGATTTCGCATGCGTTGTCTATATAATCATCTCCATCAACAAAGCCAATGAAGCTTTGGCCTTCAACTTTGTCATTGCTAACAAAGTCAAGCGCCTTATTGCGTGATAAACTTACACCAATATTGTTTTCATTTTTTATCAGAACAAAATCTTTATATTTTAAAAATTTTTTAGCAATATCTTCTGTAGTGTCTTTAGAGCAGTCATTTACGACAATTACTTTCTTTTTTACAGATTGACTCGCAATAGAATCAAGACACTGTTCAAGATATTGCCCGGCATTATAAGCCGGAACAATAAAATAAAAAACAGGCCGTACAAGTTTAGTCTTCTCCAAGCTGACACCTCACTTAATTTTCCTAGCAAGTCTATCACAAAAACACTTAAATGTCAAGAAAGGTTTACGTTGACTAGCTGTTTGCGATTTGTTTTTGCAACTTGCCCTTTGATGTCTTGATACCTGTATTTATTTTCGATTTCTCTTCCGGCTGTTTATCTAACCACGAAGCACACCAGTGATGCACAGCAACACTATTTTCCGTTTTCTTCATTTCTCTTGTTACAAAGCCCAGCGGATAAAAATAATCTTCGGGGAAAATTGTAACATCTTCAAGATGTTGTTCTGAACCGTCCCATTTAAATTCGGGATACATGGACTTTGTCATGCGCGACATTATTACAGGAATAGTAGTTTGGTCAAGTCCACCGTCGTCTTTTATAAACTTGCGGTCTTTGTATTGTTCCTCCATACCTCTTATCCATTTGTTGTTTTTCTCGGCACCTATGATTCCGCAAGAAAGATGTATCGGCGGGTTCAGTTCCGGTATTGGACCTTCGTATCCGGTAAACGCAGGATATTTTAAAAACTTGTCCAACGATCCCAAAAGTTCCATGTCAGTATCCAAATAAATGCCGCCATGCTCAGCCAAAACGGCAACCCTTATATAATCAGCGGCAAATGCCCACTTCTCTTTTTCATGTGCCTGCTTACAAAACAAATTTGAATTCATGTCGAAATTGGATTCGTCCCATCTGACTATCTCATAATCGGGACAATGCTTTTCCCAGCTTGCAATACACTTTTCTGCAAGCTCGGTAAGCGGATTTCCGCCAACCCAAATATAATGAAGTTTCTTTGGTATCATGTGTTAAGTATACTATCTTTTTAAAAGTTCAGCAACTGTTATCTCTTTGTGTTTATACCGGCGTGAATCGGGTTGGATTTTTCCAAAACGAATAGCTCGTCTAGGACAAAGCTGTAAACACGCCTGACAGTGATCACATTGCTTGGGGATAATGTGCGGTTCTTTTTCAACCATATGTATTGCATTCGCGGGACAGACTTTATGACAAATACCGCAACCGTTACATTCTTCAGTAATCTTATAGCGTTTAGCAAAACTTTTCGAGGCATGCCGGAACACAATACGGGCAAGTATCGAAATCGGGCGTATTGGAAACCGTTTGTTGGTTTTGCGGCTTTTCAGGTCATATATAACACTTCCGGTAATATACTCTTGAGTAAGTGTTTGCACGTCAATAATTTCTTCTTCGGGCAACTTAAACATATGAACATAGTTTTCTACAGCACAGATTTCATTGGTATATGCTACACGCTGCTTGCGCTTCCTGAAAAGTTTTATCGCTTCTGCAAATGCACCTTTAGAATGTGACCCACAGGTTGTCAGCACCGCCATATAATCATATTTGAATTTATTTTTTTTGATAAAGCGCTTAACGGTCATCGGCATACCATAGGCATAAACCGGATAAATTACAACACCGATTTCACCTTCAAATACAGAATCGGAATGTACTAATTCATCGGTAATGTGCACAAGTTCTAATTCAAGTTCCCCCGCAATTTGCTTGGCGGATGCGAAACTGTTACCTGTGCCCGTATATACAAAAATTTTACTCATATCAAATCATATCCTTTAAACTATCTTTCAACTCACGCGGTTGATATCCCAACTCGACTGTAGCCTTTTCATGTGAAAAGTTACTGTTTGACCCCAATGTGTAAAGCGAATAACGTGTGAACAGCGGGCGTGTCCGGGTCACTTTATGATGCAATGCCATGAACGGCAGCGAAAATCTTGCAACACACCGCGGAATTTTTCGGCGCATTTTTTTACCGGCTCCAAGTTCATACAACGTATCAAAAAGTTCTTTCGCGGAATAATACTTATTCGTCAGGAGGAAACAGTCTCCCGGCTTACCCTTCTCGCATGCAGCAATAATTCCCGCCGCCACATCACGTACATCAACAAAATCATAGCCCCCGTTTGTCGAACAAGGAATACGCCCATTGCGGTAATCTTGTACCATCTGGGTCGTATGAGTATGAGAAAAATCATTGGGACCCGTTATTGCCGAAGGATGTACCATCACCGCATCAAGACCGCGGTTCTTAACCGCATCCATAACCATACCGCTTGCCTCCGCTTTGGTTTTAGCATACTTACCGACAACTTTTTTTGGATTAAAATCTTCTGTTTCAATAATCAACCCGCGCTTCGGTGTTTCGGCTATAGCGTGAACAGAACTTACACATAAAAGCCGGCAATTATGCTCCAAGCATGCCTCAATAGCATTTTTGACACCGCCAAGATTAACCTCGGTCATATGACGAACTTTTTTCCGGTTGCTGCCAAGATGTACAACGGAAGCTACGTGAATAAAAAATAGTTGTGCAGATTTGTTTATTTTACGTGCTTCTTCAAACAACATTCCGATCTTGTCTTCTTCAAGAACATTTCCGT
>Ga0099364_10011775_pt1 | contig 11888 bp, 9 predicted proteins | sample TergutTh196P3_FD_73070 | JGI IMG/M metagenome (GOLD analysis project Ga0099364, IMG submission 73070) | Microcerotermes parvus P3 segment gut microbial communities from Pointe-Noire, Republic of the Congo - Th196 P3 | ecosystem: Host-associated > Arthropoda: Insects > Digestive system > Gut ...
AGTTGTCCAAAATGCCTGAAAATAAAAGAAATGAGATAGGGAAAAATAGGCAAATTTAGTTCAATAGAAAATATTTTTTGTTAATTGACAAAATTTAATTTTTGTTTTATTAAAAAATATAAAAAATATTGTACTTTTGTGTTTAAAATTATCCAAAAATGACTAAAAACAAAACAGTTTTCGTTTGCCGAAGTTGCGGCTCTGAATCGCCTAAATGGATAGGAAAATGTTATTCCTGCGGCGAATGGAACACTTACGTGGAAGAAGTTGTAATGACAGGCAAATCAAAAAGCACTATCGGTAAAAAAGATACTTTTTCCATTAACCGAAAACCAATTCCAATATCGCAAGTGTCGGTAGATGAGCTGCCACGAATAGATACAGGAATTGCAGAATTTAATCGTGTTCTGGGCGGAGGATTGGTACCAGGCTCATTAGTTTTGATTGGCGGTGAACCCGGTATTGGAAAATCTACCTTGGTTTTACAAATGGCACTTCAGCTAAAAGAGCGTTCTATTCTCTATGTTTCAGGCGAAGAAAGCCCACAGCAGCTTAAATTGAGAGCCGACAGATTGAGCGGCAACAAAATTGAAAACTGCTTCGTTTTGGGCGAAACTTTAATGGAAAAAATTATTAATCATACAGAAAATATTAACCCCGACCTGTTAATAATAGATTCTGTTCAAACATTAGAGCGCGAAGATATGGAATCTACTGCCGGCAGTATTTCCCAAATAAGAGAGTGTACGGCAATGATAATGCGCCTTGCAAAAGAAAAAAATCTGCCCGTCATATTAATCGGACATATAAATAAGGAAGGAAATCTTGCAGGACCGAAAATATTAGAGCACATTGTGGACGTTGTTCTTCAGTTTGAGGGTGATAGGCATTATATGTACCGTATTTTACGCTCCATAAAAAACCGTTACGGCTCTACATCTGAAATCGGAATATTTGAAATGTTGAGTTCGGGGTTGCGTGAGGTATCCAATCCAAGTGAAATGCTACTTTCTCATCACACTGAAAACATGAGCGGAATAGCAATTGCAGGCGCAATAGAAGGAACAAGACCGTTTTTGATTGAAGTACAAGCACTTGTTAGCACGGCTGCCTACGGAATGCCCCAACGCTCTTCAACAGGTTTCGACTCAAGACGACTGAATATGCTACTTGCCGTCCTCGAAAAAAGAGCAGGATTTAAACTTGCTGCAAAAGACGTTTTTTTGAATATTGCAGGGGGATTAAAAATTGTGGATCCGGCAATAGATTTATCAGTTACAACTGCAATTTTGTCTTCAAATACCGACTTAGTTGTTCCGCAGGACATCTGTTTAACAGGCGAAGTAGGACTTTCGGGAGAAATACGTCCTATTACAAGAATTGAACAACGCATTGCCGAAGCCGAAAAACTTGGATTTAAAACGATAATAGTCCCCAAATATTACAAAGGCATTGACTTTGGAAAATTTAAGATAAAAATTTTTCAAGCGGGAAAATTGGAAGAGGCTTTTAGGTATTTGTTTGTGCAGTAGATAGTTTTGCCTATAAAGCAGGGAAAGGCTTGAGTTGCGGAAGGAGGATTAGGAGTTCTGAATATAAAAAATGTAACGAAAAGATAATAAAATAAAAAAAATGTTAAATTTTTGTTAAAAACATATTTATTAAAAAATTCTTTTTAACTTTGCGCCAAATTTTTTATAATGAAATTTACTGCAAAGCAAATAGCAGACTTAATTAACGGCGATGTGGAGGGTAATCTTCGTGCTGAGGTAAGTGATTTTTCAAAAATTGAAGAAAGCCTGCCCGGTACCTTGACATTTTTGGCTAATCCAAAGTATGTCAAGTATATATATACAACGAAAGCATCTATTATTATTGTAAATAAGGATTTTGTCCCTGAAAATAAAATAGAACCGACGTTGATACGTGTTGATGATGCCTATTCTGCTTTCGCGAAACTTTTGCAACTTGTAAAAGATATGCAGCCACAAAAGAGAGGCCTTGAACAGCCCTCTTTCGTTCACAATTCGGTTGCCTTGAATGATTCCTTATATATAGGTGCTTTTTCTTACATAGATGAAAACGTCAAAATAGGCAAAAATGTTCGGATTTATCCACAGGTTTATATCGGTGCAGACGTTGAAATCAAAGACAACGTTACAATTTATGCAGGCGCAAAAATCTATAAAGAGTGCAAAATAGGGAATAATTGCATAATTCATTCAGGAGTTGTTATTGGTTCAGATGGCTTTGGTTTTGCGCCAGATGCTGATGGCAAATATAACAAAATACCACAAATAGGCACAGTAATTTTAGAAGATGACGTAGAAATCGGCGCAAACACCACTATCGACCGCGCAACAATGGGCGCAACAATTATCCGCAAAGGAGTAAAATTAGACAACCTGATAATGATAGCCCATAACGTAGAAGTCGGTGAGAACAGCGTAATGGCGGCAATGACCGGCGTTGCAGGAAGCACAAAAATCGGAAAAAATGTGATGTTTGGCGGACAAGTAGGCGTTTCGGGGCATCTAACGATAGCAGACGGAGTTAAGGCGTATGCACAAACAGGAATAGGGGCAAGTATATCAAAAGAAAATTCAATAATAATGGGAGCACCCGCACTGCCAGCCATACAATACAATAAAAGTTATGTCGTTTTCCGTAATTTGCCCGATATAAAAAGCAGATTGGAAAAAATTGAAAAAATAATTGCTGAAAAAAATAATTTAATTCAATGAAAGAGAAGCAATATACAATAGGAAAACCTGTATCTTTATCAGGCTCAGGGCTTCATACGGGAATAAATGTAACATTGACACTTAATCCCGCAGAAGAAAATTTTGGCTTTCGTTTTAAAAGAGTTGACCTACCCGGAGAACCGATAATAAAAGCAATAGTAGATAATGTAGTTTATACGCAAAGAGGGACAGTATTGCAGGAAGGAGACGTGAAAGTAAGCACCCCCGAACATTGCCTTGCCGCTTTAAGGGGGATGGGAATAGATAACTGCCTCATCGAAGTTACAGGTCCCGAAGCGCCTATTTTAGAGGGAAGCGCAAAATTATTCACACAAGCAATTCAAGAAGCAGGAATAGTAGCGCAAAACGCTGAAAGAGAATATTTTGAGATACGCGAAAAATTGATGATAGAAGACCCCGAAACAGGAAGTTACGTCATTGCGTTACCCGACAACAATTTTTCATTACAGGTAATGATTTCCTTCGATAAGTCGTTTCTGCTGGCAAATCAATATGCTACATTTGAGTTTCCCGGTGATTTCCAAAAAGAGATAGCCTCCTGTAGAACTTTCGTTTTTCTGCACGAACTCGAAACATTATTGAACAACAACCTTATAAAAGGCGGAAGCCTCGAAAATGCCATAATAATCATTGACAAACCTGCAACACAGTCAGAGTTAGACCGTTTGGCAGGTCTCTTTAAGATGCCGACCGTTGAAGTGAAACCAACAGGAATATTGAACAATATAGACCTGCATTTCAGCAACGAGCCTGCAAGACATAAACTTTTAGACCTAATTGGCGACCTAACATTAGCAGGATGTCAGATAAAAGGGCGCATAATAGCATATAAACCGGGTCATAAAATCAATACGGAGTTCGCAAAAGTACTCCGCAAAGAGATAAGGAAACGTCAGATGAAAATAGACGCACCGCAATATGACCCACGTAAAGAGCCTGTTTTCGACATCAAACAAATCAGTGCCATATTGCCGCACCGTCCGCCGTTCCTGTTAGTTGATAAAATCATCGACTTGCAGGAAAAAACTATTGTGGGAGTGAAAAATATTACCATGAACGAGCCATTTTTTGTTGGACATTTTCCCGAAGAGCCTGTAATGCCGGGCGTTTTGTTAGTAGAAGCGATGGCACAAATCGGCGGGATACTTGTTTTGAGCAAAGTAGATGAAGCGCACCGCTATAGCACATATTTTCTGAAATTGGACAATATAAAGTTCCGACAAAAAGTAGTTCCGGGCGATACGGTCATCTTTAAGTTAGAACTTTTGACAGAAATCAGGCGCGGCGTTGCCAATATGAAAGGATTAGGATTTGTCGGCGGCAACGTTGTTATAGAAGGCGAGTTTATGGCACAAATACTTAAAAATAAATAATTTATAAAATATAATCAGTACAATGAAGCAATCGCTTGTATCAATTCATCCCGAAGCAAAAATTGGAGCAAATGTTTCAATCGGTCATTTCACGACAATCGACCGTAATGTTGTTATCGGCGACGGAACCCGGATAGGTTCCAATGTAACAATACTTGAAGGGAGTAGAATTGGCAAAGGATGTAACATATTTCCGGGGGCAGTAATTGGAGCCATTCCGCAAGATTTAAAATTTGCGGGAGAAGAAAGTACAGTTGAAATCGGCAACAATACCACCATTCGCGAATGTGTTACGGTAAATCGTGGTACCAAATCAAAAGGCAGAACCATCGTGGGAAGTAACACACTATTAATGGCTTACGTCCATATAGCGCACGACTGCATAATCGGAAACAACGTAATATTGGCAAACGGCGTCCAAATTGCCGGAGAAGTAATAATAGACGACTGGGCTATAATCAGCGGACTGTGCGCCATTCATCAATTTGTAAGAATTGGAGCGCACGCAATGCTAAGCGGCGGTTCTTTAGTGCAAAAAGATGTACCACCATACATCAAAGCCGCACGAGACCCGCTATCTTACGCAGGAGTGAACTCAATCGGACTTAGAAGGCGTGATTTTACGAACGACCAAATCTGCGACATCCAAAATTGTTACAGAGTTTTGTTCCAATCTAACCTCAACAATTCCGAAGCAGTAGCACGAATAGAAGCCGAACTGCCCGCCTCAAAAGAACGTGACGAAATAATTCTTTTCGTAAAAAATTCCGACAGAGGTATTATAAAAGGGTATCACCGGATGTCAGAACAAAAGGAAGAATAAAAAAATTTTTTATCAAAATTAATATAATTAAAAAAAAACAATTATATTTGCAAAAAATTTTAAGAGATAAAATTACAAAATTTAGGATATAATAAATTGAAAATTAGGCTTTTACGAAATAATAATTTTAATTATACAGGAAAAAAAAGATGTTTTTTTTAAAAAAAGGTTCATTTAGTAGTTGTCAAATGATAAAAATATATTATCTTTGCACAATGATTATTGAAATATTTCAAGAACAAATAAAATTAGCTAACATTATGAAAAGAGCAAGTATCAGATTTATTGCTTTTCTAGCGGTTGCAGTAGCAATCAGCGCGTGTTCCGGTCTAAACAAGATGAAAAAAAATGCACCGGACATTAATTACACAGTTACCCCTGAGGTTCTTGAAACTCACGGTGGTAAAGTTGATGTAAACTTAAGAGTACAAATTCCAGCCGGCTATTTCGACAAGAAAGCGGTTTTGGAAGCAACTCCCGTATTAGTTTACGAAGGAGGTGAAACAGCTTATCCAAGCTACACAGTACAAGGGGAAAAAGTTAAAGGAAATGACCAAGTCATCAAAAAGGCTTCCGGCGGTCAAGTAAATTATGCGAACACCGTCCCTTACAATGAAGGTATGAGAATTTCCGACTTAGTAGTTAGGATTAAAGCAACAAGAGGCTCACAAGAATCGGCATTCGAAGAGTTCAAACTCGCCGAAGGAGTAATTTCAACCTCAGGCTTAATTACAGCCAAAGGAATAGAAGGAAACATTGGAAAAGATAATTTCCAAAGAATAACTCCTCTATCCCAGAGTGCTGAAATCCTATTTCTTATCCAACAGGCAGCTCTCAGAAACACTGAGTTGTCCAAGCAAGAAGTAGTAGCATTGAACGAGTTCATTAGAACTACGCAAGAGGCTGAAAATCGAGTATTTAAAGGCATAGAAATTTCAGGTTATGCGTCACCGGAAGGACCTACCGACTTGAACACACGTCTTGCCGCACAGCGCGAAAGCGCCGCAAAAGGAGTAGTTGACAACGAATTGAAAAGAAGTAAAGTGGACGCTACCGATCCAAACTTCTTTAATTTGAAAAATACTCCAGAAGACTGGGACGGTTTCCGTATCCTAATGGAACAAAGCAACATTCAGGACAAAGATTTAATTCTTCGTGTCCTTTCAATGTACACTGATCCAGAAGTACGTGAAAGAGAAATCAAAAACATGGCAACTACTTACAAAGTGCTTGCAGACCAAATTCTTCCCCAGTTGCGCCGTTCAAAAATGAACGTAAACATTGAAGAAGTCGGTAAATCCGATGACGAAATCAAAACTTTGGCAAATTCAAATCCCAGCGAATTGAAAATTGAAGAGATTCTTTACGCCGGAACTTTGACCAAAGACGTTGATGAACAAGTGAAATTTTACCGTGCCGCTGCCAATCAATTCCCCAGTGATTGGAGGACGCACAACAACTTAGGTTACGCACTCTTCCAAAAAGAAGATTATGACGGTGCTAAAATTGCTTTCGAGAAAGCAAATTCAGTGAAGGCAAATCAGCCGGAAGTAATGAATAACCTTGGTGCAGTAGAATTAGCAAAAGGTAACATCGAACAAGCCGAAGTACACTTTGGAAACGCCGCAGGCGCTGGACCAGCATTAGACAACAACCTCGGAATCATAGCCATTAAAAAAGGTCTCTATGGTGAGGCGGAACGCTATTTCGGAAACAGCACCAGCAACAACGCTGCGCTCGCTAAAATTCTTAACGGAAAATTTGATGCCGCCCTCTCTACTTTGAACGCAAATACAGAGGAAGACGCATTGAAATATTACCTGAAAGCAATCGTCGGCGCACGCACGAACGACACGGAACTTATATTCTCAAGTCTTCGTAAATCAGTTCAATTAGACGGCACATTCAAAAAGAAAGCCGCAACTGATATGGAATTTGGAAAGTATTTTGCAGACGCAACATTCAAATCAATTATCCAATAGTTTTCATAGCAATTCTTTATAAATTAGGAGAAACTGCCTCATTTTGGGGCGGTTTTTTTTTATTAACACTACCTATATTTCTCATCTTTATTAAAAAAGATACTGATATAACTTTGATAGCGAGAGGGCGCAATTATCTCTTTTTCAACGGCTTCGACAACGGCGCAACCCGGCTCGTGGATATGTGTACAGTTATAGAATCTGCAATTTTTTGAAATTTCAAATATTTCACGAAAAAAATGATAGAGTTCTTCTTTTTCCATTGATGCTAAACCGAAACCTCTAATACCCGGAGTATCAATGATATACCCGCCAAATGAAAACTGATGCATTTCGGCAAAAGTAGTAGTGTGCTTACCTGTTTTGTGTGCCGCTGAAATTTCGGTAGTCTTTAAATTGAGGCACGGCTCAAGACGGTTTACCAGCGTACTTTTGCCCGTCCCCGAATGACCCGCCATCAAAGTGATTTTATCTTTTAGCAAATTTTTTATCTCATCAAAATTTTCCTGTTTTTCGGCAGATAAACAGATAGATGGATATCCTATATCGCTATATATTTTCATTAAATATTTCATTTCGTCAGGTATTTTGAAGTCATATAAGTCGATTTTATTGAACAAAAGAATTGCTGGAATATTGTATGCTTCCGCTGTTGCAAGGAATCTGTCAATAAAAACGGTAGTCGTAACAGGAAAATTTATTGTTACCAAAAGTATTGCTTGGTCAATGTTTGCGGCTAAAATCTGGGTCTGTTTTGATAGGTTGGTGGACTTTCGGATGATATAATTTTTTCTTTCAAAAATTTCTGTGATTACTCCTGTTTTGTCATTTTTTTCTATGTCAAAAGCCACTCGGTCGCCAACGGCAACAGGGTTTGTAGCCTGATTGTCATCAAGCCTGAATTTACCTTTTATTTTGCATGCAATAGGTGCTTCTTGCCCACATCTTACAAGATAATGGCTTCCCGTTGATTTTATTACAATACCCTCTTTAAGCAACTTACCCTGCCAACTGTCCCGCTCTTCCATTCTTTGTTCTAATTTGTGTACAAACTCAAAATTTTTTAATTTCCAACCCGGCGCAATCAGCAAATTATATGGGGACTGACTGGCAAAACGCTCAAAAATTATTGAGGGTGATGTATGCTCAATAAAATCTATAATTAGGTCAATATATTCGTCTAACTCAAAAACTTTAAATTGTGTCGGATTTTGTAGATAGTCATCACCAATTTTTGACCCTTTAACATATTGTAATTGATGAACTTTCAGAAAATCTATTGGCAATTTTGATAAAATTTTTGCATGATTAATCATTTCTTCTCGCGTTTCGTTGGGGAGCCCAAGAATTAAGTGAACACCTTTTTTGATTTTTCTTTTTTCCAATTCCAAAATTGATTTTCGTGATGTTTCAAAATTGTGTTTACGATTTATATTTGTAAGCGTCCTGTCGTTTGTTGATTCAACTCCCAACTCTACTACTATATATGTTTTTTTTGATAATATTTCCAAATAATCGAGTAGGTCATCGGGCAAACAGTCGGGGCGTGTGCCAATTATTATGCCTTCAATTTTTGGATGGCACAACGCCTCTTCATATAAAGAAATCAGGTGTGCCAGTTTGCCGTAACTGTTTGTATAACTTTGAAAATAAGCAATATATTTAGCATCTGGGTGTCGTTTTTCAAAAGAGGCTATTCCTTTTTGCAGCTGTTCGGTAATTGACAGATTTGTTTCGCAATATGCAGGTACAAAAGCCTCATTATTGCAAAATGTACAACCTCCCGTTCCTAAATAACCGTCTCTATTTGGGCATGTAAATCCTGCATTCACAGATACTTTCCATACTTTTCCGTTGAAAATTTTTCTTATATAATTTCCGTAATCATTATACCGCTTATGGTGCTTCCTGTCAAACTGCATAATTTTTTCTATTTATTAGTTGTTCAGGATTATCTACGTTCACTAAATGAAACAATTTTTCTACCGAACTCTTTATTCCGTGGTTAATTTTGACATTGCCTTTATATTTACTATTTAATTCCAATTCAAAACCGACATATTTTGTTCCAAACTCTTTTCTTAAAGGGGCTACGAATCCGTCGGGTTTTCCTTGAAAAGGATAATTGTATCGAATGGATAATTTTGGAAAAATATTTTTCAGTGTTCTTCGCCAAAATAGTGCCATATATTTTTCAATACTATGGTTAGGGTCAAACAAAATGCCGATGTCAGTATTTCTAACTTTTCCGTCAACTTCGGGCGCAAAGGCATGAACTGAAATATGAAATACCGTTTCGCCCAAAGAAACTGCCTCACACACTTTATCATAAAAATTTTGTCTGTAGGGAATGTAATACTTGTCCAATATCTCTTTTTGTTTATCAATTTCAAGATATTTGGTAAATTCAGAAAATAAGTTTGGACGGAACGCAGAACGATTGAAATCGACCAACAACCGCGTTATTTTATTGGAAATGGAATAATTCACATCTTTAATACGGTTTAACGTATTGAACAGCTGCAATGCGCCCTTGTCGTATCCTCGGTGCGTATCCAACAATGCATTGGCATCCTTAAAAAGATAACGATACTTCGCAGGTACCTGATTTCCACCATGTTCACATGACAAAAAAAGTTTCATTTTTTTATTTTAAAAATTTCTACAAATGCAAAATTACAAATTATTTTTAAAATTACCAAAATTATTAATTTTTCATGTGCTGTACAAACTTTACAAACTTTACAAATTTTATAAACTTTATAACTTTATAAACTGTTTTATTTTTTCAATTAAAAAAAAATTACTATTTTTGCGCCCTGAAAATGTTAAAAAAAACATTTAAACGTTTGATAATGTACATAAAAGACAATTATTGAAAAATTTAAGATACATATTGCCGTTCTTTTTTCTATTTATTTTAGGAATAGATGTTTACGCAATGGAAGGGGATGAAACTTCCATTCTCTTAATAACGTCTTATAATCCTGAAACGAATATGATGTCCATCAATATTTCCGATTTATTACAAGAATATGAGTTATTGGGAGGTACAGGTAATTTCATCATTGAGAGTATGAACTGTGGCAGTTTACCAGACGCATTGCATTGGAGAGGGCGTATGAAAAATATTTTGGACAAATACACAGATGACCATTCACCCCAAAAAATTGTTCTTTTAGGTCAAGAGGCGTGGGCATCATATCTTTCGCAAGAAGATGAGCGTTTGTTTTCGATACCTATGTTTGTTGGGTTAGCCAGTCGCAACGTCATTATTTTGCCCGACAGTATTGTTTCGTTGCCCGATTGGGAGCCTGAAAGCATTGATGTTCTTGCAGATGATGATTATCTGAAAAAATATTATTACACAGCAGGATTTTTGTATGAATATGATATAGAACAAAATATAAATTTGATTTTGCAATTTTTGCCACAAACGGAAAACATTGCACTGCTCACAGACAATACGTATGGTGGCGTTGCAATCAGGGCGCACGTCCGCAAACAGATGGAAAAATTTCCTCATCTCAACTTTATTGGACTTGACGGACGCACAAATTCCATTTACACGATGAAACAAGAACTTGCTAATCTGCCAAAGAACAGCGTTATTTTAATAGGTACGTGGCGCGTAGATTCCAACGAAGGATTTTTTTTACAGAACGCTACCTACATTCTGAAAAGTGCAAACCCCGAAGTTACCGCTTTTACGCTATCATCTTTAGGATTAGGGCATTGGGCAGTAGGTGGATATTTCCCTAAATACAGAAACATTGGTAAAGAAATTGCTCATCGAATAATTGATTATGACAATGAATTAATCGACCCTGACATAGGTATTGACATGATTTCCAATGAGTATGTCTTTGACAAAACGCTTCTTGACGAATTAGGATATTCTGTCAAAATTTTGCCGTTAGACTCACGAATTGAAAACAGAGACCCAAAATTCTTTGAAAAGTACAAATTAGAAATTTCAATCATTTTTACAATTTTTGTGATATTAGTAGCAGCATTTTTTATCGCAATTCTGTTTTTGATACGAGCAAAGAGGCTTAATGCAGACCTTGAAATTTCACAATCAGAACTGAAGATTGCAAAAGATAAGGCAGAAGAGGCAAATAAACTGAAATCTGCGTTCCTTGCAAATATGAGCCACGAAATCAGAACCCCCTTGAACGCAATAGTCGGATTCACAAGCATTTTGACAATAGGTGATTTGGACGCGAAAGATTCAGGAGTTTATAAAGAAATTATTCAAAATAACGCCGAAATGCTGTTAGACCTGATTAATAACATTTTAGACCTCTCAAGACTTGAAACTGACAAAATAAGTTTTTATATAAATGATTGTGATATTGTAAATCTATGTCAATCAACACTTTCAACTATTATTTATGCAAAGAAAAACTACGTCAAAGTTGTTTATAAACCTTCTGTAAGTGAGTATATTATAAAAACGGACGCAACCCGTTTAAAGCAAATATTGTTAAATTTACTTGCCAATGCCGTAAAATTTACAAAAAACGGCACAGTTACACTTGCATTTGAAATCAGGCACGACTTAGAACAGGTTTGGTTTTCTGTTACCGACACAGGCTGCGGCATTGCGGTTGAAAAACATCAAATCATTTTTGAGCGTTTCGAGAAACTTAACGAACACGAACAAGGAACAGGACTTGGACTACCCATCTGTAAACTGACAATCAATAAATTAGGCGGCGATATTTGGATTGATCCCGACTACACTAACGGAGCAAAATTTGTCGTTGCACATCCGCTAAATCTTGATAAGAATATGTTTTCTAAGCCTGTATAGGAATGAAAAATATAAAAGCATTATTATAGTGAAAGGGTTGCGGGCAAGCCCTCATTTAGAGGCTAATCAGTCATTCCTGACGAAATGAAATTGAAATCTTAAATCACTTCCTGACTTCGACACTGG